>Ga0156725_1077_pt2 | contig 15004 bp, 14 predicted proteins | sample RifOxyD1_FD_112054 | JGI IMG/M metagenome (GOLD analysis project Ga0156725, IMG submission 112054) | Xanthomonadales bacterium RIFOXYD1_FULL_69_11
TTGAACCGTGCCAGCCGCAGCGCCGCGCACGCCGCATACAGGAATGCCGCCACCCAGCCGACCTTGCCCGCGGTGGGCCCGTCGGCCGCGGTGAACGACAGCGCCCAGTGGTACATCACCAGCGCCGGGGCCAACCCGAAGCTGATCAGGTCGGCGAGCGAGTCGTACTGCACGCCGAATTCGCTCTGGGTATTGGTCAGCCGGGCCACCCGCCCGTCCACGCCATCCAGGATCGCCGCGACGAACACAGCGATGCAGGCATCGTCGAACCGGCCCTGCGTAGCGGCGATGATCGCGTAGAAGCCGGCGAACAGGCCGCCGGTGGTGAACAGGTTGGGCAGCAGGTAGATGCCGCGGCCGCGGGGCCGTGGCGTGTGCGATGGGTCCATGTTTTCAAGTGTAGCGCTTGCCTGCGGGCCCCCGCGGTGCTGCAATCGGCGTTCCTGTACTGCCCGCGACCCCGCCTGGAGCTGAGCATGGCCCGTCCCGCCCGCCTTTCCGCTGTCCGCGCCACCCCGCTGCTGGGGGCCGGCCTGCTGGTGGCCCTGGTCGCCGCCCCCGCCCTGGCCGGCGAGGTCTACAAGTGGAAGGACGCCCAGGGCGTGACCCACTACTCCGATGCGCCGCCGGCTGGCAGCAACTACGAAAGCCGCGAGATCCGGCACCGGCCGGGGATGCCGGCCGCAGGCGACGCCGCGGCCGAAAAGCCCGCCGAGAACAGCCAGTGCACCATCGCGCGATCCAACCTCGAAGCGCTTGCGGGCGATGGCCCGGTCGGCGTGGACAGCGACGGCGATGGCGAGCCCGACAGCAACATGGACGCGGAGCAGCGTGCGAACCAGCGTGCGCTGGCCGAAGCCGCGATCAACGCCAATTGCGGCGAGGACGCGGCCTCCTGAGCCGTCGGTCGCGCCGCCGGCGCGACAACCCAATGTCGCCAATGGCGCTCGCCGCCTGGCGGCCGCGCCGGGCCGGCGTGGCAGAATGCGCGGCCCACCCGCCTGAACGCCGCCGATGCGCCTGTCGCAGTTCCACCTCCACACCAGCAAGGAAACCCCTGCCGACGCCGAGGTCATCAGCCACAAGCTGATGCTCAAGGCGGGCATGATCCGCAAGCTCGCCGCCGGCCTGTACACGTGGAGCCCATTGGGCCTGCGCGTGCTGCGCAAGGTCGAGCGCGTAGTGCGCGAGGAGATGGACGCCGCCGGCGCCATCGAGCTGCTGATGCCGGCGGTGCAGCCGCGCGAGCTGTGGGAGGAAACGGGTCGCTGGGAGAAGTTCGGCGGCCAGCTGCTGAAGATCCAGGACCGCAAGGAGGCGTGGTACTGCTTCGGCCCGACGCACGAGGAGGTCATCACCGACTTCGCGCGCAACGAGCTGTCCAGCTACAAGCAGCTGCCTGTCACCTGGTACCAGATCCAGACCAAGTTCCGCGACGAGATCCGTCCGCGCTTCGGCGTGATGCGCGCGCGCGAGTTCCTGATGAAGGACGCCTACTCCTTCCATCTGCACGACGAGGACCTCGACCGCCAGTACCGCGTGATGTACGACGCCTACGGCCGCATCTTCACGCGGCTGGGGCTGGGTTTCCGCGCGGTGTTCGCCGATACCGGCGCCATCGGCGGCAGCGCCAGCCACGAGTTCCACGTGCTGGCCGATTCTGGCGAGGACGCCATCGCCTTCAGCGACGGCTCCGACTACGCCGCCAACGTCGAGCTGGCCGAGGCGCTGGCCCCGGGCGAGCGCCCCGCCGCCACCGAGGCGATGCGCACCGTCGACACGCCCACGCAGAAGACCTGCGAGGACGTCGCCGCGCTGATGGGCATCGACCTGGCGCGCACGGTGAAGTCCATCGCCCTGGTGGGGCGGAACGAGGACGGCACGCCGCAGTTCGTGCTGGCGCTGGTGCGTGGCGATCACGCCGTCAACGAAATCAAGCTGTCCAAGGTTCCGGGCCTGGCCGACTACCGACTGGCGACGGAGGCGGAGATCGCCGACCACCTCGGCAGCCAGCCCGGCTTCCTGGGACCGGTCGATCCGAAGCAGGCCATCCGCGTGGTGGCCGACCGCAGCGTGGCGGCCATGGCCGACTTCGTGGTCGGCGCCAACGTGCCCGGCCAGCACCTGGCCGGCGTGAACTGGGGCCGTGACCTGCCTGAACCGGACGTAGTGGCCGATATCCGCAACGTCGTGGCCGGTGATGCCTCGCCCGACGGCCGCGGCACGGTGGGCATCGCGCGTGGCATCGAGGTCGGGCACGTGTTCCAACTGGGCCGCAAGTACGCCGAGGCCATGAAGTGCACCGTGCTGGACGAGACGGGCAAGGCCGCCGTGCCGGCCATGGGCTGCTACGGCATCGGCGTCTCGCGCATCGTCGCGGCCGCCATCGAGCAGAACCATGACGACGCCGGCATCCGCTGGCCGTCGGCGATGGCGCCCTGGCAGGCCGTGGTCTGCGTAATCAATCCGAAAAGCGACCCCGCCGTGGCCGAGGCCGCCGAGGCGCTGTACCGCGACCTGAATGCGGCCGGCGTCGAAACCGCCCTGGATGACCGCGGCCTGCGGCCGGGGGCGATGTTTGCCGATATCGAGCTGATCGGCATCCCGCACCGGGTGGTGGTGTCGGGACGCGGGCTGGAGGCCGGCATGTTCGAATATCGCCGCCGCGATGCTGCCGAGTCCGAAAACCTGGACCGGGCCGCCCTCTTCGGCCGCCTTGACGCCCGGCCCGCCGGCTGATGGCCGATGCCGGGATTTAGTCCCGGCACCGCCCGGGGATTATCGCGGCCGCGGCCGCACTAAAACCCGTCCATTACGCCCATGCATTTACGCCGGGCGTGGCGGAGCCGTATGATGGCGCCCGGCACCAGGGACGGTTTTTTTCCTCCCGCACCCCCTATCCGGAGATATTCATGTCGATCGACGTCAATTCGCTGTCGGCCAAGGAACTCGAGTCCCTGATCAGCAAGGCCAAGAAGCGCAAGACCACCCTGGCCAAGCGCAAGCCGGTGTCCGTCGTGAAGAAGAAGCTGGCCGCGCAGGCCAAGGCCGAGGGTTACACCCTAGCCGAGCTGTTCGGCAGCGGCACGTCCACCCCGCGCGCGCCGGCGGCGGCCGGCAAGGCCAGGAAAACCCGCAAGCCGCTGGGCAAGGTGGCGCCGAAGTACCGCAACCCGGCCAACCCGTCGGAAACCTGGACCGGCCGTGGCAAGCAGCCCCGCTGGCTGGCGGCCTACACCAGCGCCGGCCGCACCGTGGACGAGTTCGCGATCAAGTAAACCGCCCGCTGCGATCGATAAAGGAAAACGCCGGCCCTGCGCCGGCGTTTTCCATTTCTCAAGCCCCTAACCGGCCTCACGGAGGGAATCAGAGATTCCGTCGCGCCGGCAGCAGCAGATTCCCGAACAGCAGGCCCGCCACCAGCGCCAGCAGAATATTTACGACCGCCAGCAGCGCTTCCTGGCCCGCATTGACGTCCTGCTGCTGGATCAGGGTCAGCAGGCCGCGCAGGCTGGTGCTGCCGGGCACCAGCATGATGATGCCGGGCACCCGGATGATGGCGCCGGGCCGTTTCCACCAGCGCGCGTAGGCATTGCCGGCAAACGTCATCGCCAGGGCCGCGAGGAACACGCCCGCCGGGCTGCCGAAGGCCAGCCCCGCGTATCGGGAGATCAGGTAACCGCCCGCCGCGGCCGCCATCACTTTCGGGTAATCACGCAGGTCGCCGCGGAACAGCACCGCGAAGGCGAACGCCGCCACCACCAGCGCGCCCCACTCCACCCAGTCGGGCTGCGGCCGCAGCGCGCGCACCGCCGGCTCCAATCCCACCAGCGATGCCACGTACAGCGCGATCACGGTACCGACCGTCAGTTTCATCACCGTCGTCACCGCGCCGGCAAAACGCGCGGTGCCCGATACCAGGTGCTGGCTGGTCAACTCGCTCATCGCGTTGGTCAGCGCCAGGCCGGGCAGCAGCACGATCAGCGAGGCGATGATCACCGTGTTCTGGTTGAGCGGCGCCACGAAACTGGCCACCAGCACGGTCACGGCCGCCGCGACCACGCCGGCAATCGCGTCCACGCCCTCCTTCAACCGCGGCCGTGAGTCCGCCAACAGCACCAGCAGCCCGATGAGCAGGCCGTTGACCGCGGCCACCCCGATGTCGAGCCACGGCAAGCGCAACAGGCCCGCGACGCCCGATGCCGCCAGCGCGAAGCCCAGCACCTGCAGCGACCGCGCGGTGGCCGTCGGCGGCCGGTCCAGGGCCTGCATTGCCGAGTGCGCTTCGGCCAGGTTGAGCTCGCCGGCCAGCACCGCCTCGGCGATGCGGTCGGTCTCGCCCAGCCGGTGCAGGTCGTTCTCGCCGGGCGGCAACCGGATCACGCGCGTGGTGTCGCTCTCGCCGGGCGGCCGCTGCGGGTCGCTGAAGGTCAGGATCATGCCGGTCGGGTTCGACCACGGCTCGCACTCGAGCTTGAGCTTCTGGGCCACCGAGGTGATCGCCGCCTCGAGGCGCTGCGACGTCGTGCCGTAGGCGTGCAGCCGTTCGGCCAGCTCGATCACGAAATGGATGCGCGCGGCGTAGGTCGCGTTGCTCAGGGGGGCGGGCGTCATGCGCGGAAGCATGGCACGGCGATGTGGCCCGTTGTCATGCGGCCGTTGCACGAAACACATGCACCGCCCCTCACGCCCCGTACGCGCCCCTGTGTATCCTCGCCCGGACCCATGACCGCACCCCACGCGCACACGCCGACCGCCAGCCACGAGGGCGACACGCCGGACGCCGCGCGGCTGTCCGGTCGCTGGACGTTGCGCCATGCCACCGCGATCAGCCAGGCGCTGACCGGGCTGCCCGAATCGGTGCGCTCCCTGGATGTCCGGGGCGTCGACCGGATCGACTCGCTGGGCGTGCTGCAGCTGATCCGCTACGCACGCCGGCGCGACCTGCCGTTCGAGGACTTCGTGTTCGACGAACGCCACCGCGCGCTGGTGGCCGCCATCGAGGATGTCGCCGACGACCGACCCAAGCGCAAGCGCGAATATGGCGTGGCCGCCGCGCTGGCCCGCCTGGGCTTCGCCGTGACGGACAACTGGAAGGAAGTGCTGGCGCTGATCGCCTTCTTCGGCGAGGCGCTGCTCAAGCTGCTGCGCATGGTGCGCGACCCGCGCCGGTTCCGCGCCACCGCCACCGTCCACCACATGGAGCAGGTCGGCCTGGACGCGGTGCCGCTGGTGGCGTTGCTGTGTTACCTGGTCGGCGCGGTCATCGCGTTCCTGGGCTCGACCATTCTCAAGGATTTCGGTGCGGTCATCTTCGTGGTCGAACTGGTCAGCATCGCGTTTCTGCGCGAGTTCGGCGTGCTGCTGACCGCGATCCTGCTGGCCGGTCGCACCGCGAGTGCCTTCACCGCGCAGATCGGCGCGATGGTCAGCCGCGAGGAGGTCGACGCGATCCGCACGCTGGGTCTGGACCCCGTCGACCTGCTGGTGATCCCGCGCGTGCTGGCGCTGCTGGTGATGCTGCCGCTGCTGACGTTCGTGGCGATGATCGCCGGCCTGCTCGGCGGCCTGACGGTCGGCGCCTACGGCCTGGACATCCCACCGCAGGCCTACCTGGCGCGGATGCAGGACACGATGGAGCTGCGCCACTTCCTGGTCGGCCTGGTCAAGGCACCGGTGTTCGCGATGGTGATCGCGCTGATTGGCTGCCTGGAGGGCCTGCAGGTCAAGGGCACGGCGCAGTCCGTAGGCGAGCGCACCACCTCCAGCGTGGTGCAGGCGATTTCGCTGGTGATCGTGATCGATGCGTTCGCCGCGATCTGGTTCATGGAGATGGGCTGGTGAGCGACGCGCCCGCCCCCATCCTCGGCTCGCATCCGGCCGACGCCCCCATCATCCGCGTGCGCGGCCTGGTGAACCGGTTCGGCGAGCAGGTCGTGCACGACGGCCTGGACCTGGACGTGATGCCCGGCGAGATCCTCGGCGTGGTCGGCGGCTCGGGCACCGGCAAGTCGGTGCTGATGCGATCGATCCTGGGCCTGCGCGTGCCCAACGAGGGCGAGATCGAAGTGCGCGGCATCGACGCGCGCAGCGACGACCCGGAACTGCGCCGGCAGATCGAGCGCAGCACCGGCGTGCTGTTCCAGGACGGGGCGCTGTTCTCCTCCCTCACCGTCGGCGAGAACGTGCAGGTGCCGCTCAAGGAGCACCACCCCGAGCTGCCCGATTCGCTGCGCTACGAGCTGGCGCTGCTCAAGGTGAAGCTGGCCGGCCTGCCGGCGGACGCGCTCGACAAGCTGCCCTCGCAACTCTCCGGCGGCATGCGCAAGCGCGCCGGCCTGGCGCGCGCGCTGGCACTGGATCCGCCCCTGCTGTTCCTGGACGAGCCCACGGCCGGGCTGGACCCGATCGGCGCTGCCGCGTTTGACCGCCTGATCCGCACCCTGCAGGAAGCGTTGGGCCTGACGGTGTTCCTCATCACACACGACCTCGACACCCTTTACGCTATCTGCGACCGCATCGCGGTGATCGCCGACCGCAAGGTGATCGCATGCGCCCCACGCGAGGAGATCGAAAAGATCGACCACCCGTGGGTGCAGGACTATTTCCATGGACCGCGCGCACGCGCGGCACAACGGGCCCACGCGGCCCAGGGCGGTTGAGATGGAAACACGCGCCAACTACGTGCTGATCGGCGCTTTCACGATCATCGTGTCGCTGTTCCTGCTGCTGTTCGCGCTGTGGGCGGCCAAGTACTCGTCCGAGAAAAGCTGGCGGGAATACGACGTGATCTTCAACGAGCCGGTCACCGGCCTGTCGGAGGGCAGTACCGTCCAGTACAACGGCATCTCGGTCGGCACGGTCGACGCGCTGAGCCTGGCGCCGGACGACCCGCGCCAGGTGATCGCGCGCCTGCGCGTGCAGGCCGATGCGCCGATCAAGGCCGACACCCGCGCCAAGATGTCGATGACCGGCATCACCGGCAGCCCGATCATCCAGCTCACCGGCGGCACGCCCGGCAGCCCGGCGCTGGCGGACGTGGACGACCGCGAGGTCCCGGTGATCCTGACCGAACCGTCCGCGCTGCAGAACATTGCCGACACCGCCAACCGGCTGGTGGCGCGGCTGGACCAGGTGCTGAGCGAGGAGAACGTCGAACGCGTCGCCAACACGCTGGAGAACATCGAGACGATGACGGGCACCGTCGCCGAACAGCGCGAGGAACTGCGCGCCATGATCGTGAACGCGCGCCAGGCCAGCGAGCAGCTCAACGCCACCCTGGCCACCACCAACCAGGCGGTGCAGGACATCGACCGCGAACTGGTGGACAAGCTGCCCGCGCTGGTGTCCAAGCTCGACAACACACTGGCCAACCTCGACCGCACCGCGCTCAGCGCCAACGGCATCCTCAACGAGAACCGCGCCGCGATCAGCAGCTTCGCCAACGACGGCCTGGCCCAGCTCGGCCCGACACTGGGCGAGCTGCGCGGGCTGGTACGCGACCTGCGCCGCATCAGCGACCGCCTCGACAACAACCCCGCCGGCTACCTGCTCGGCCGCGACGCGCCCAAGGAGTTCGAACCCGAATGAGCGCCCTGTCCCCCTCCGTTCGTGCGCCCGTGCGCGCCCTCGTCGCCTTCGCACTGCTGGCGGCGCTGACCGGCTGCGGCCTGCTCGGCGGCGGCAAGCGCGACCGGATCACCATCTACTCGCCCGACCCGCGCGTGCAGGCCGACCCCTCATGGCCCGCGGTGGACTGGCAGCTGTCGCTGACCAGCCCGGACGCGGAGCGGATGATCGACAGCCTGCGCATCGCCGTGCGCCCGAGCCCCGCGGAGCTGCAGGTCTACAAGGGCGCAAACTGGGCCAAGCGCCCCAGCGACATGCTGCAGGACACGCTGCTGCGCGCCCTGGAGGACTCCGGCAGGATCCCGGCCGTGGCGCGGCAGGGCAGCGGTATCAGTGCCGACTACAAGCTGGTGCTGGACATGCGCCGCTTCGAGGCCGATTACCCGCAGCCCGGTGGACTGCCGGCCGCGACGATCGAGGTCAATGCCAAGCTGCTGCATGCGCAGGACCAGCGGGTGGTGGCGGCCCGCACGTTCCTGCACGCCGAGGCGGCGTCGACCGCGGCAATTCCGGACGTGGTTGCGGCGTTCGACAGCGCGCTGTCCACGCTGGGCCGCGATATGACCGGCTGGATCCTGACAACGGGGCAGCAGCACGAGGTCGGGGCGCACTAGCTGCGCAGGGGCTAGGGGCTAGGGGCTGGCGAAAGAGGCCTCGTTGCCCGTAGAGATGCACGGGTCGTCTTGGTGGCTTTGGTGCATCGCCAAGTTCGAGTAACCGTGCCCGCTAGCCCCTAGCCTCCAGTCCCTAGCCCCTTAACAAACCGGAACGTGAGGTTGATGCGCTCGCCGACCGGACGCGCCGTGCGCGGCAGGGCGTGGCGATAGTGCTGCTGCGAGCCCTCGCCCATCACCAGCAGGCTGCCGGACACCAGATCCAGCGTGGCCTTCGTGTCGGGCCGCTCCACGTGCTTGAGCGCGAACCGCCGCGTTGCCCCCAGGCTCACCGATGCGATGACGGGTGAAGGGCCCAGGTCACGCTCATCGTCGCGATGCCAGCCCATGCAGTCGCGCCCGTCGCGGTAACGGTTGGCGAGCACGCTGTTGAACGGGACGCCGAGCTCGCGCGCCAGACGCTCCCGGATCGGGACCAGCACCGACGGCCACGGGTGCGGCACGTGGCGCGTGCCCGAGTAGCGGTAATGCGCGTCGGCATCGCCGATCCAGCAGCTCAGTCGCGGGGCGTCGTGCTCGCGGCCAAACAGCCGGACGCGGTGGACCTCCCACGGCACCTGCTCGATCAGCGCACGCAGGAGTGCGTCGGCCTCCCCGACCGCCAGCCAGTGCCGGTCGAGGGCGACCCGCGCATCCGGCAGAGGTATGGTTTCGAAGGCCATGCACCACGCTAGCACGGTGGATTTGCGACAATCCCGGCCCTTCCCGCGAGCCGCCACACGGAGCAGCCAGCATGAGCGAGACGACCCCCGACACCGAACGCGACGTCATGGAGTACGACGTCGTCACCGTCGGCGCCGGCCCGGCCGGGCTCTCGTTCGCCATCCGCCTCAAGCAACTCAATCCGGAGATCTCGGTCTGCGTGATCGAGAAGTCCTCCACCATCGGCGCGCACATCCTGTCCGGCGCGGTGATCGAAACCGGGCCGCTCGACGCGCTGCTGCCGGACTGGCGCGACAACCCGCCGCCGATCTGCGTGCCGGCGACCGACGACGAATTCTGGCTGCTGAGCAAGGACGGCGGCCGCAAGCTGCCGGTGCCGCCGGGCATGAACAACCACGGCAACGTGATCGTCAGCCTGGGCGCCATGTGCGCGTGGCTGGCGCCGCAGGCCGAGGCGCTGGGCGTGGAGATCTACCCCGGCTTCGCCGCCGCCGAGACTTTGCATGACGACGCTGGCGCGGTGGTCGGCGTGCGCATCGGCGACATGGGCGTGGCCCGCGACGGTTCGCACAAGCCCGGCTACACGGCCGGCATCGACATCCGCGCGAAGGTCACGGTGCTCGCTGAAGGCGCGCGCGGCCACCTGACCAAGCGGCTGGTGAAGCGGTTCAAGCTCGATGCGATGAGCGACCCGCAGGGCTACTCGATCGGTATCAAGGAACTGTGGCAGGTGCCAGAAGGACGCACCTCGCCCGGCAAGATCGTCCACAGCTTCGGCTGGCCGGCCGACACCGCGACGTACGGCGGCAGCTTCCTGTACCACCTGGACAACAACCGCATCGCGCTGGGCTTCGTCAGCGGCCTGGACTACAAGGATCCGAACTATCGGCCGTGGGAGGCCTTCCAGCAGTGGAAGAACCACCCGATGGTCAAGCCGCTGCTGGACGGCGGCACGATCGAATCCGCCGGCGCGCGCGCCATCGTCACCGGTGGCTGGCAGTCCCTGCCGAAGGTCGAGATGCCGGGCGCGCTGCTGATCGGCGACACCGCCGGCCTGCTCAACGTGCCCAAGGTCAAGGGCACCCACCAGGCGATCCGCAGCGGCATGCTGGCGGCCGAACACCTGGCGGCCGGCGCGCTGTCGCCCGATGGTTTCGACGCCAAGCTGCGCGATTCCGAGGCGATGGCCGAGCTGCGCCGTGTCCGCAACATCAAGCCCGGCTTCAAGCGCGGGCTGTGGTTCGGCCTGCTCAACGCCGCATGGGAAACCGTCACCGGCGGCCGTTCGCCGTGGACGCTGAAGAACACCGCCGACTGGTCGGCGCTTGAGAAGCTCGAGGACTACCACGCGCCCGACCGCGGCTGGGGCGAGCGCGAACTGCCCCCGCGCGACCGCCTGGCCGGCGTCTACTTCGCCGCCACCGAGCACGACGAGGACCAGCCGGTCCACCTGCGCGTGCTCGACCCCAGTATCTGCGTCACCCGCTGCACGCTGGAATACGGCAACCCCTGCACCCGCTTCTGCCCCGCGGCCGTCTACGAGATCGTCGACGACCCCGACGGCCCCGCCGGCACCGGCAAGCGCCTGCAGATCAACGCCGCCAACTGCGTCCACTGCAAGACCTGCGACATCAAGGACCCGTACGAAATCATCGACTGGGTGACGCCGGAGGGCGGGTCCGGGCCGAATTACCGGAATCTTTGAGCACGATACCGCTCAGGATGGTCTGGCCGCTTGGGATCCCGGTTAGTCGTAGACTCTCCATGAGCCATCAGTCACGGTGGCTACCGCGATCTGCCTGCTGCTGTCTGCAGAAGACCAGATAGCATTTGTACCCCGCGAGGCGTGCCGCCAGAACAGGTCGGAATTCCCGTCACCATCGAAGTCGCCGACGGCGCTGATTCGCCACCCCGCGTCCCCGACCGTGGCGACGCTCAAGCGAGTAGAAGCATCTGCCGATCGCCAGATCGTATTGGCGCCGGTACTGCGGTTTCGCCATACAACGTCCGACTCGCCATCGCCGTCGAAGTCACCGGTGCCGACCACCTGCCAGGATGAGCCCGATACCTTTGCGACGGCGGTCTGGTCGGAGTAGCGCGCAGCCGACCAGAAGACGTTCGATCCGGTTTCGAAGTTTCTCCAGAACAGATCGTCGCGACCGTCACCGTTGAAATCACCGACTGCGGCGACACGCCATGCCAAGTCGCGAATCGTGGTTACCGCCTGCTGCGTGCTGTAGTTCGCTGAAAGCCATATACCGCCCTGACCGTTGCTCGTGTTGTACCAGGCAATGTCATCAATGCCATCGCCGTTGAAGTCGCCGATCCCACTAACCCGCCATGCGAGGTTGGTAACAGACTGCACCGACTGCTGGGTCCTGTAGTCCCCGCTCAGCCAGATCGTGTTGGCGCCGGTCCTGGCATTCCTCCAGAGCACGTCGGATTGTCCATCGCCATTGAAGTCGCCCACACCCGCGATGTCCCAGGCGGTATCGTTGACCGTCGTCATGGATTGTTGTTCGGCCGAATTGCCCTCAAGCCATACCGTGTTACGCCCATTTCCGATGTGGTGCCAAAGCAGGTCTCCAATGGCGTTGCCGTCGACATCAAACCCGGGGGCGGCATTGCCGGAATCGGTCACCGTCGTCGCTCGGAAGGACGCGATGGTTGGCGCCGTCTGCCTCAGGCTCCTCGCGTTGTCCGCCGAACTGGTGCCACATGGACGGTCACAATAGGTGGAATCCGGACTTGAGAAGACCTGGAACTCACCTTGCCCCGAATCACCGTAGGCCATGACGGTGTAGAAATTGCCACTCGACGCATCCGTCTTGTAACCGAATGAGTAGTCGTAGACGCCAAAGCTGTCGCCTGCTGTGGCCTTGTCATGCTGGGAGCCCATGTTGTGCCCGATCTCATGGACCAACGTCGTGTCTCGACAGAAGTACTCTTTACCGCTCTTGGTTTCGCGCCCATCGCTCACGACCGAGTAACCGAAGAACTCGTCACTCTGACTTATTCCGGAGCGGTCGCCACCGATCAGCCATGCAATTCCACAGCCTTCGTTTTCTTGCTCGTGAAAGCGGCGAACAAGGACGACGAGGTCGGCTCCGTACTCGTCACGAGCCGAGCGAAGTGCGTTGAATTCCGGAGCTGGCGTCGTGGAGGTCGAGGGCGCCTTAAAGCCGGTCAGTTCCTCAAGTGCCGTCTTGTTGTTCGTGGCATCGGGATAATTGACCTGCATTGCGTGGACCAGGCGCAACTGCACGCCCGTGTTCGAATTCGCGAAAGCGCTGTTGGCAACCTCCACGATTTCATGGATGCGTGTTCTGGCCTCCGAGTCCCCTTCCCTGTAGGACGCATAGCCGTCGGTGTAGCCCACTAGGATGTCCACCGTAGTGGTCGCGTCCGAAGCCGACTGCGCCGACGAAGCGGCCATGGCAATCCGGGACGAAGCAGCCGACATGTTGCCCTGCTTGGGGGGCACGAGGTAATCCGGGCCCTCGGGGTGCGTCGCCGAGTTACGGACCTTGGCAAGCTCGCGGGGATCCGTCGCTACAATCCAGCCCCTACCGTCGGCCATCGTCACACGAAGCGAAGGCAGGCCGCGACCCTGCGGCACCGAGCCGAATACCGCATCGGGGCCGAAAGTAATCAACGCATCCTGACCCGGCGCCTGCGGGTTGCGCCCCACCCATGTCCAGTTGCCGTCGGCATGCTCTACGTGCCGCACGTACTCCAGGTCAATCGGGGTGCCGTCCGGGGAGGTCACCCGCATACGGCCCGTCGCGATCGCGCGCAATGCATGTTGCTCGCTGAGTCCGACGGAATGCCAAGTGTACGCACCAGTGCGGCGAATGACACGCTCAGCTGGATACCGCAACAGGTCTCCGCGATCCGGCTCGTTTGCAAAGCCAATGCTGTCCGTCGGTTCTGCGCCGTTCTCGCGCGGACCTGAAGCTCTGTTGGCCGCAGACGCCGCAGCCCCATGTCCCGAGTCAGGGACGCCGAGCCCTGTCGACCATTCGTTAGAGCAGCCGGCCAGAACGGCCGCTGCCAGCACCCATGCAAATCTGGTGTTCATCGGCAAACCCTGTGGTGGAAGCGAGTGCCGGCGATGCCGGCCGAGGGCCATCCCCTGACCCTCGAGCCCGGAGTCTACGCGGCCTTCACACAACGACACCAAGTACGCCGTCCCGAACCGGCCAGATTCACCGGTTCAGGTTGCTGCTGGTTCAGAACAAACTGAACGAGTCAGCTGAACGGGCAGCCCGTTTTCGCCTTGAGTTCGTCCGCATCAACGCCGGGCGCCGTCTCGACCAGCACCAGCCCGCTGTCGGTCACGTCGAACACCGCCAGGTCGGTGATGATCCGGTCCACCACGCCCACGCCGGTCAGCGGCAGCGTGCATTCGGGCAGGATCTTGTGGCTGCCGTCCTTCGCGGTGTGCTCCATCAGCACGACCACGCGCTTGACGCCGGCCACCAGGTCCATCGCGCCGCCCATGCCCTTGACCATCTTGCCCGGCACCATCCAGTTGGCGAGGTCGCCCTGGTCGGTCACCTGCATTGCACCGAGGATCGCCAGGTCGATGTGGCCGCCGCGGATCATGGCGAACGAGTCGTGGCTGCCGAAGTAGCTGGCGCCCTTGCGCGCGGTCACCGTCTGCTTGCCGGCGTTGATCAGGTCGGCGTCGACCTCGTCCTCGGTGGGGAACGGGCCGATGCCCAGCAGGCCGTTCTCGCTCTGCAGCCAGACGTCCACGCCCTCGGGGATGTGGTTGGCCACCAGCGTCGGCAGGCCGATGCCGAGGTTCACGTAGGCACCGTCGGTCAGCTCGCGCGCGGCACGCTGCGCCATCTCGTCACGGGTCCAGGCCATTACTTCGCTCCTCGCACGGTGCGCTGCTCGATGCGCTTCTCGGGGGTCGGGTTGTGCACGATGCGGTCGACGTAGATGCCGGGCAGGTGCACGTGGTCGGGGTCGATCTCGCCGACCTCCACCACCTCCTCGACCTCGGCCACGCACACCCTGCCGGCCATCGCGCAAGCCGGGTTGAAGTTGCGCGCGGTCTTTCGGAACACCAGGTTGCCGGCCTTGTCGGCCTTCCACGCCTTGACCAGGGAAACATCGGCGGTCAGCGCGGTCTCCAGCACGTAGTGCTTGCCGTCGAACTCGCGCGTTTCCTTGCCCTCGGCCACGACCGTGCCGTAGCCGGTGGCGGTGAAGAACGCCGGGATGCCGGCGCCGCCGGCGCGCAGCCGCTCGGCCAGCGTGCCCTGCGGGTTGAATTCCAGCTCCAGCTCGCCGGCCAGGAACTGCCGCTCGAACTCCTTGTTCTCGCCCACGTAGGACGAAATCATCTTGCGGATCTGGCGGGTCTCCAGCAGCAGGCCGAGGCCGAAGCCGTCCACGCCGGCGTTGTTGGAGATCGCGGTCAGGCCCTTGGCGCCGGAATCACGCAGCGCGGCGATCAGCGCCTCGGGGATGCCGCACAGGCCGAAGCCGCCGACGGCGAGCGTCAAGTTGTCGGCCACCAGACCCGCGAGCGCGGAAGCTGCATCAGCGTAGACCTTGCCGCGTTCGCCGACGGACTGACTTTTCCCTTTCGCGTCCATCTCACTCATACCAACACTCCTCTCAAGGCAGGCGCAGGCGGGCGCCGGCGCGACCGGGTTACTGCGCGGAAGTCTGCTCTGCAGCTGGCGACCTGGGCATTGGCCAATCGAGCAACACCCGGCCGACCCCATCCTCGTGGTAGGTCTTTCCCTCTCCCGGGGGCGTGACCGTCACGATCACCGTACCAACGCCCTTCTTCGCGTACTTGACGCGAATATTGTCGCCCTGCGAACTGCTCCGGTCGCGCTCGGCGAACCCTGCCGAAACCAGCGATCCATCGATCGATTCGAATACCGACTGCTGATCGCCTTCTAGATACTCAAGGCCGACGCGGCGGCGTGCTGGACGATCGGGACGCTCCAGCACCTCGTCATTGCGCAGGTGGTACCGAAAGCCGAGTTCAACGCCCTCAGGCAGTGGCT
>Ga0156725_1094_pt11 | contig 14743 bp, 11 predicted proteins | sample RifOxyD1_FD_112054 | JGI IMG/M metagenome (GOLD analysis project Ga0156725, IMG submission 112054) | Xanthomonadales bacterium RIFOXYD1_FULL_69_11
AGCCGGAACACCCCGAAAAACGCCGCTCGTGGATCGACCGGATCAGCTCCGCGCTGTCGGGTGAGCCCACCACGCGCGAAGACCTGGTCGAGATCCTGCGCGACGCCCAGGCCGATGGCCTGATCGCGGCCGACACGCTGACCATGATGGAGGGCGCGATCACCGTGTCCGACCTCACCGTCGGCGACGTGATGATCCCCCGCTCCCAGGTCGTGGCCCTGCCCGCCGACGCGCCGTTCCTGGAACTGATGCGGCGCGTGGTCGAGTCCGGCCATTCACGCTTCCCCGTCCACGGCGAGGACAGCGACGACGTGCTCGGCATCCTGTTGGCCAAGGACCTGCTGCGCGGCGTGGTCGAGGACAACGGCCCGGCCAGCGTCCACGAACTGCTGCGTCCGGCGGTGCTGATCCCTGAATCCAAGCGCCTGGACGTGCTGCTGCGCGAGTTCCGCATGTCCCGCAACCACATGGCGATCGTCATCGACGAGCACGGCGGCGTGGCCGGACTGGTGACCATCGAGGACGTGCTGGAGCAGATCGTCGGCGACATCGACGACGAGCATGACGATGCCGAGGATCCCAACGCGCTGATCGCCGCACAGGCCGACGGCCAGTTCGTGGTAGACGCGCTGACCCCGATCGAGGACTTCAACGACCGCTTCGGCGCGGACTTCGACGACGACGAGTACGACACCATCGGCGGCCTGGTGACGGCGGCCATCGGCCACCTCCCGGAAGCCGGCGAGGAGCTGACCCTCGGCCGCTACGTGTTCCGCGTGTCCAGCGCCGACGCACGTCGCGTGCATGCGTTCCACGTCGGCGTGCTGGGCGATGACGGCTGACGCCTGCCGCGGCCTGCGGCGCGGTTGGCGTTGGCTGTGCGTTCTGGCGCTGTGGTGCGTGGCGCTCGGCGCCGTGGCGGCACCGCCGCCTTCCGCGGACCAGACCCCGCAGGCCGCGATGGCCGACACCGGGACCGCACTGCCGGCACCCCGCATCGGCGTACTGACCATGCTGCCGGGCGAGATCTTCTTCGAGCGCTTCGGCCACAACGCCATCGTCGTGCAGGATCCGGTCGCGGGTACGGCGACGTCCTACAACTTCGGCTACTTCGACCCGTCCGAGGCCGACTTCATCGCCCGATTCATCCGGGGCGAGATGCGCTACCGCCTGCTCGCCCTGCCGGTGGACGAGGACCTGGCCTATTACCGCGACGTCGGGCGCGGCGTGTCGATGCAGTGGCTGGACCTGGCGCCGGCCGACGCGCGTGAACTCGCCGATGCGCTGGCAGTTAACGCCCGGCCCGAGAACGCCTACTACCGCTACGACTACTTCCTCGACAACTGCTCCACCCGCGTGCGCGACGCGCTCGACCGCGCGCTGGGTGGCCAGCTCGCCCGCCGGCTGCAGTCGCGCTCGCGCGGCAATACCTTCCGCAGCGAGGCCGTGCGCCTCGCGTCCCCGGCCACCTGGATGTGGCTGGTGTTCGACGTGGGCCTGGGCCCGTCCGCCGACCGGCCCCTCCCGCTTTGGGGCGAGGCGTTCGTGCCGATGCGGCTGGCCGACGCGCTCGGGGACGCGACGCATCCCGACGGTCGCCCGGTGGTGATCGAGCGCGTCGACGTTCTGCCGCACCGCGTGTCGCCCGAGCCGCAGGAATTCCAGCGCCGCTGGACCCGGTGGCTGGCCGCAGGCTTCGCGATCGCCATGTCGCTGGCCTGGCTGGGCCATCGGCGCCGCACATGGACGGCGGCATTGGCGCTGCCATTCTGGGCGGTCTCGGGGCTCGTCGGCGCGCTGATGCTCTACATCTGGATCGGCACCGACCACCGCTTCGGTTGGGGCAACCAGAACCTGCTGCTGCTCAGCCCGCTGGCGTGGCTGCTGCTGCCGGGTGGCTGGCGCATCGCCCGCGGGCGCGCGGCCGGCCCGCTGTTCGCGCCGGTGCTGCTGGCGGTGGCCGGCCTGGCGGCGCTTGCCGTCTTCGTCTACGGCCTGCAACTTTTGCCGCAGCGCAACGCCCACTGGATTGCGCTCCTGTTGCCGATCCACGCGGCACTGGCCTGGACCCTGGCACGCCCGGCAATCCGCCGCCGACACCCCTTGACCGGCCCGGCTGCCTGAGCAAAGGCGCACTCCATGACTCCCCGCGTGGCAGGATGCGCGCGATGACATCGCCCCCGCCCGCCGTCCCGCCCTCGCCCGCCTGCGTCGTCAATTGCGTGGCCTACGCCCGCGACGGCAGCCGGCGGGACATTCCGCTGGAAGCGATCAGCGACGTGCTGGCGGTAGACGACGGCAGCTTCGTCTGGGTCGGCCTGTACGAACCGGCCGAGTCGGTGCTGGACCAGTTGCAGGAAGAGTTCGGCCTGCACGACCTGGCGGTGGAGGATGCGCAAAACGCCCACCAGCGCCCCAAGATCGAAGCCTACGGCCCGTCGCTTTTCGTGGCGGTGCATACGGCACAGGTCGTGGACCAGCACATCGTTTTCGGCGAAACCCATGCCTTCCTCGGAGCGCGCTACCTGGTCACGGTCCGGCACGGGGCGTCCTTGTCGTACGCCTCGGTACGGGCCCGCGCCGAGCGTGAGCCCGAACTGCTCGCGATGGGACCGGCACACGCCCTGTATGCGGTGATGGACTTCATCGTCGACAACTACCAGCCGATCGTGGCGCAGTTCCAGCAATCTCTTGAGACCCTGGAGCAGGACGTGTTCGCCGATGACTACCGCAGGGAAACGATCGTCAGGCTTTATGAGCTCAAGCGCGAACTGGCGCGCCTGCAACTCGCGGTCGCGCCCATGCAGGACGTGCTCGGCCAACTGGCCCGCAGCCACGAGGGGCTGGTGCCGAACGAAGTCCGCCCGTATTTCCGCGACGTGCACGACCACGTGCTCCGGGTCAACGACGCCTCGGACACATTGCGGGAAATGCTGACAGCGGCACTGAGCGTGAACCTCTCGCTCGTGACCCTCGCGCAGGGCGAGGTGGTCAAACGCCTGGCCGGATGGGCCGCGCTGCTGGCGGCGCCGACCCTCATCGCCAGCTGGTACGGCATGAACTTCCGCTTCATGCCGGAGCTCGACGACCGGTATGCGTACCCCGTGCTGATCGGCGTCGTCGCCGTGGTCTGCACCGCGCTCTATCGGTATCTGCGCAAGGTTGGCTGGCTCTGACGGGGCGTCAGCCCCCGGACATGGACTGCAGCAACAGGCCCACCGCGTACGCGCAATACGTGCCCAGCGCGTAGCCGAGCACCGACAACAGCACGCCCACCGGCGCCAGCGCCGGGTGGAAGGCGCTGGCGACCACCGGTGCGGAGGCGGCGCCGCCGATGTTGGCCTGGGAGCCGACGGCCAGGAAGAACAGCGGCGCGCGGATCAGCTTGGCGACGACCAGCATCACCACGCCATGCACGGCGATCCAGATCAGGCCCAGCAGGAACAGCCACGGCCGGTCCAGCAACGCGCCCAGGTCCATCTGCATGCCGATGGTGGCGACCAGCACGTACAGCATCACCGAGCCCACCTTCGACGCGCCGGCGCCCTCCAGCGTGCGGGCGCGGGTGAAGCTGAGCAGCATGCCGATGGTGGTGGCCAGTACGGTGATCCAGAAGAACCGCGCGGTGAGGCTGTAGTTCTCGAGGTTCCACTCCGCCGGCAGGCTGGCGATCCAGGCCACCAGCGGGTCGGTCAGAAAATGAGCCAGTCCGGTTGCACCGAGGCCGACGGCCAGGATGAGCATCAGGTCGGTCATCGACGGCGTGCGCGCGTGCTGCGCCTGGTACGCCTCGATGCGGTGCTTGAGGTCATCGATGGCGCTGACATCCGCGCCGGTCCAGCGGTCGAACGCCGGCGCGCGCGCCGCCATGAACAGCAGCACGGCCAGCCACAGGTTGGCGATCAGCACGTCGACGGCGACGAACTGGCCGAACATCGTGGCCTCGACGCCGAACACTTCCTTCATCGCCGCCTGGTTGGCGCCACCGCCGATCCAGCTGCCGGCCACGGTCGTCATCCCGCGCCAGGTGTCGCCGGCGACGGCCTCGGGATGGATGAAGCCCATCGCGGTGAACGCCGTCACCGCGCCCAGCATCACGCCCACAGTGCCGGCCAGGAACATCACCACCGCCTTGGGCCCCAGCCGCACGATGGCACCGAAGTCCAACGCCACGCACAGCAGCACCAGCGCGCTGGGCAACAGGTAATCGCGCGCCATCGGGTACAGCCCGGACGCGGCGCCGTCGATCAGGCCGATGCTGTTGAATATCGACGGGATCAGGTAGCACAGCAGCAGCGCCGGCACGACGCCGTAGAACTTCTTCCAGAACCCCTCCTCACGCGAGGCGCTCCAGAACACGAACCCCAGCACCACGGCCAGCAGGCCGAGCACGACGGCGTCATTGGTGATCAGGGCAGGCGTGGACGGCGGCATGCAGGCTCCGGGAGCGCGGTATGTGGACAGGGGGATCGAGAACGGAACACTCGGATGCGACGACGGCGGCCGGAGCCGCCGTCGCCGGGGACATCACTGGCCGATGTGCTGCTTCAGCCAGGCATTGACGGTGTCGTGCCACAGCACGCTGTTGTTGGGCTTGAGCACCCAGTGGTTCTCGTCGGGGAAGTACAGGAACTTCGACTCGATGCCACGGCGCTGCAGCGCGGTGAACGTGGAGATGCCCTGGTCGACCGGTACGCGGTAGTCCTTCTCGCCCTGCACCACCAGCATTGGCACGCGCCACTTCGACACGTGGTTGACCGGGTTGAAGCGCTCGTAGGCTTCCGGGTTCTCGTACGGGGTGCCGCCGTTCTCCCATTCGGTGAACCACAGCTCCTCGGTCACGTAGCCCATCGAGCGCGTGTCGAACACGCCGTCGTGGTTGACCAGGCACTTCCACGGTGAGTGACCGGCTTCATTGAACCAATTCCCGGCGATCCAGTTGACCATGTAGCCGCCGTAACTGGCGCCCAGCGCGCAGGCATTGTCGCCGTCGAGGAAGTCGTAGCGCTCGAGCGCGGCGGCCCAGCCCTTCTGCAGGTCCTCCAACGGGCGGTCGCCCCAGTGCTGGCTTATCGCATCGGTGAACGCCTGCCCGTAGCCGGTGGAGCCGTGGAAATCGATCATGACCACCGCGTAACCCTGGCCCGCGTAGGTCTGCGGATTCCAGCGGTAACTCCAGCCGTCGCCGAAGCTGCCCTGCGGCCCACCATGGATAAGGAATGCGACCGGGTAGTCCTCGCCTTCCTCGTAGTTCCACGGCTTGACCACGTAGCCGTGCACGGTCTCGTTGTTCCAGCCCTTGAAGTTGAACTGCTCGTACTCGCCGAAGCCTACGTCATCACCCAGGATCTGCGCGGCACTCGGAGTGATCTCGCGCAGCTGCGCGGCATCCGGGCCGGTGGTGATGATCTGGTCGCCGGTGGCCATCGTGTTGCGGGTGAAGGCCAGCGTCGGCCCGGCCAGCTGCACGTTCGACACCGTGCCGTCGCCGACCAGCTCGCGCACTGCACCGCTGGCGATGTCGACCGCGAACATCGGGTGCTCACCGGTGTCCTGCGCGGTGGTGTAGATCGTGCGGCCGTCGGCCGACAGGACGATGCCGTCGGCGGAGCGGTCCCAGCCGGGTGCGATCTCGCGTACCTGGCCGCTGGCCAGGTCCATGGCCATCAGCCCGGAGCGGTCGGCCTCGAAACCGGCGCGCTTCATCGCGCGGTAGTACAGGGTGGCGCCGTCTTCGCTGAATACCGGCTCGGCGTCCCAAGCGGGGTTGCCTTCGGTCAGGTTGACCGGCACGCCCTCGCCATTGGCTGGCAGGCGATAGAGGTCGAAGTTGGTCGACCACGGCTCGCCGCGCCCGGCCGCGCGCATGCTGGCCACCAGCGACTGCCCGTCAGGTGCCCAGGTGTAGTCGGAGCCGCCGCCGAAAGGCTTGGACGGCACGTCGCCCTCCAGTGCGCCGCTGACCGCCACCGCGCGGGTTGCCGGGTCATTGCCCAAGGGGGCCACGAACAGCTGGTTGCGGCGGCCGTCCGCCCACGTGTCCCAGTGGCGGATGAAAAGTTCGTCGTACACTACGCCGCTCGCCTTGCGCTTGCCGGTCTCGTCCAGGCGGGTGCGGGTGCAGGCCAGGTCGCTGCGGCAGTCGATGAACGTGTCGGCGCTGAATGCCACGCGGTCGCCGGTGGGCGCCACGTGGTAGGTGCCGATGTCGACCGGCACGTCGGTCAGCTGCCGCGGCTCGCCGCCGGCCACGGGGATGGCATGCAGCTGGGAGCGGCCGGACTTCGCGCTGAGGAAGTACACGTGCTTGCCGTCAGGCGAGAACGAGGGCGAGTTGACGCTCCAGCCCTCGGGCGTCAGGCGGCGCGGCGGCGCGGCATCGCGCGCGAACAGGTCCTCGATCCAGAGCCCCGTACTGGACGAATCCGCATCGAAATCGACGGTGCGCTTGGCGAACACCAGGTGGCGGCCGTCCGGCGACAGCGCCGGCGAGGAGTAGCGGTCCATCGTGGCCAGGTCGCGGCCCTGCAGGCCCCGTTCGGCGGCGAGCGGGGCGGACGACAGGAGGGTGGCAACCATCAACGGCAGAACGGCGTGGCGCAGGTTCATCGATGCTCCGGGATCGCGGCAAACCCCGATGGTAGGCGGCCACGTGCCCGGCGGCAAAGCACGCGATGCGTCAACACGGGCGCGATGCTGGAGGACCATGTCACGAAAAGAAACGGCGCCCCTGAGGGCGCCGCCTGAAACCGTTGCCGCCGGAACGGGCGACGGCCTACTCGGCTACGTCCCCGCCACCGGCGGACGTACTCGCCGTACGTCCACCCAGGTGCCGGGAGAGGAATGCCAGCAGCCGCGTGTAGTACTCGCGCCGGTTCTTCTCGAGGTAGAACCCGTGTCCCTCGTTGGGGAAGTACAGGGTTTCCACCGGGACCCCGGCCTGCTTCAGCGCCCGCTCCATCATCTCCGAATGGGCGATCGGCGCGCGCTCGTCCTCGCCACCTGCCGCCAGGAATACCGGCACCTTGATCCGGTCTGCCATACGGTTGGGCGACACCGCCGCCAGGCTGTCGCGATCTCCGATCCACTCATTGAGAAAGGTCTGGCCCGAGCCGCGTTGCTGGATATCGCCATGGGTATGCATCGTCGGCAGGTCGTAGACCCCCACCGTCCCCACTGCGCAGCGGTAGAGGTCGGGCTCCTTTGCCACGCCCATCAATGCCGCGTAGCCGCCGTAACTGGCACCGTAGATGCAGATGCGATCGCGCGCGGCGATGCCCTCGCTGACGGCCCAGCGGGTCGCATCGGTCAGATCGTCCTGCATCGTGCCGCCCCACTCGTGCGCACCGGCGCTTTCGAACGCGTGTCCGAAACCGCCCGACCCCCGAAAGTTGAGTTGGAGAACGGCGTAACCGGCCTGGGCCAGCATCTGCACGTCGCTGTCGAATGCCCAGACGTCCTGGATGCCGAACGGGCCACCATGCGGCATCACCACCATCGGCAGGTCGGTACCTGCAGCGCCACTCGGCAACGTCAGGTAGCCATGCAGGTCCAGCCCGTCACGTGCCTTCAGCACGATGGGCTTCTTGGGGCTCATCTGCGCCGGGTCGAACCACTGGCGCTGGCTCAGCAGGTGCTCGGCCTTCTTGTTGGCCCCGTCGAATAGATAGAAATCACCCGGGCTGCGATCGCTCCAGGTCTGGACAAGCGAAGTGTTCCCATCCGCTGTCGTGGACGTGATGACAACCGGCATGTTGCCGAATGCAGCCTCCAGGCTCCTGTAAAGGCGGGCTTCCGGGGTCGCATCGTCAAAAAAAGCCGTGTGGGGCTTCCCGCCGATGTACAGCGCGCCCACCGGCGTGTTGGTACCCGGCCGGTAGATCACGCTGAAGGGATCAGCCACCTTGTCCTGCAGCACCTCGGTCCTGCTGCGATCCACGGTGTCGAACGCCACGATGGCGTCCGGACCCTCGAGCTGGTCGACTTGAAGGTACGCGATGCGGCCGTCCTCGGAGAATCCCAAGGGCACCTGGGTGCGACCATCTTCACCCGCAGTGTGGATCAGCTCCCAGTCCGCGCCTGCGCCAGCCCGGTAGTAGAGGCGCTGCCGATTGTCGGTATCCGCACCCGAGGCGAAGCGAACCTCGCCGGTGTTGTCAGTGACAAAGCTCGCTCTGCGCACGGGAGCGCTCGCCACCTGCTGTCGACGGCCACTGTAGACATCCATCCGCTCGGCACGGGTGTAAGGGTCATTGCTGAAAGGGCTGACGGCAATGATCACCGTGTCGTCGCTCTGGGGCAGGTCATCAACAAGCCACGCGGCGACCCGCTCGACCTTCTTGGTCTGGATCTTGGTTCCGAGGCCGCGCCCCTGGACCCGCCAGCCAACGAGGATGTCGGCCCCGGTGCCATCGGCATTGATCGCGTAAAGCTCGCCGGTCGGGCGGGGCTGCGCAAGTGCGCCCATCTTCTCGGCCATCGAGATCAGAACCCGGCTGTCGTTGACCCAGTGGAACTCTTCGACGTGGCTGTTGCGATCCATCTGGAACTGACCGGTCAACTGGTTGTCCGAACGGCGCATGATCACCAGCCCGGTGCGGTCCTCCAGCGGCACGATCGCCGCGAAGTAGTCACCATTGGGCGATATCTTGATTTCCTTGAAGGTGTCCTTCTTGAGGTACGCCCCAAGATCGACCGCACCGCCAGACAGCGGCACCGCGGCAAGAAGGACGAGAAGTACCGATCGAACGTTGCGATTCATGTGTCCACTCCATGTGTCTGTCAGTCCATCCAGGACATTCGGCCCGGATGCTTGCCGGGGACAGCTGAATCGATCGGTCATCGACGGGCGTGAACCATCCGCGCACCAACTGCCCACGCACGGTAGTTGGCGCTTTCACGCATTGCTCGACGGTGTCCCCTTCGACATGCCACGTATCCCCTGGGCCAAGCTTAGCCCAGGCCGGGACCGCCGGCACGAATGCCGTTGCTCACGCCGGTTGGGCGGCTCGGAGCGTGGTCGCCAACGCCTTACGCCAGCCGGGCAGTTGCAAGCCGTGGTGCGTGCGCAGACGAGCGGTACCCAGGACTGAATACGCAGGGCGACGGACGGGGGTCGGGTAGTGCGACGACGACACCGGCCGCACCAGCGGTGCACGGGCCAGCCGGCCCAGCGCCACCGCGTCGTCGAAGATGGCCTGTGCGAAGCCGTGCCACGTCGTTTCGCCGGAGGTGACGAGATGCGTGATCCCGCTATCGAACGTGCCTCGCTTCAGGATGCTCGCGGTCACGTCGGCAATCAGCCAGGACGGCGTCGGGCAGCCACGCTGGTCGTCAACCACATCCAGAGCGTCGCGTTCGGCACCTAGGCGCAGCATCGTGCGCAGGAAGTTGTGGCCGTGCAGCCCGTAGACCCACGCGGTGCGCAGAATGAGGTGATCGGCGCCACTGGCCGCGATCGCCTGCTCGCCGCCCAGCTTGCTGGCCCCGTAGACGTTTTGCGGGGCGGTCAGGTCGTCTTCGCGATAGGGGCGGCGGCCAAGCCCGTCGAACACGTAGTCGGTCGAATAGTGGACCAGTGGAATGCCGCGGCCGTGACAGGCGTCCCCCAGCGCGCCCGGCGCCTCGGCGTTGATGCGATGGGCCAACTCCGGCTCGGCCTCAGCACGATCCACCGCTGTGTAGGCCGCGGCGTTGACCACGATGTCCGGGGCGATGCGGTTGACGACGGCGGCAATGTCAGCAACACGCGCGAGGTCGACGGCTTCGCACTCGCCGCCGTCCGGCAGTTGCCCGGCGCGGGTCGCGGCCACCACATCGCCAAGAGGGCGCAGACTGCGTCGTAACTCGGTGCCGACCTGCCCGTTGGCGCCGAGCAACAGGATCCTCACGGCTGGTAGACCGGCAACCGCGCGGGGTCGATCGCCGACAGCAGCGGTGCGGCCGCATCCTTCGGTGACAGCAATGGATCGCTGACAGGCCAGTCGATGGCCAGCTGCGGGTCGTCCCAGCGGATGTTCGCGTCCGCGGCTGCGTCGTACGTCGCGGTGCAGAGATAGGTGAAGACCGCGCGCTCACTCAACGCGACGAACCCGTGCGCGAACCCCTCGGGAATCCAGAAATGCCGCCGATTCTCCGCGCTCAACACCACGGCTGCCCATTGGCCGTACGTCGGCGATCCCCGGCGGATGTCCACCGCGACATCCCAGACCTCGCCTTCCACGACGGACACGTACTTGCCCTGCGGATTGGGCCACTGGTAATGCAGCCCTCGCAGCACGCCCCGCTGCGACGAGGAGACATTGCCCTGCACGAACCGTGGGGCGAGTCCGTGTTCGGCGAACCGGTCGAGGTTGAAGGATTCGAAGAACGAGCCGCGATCGTCGCCGAACACGCGCGGCTCGATGACGACGCACCCGGGCAGGCGGGTTTCGGTCACCTTCATGGCACGAAGCCCCGCTCCGCCAGGCCGAGCAGGTACTGGCCGTACCCGTTCTTCTTCAGCGGTTGCGCCAGGGTTTCCAGGTCCTTATCGCTGATCCAGCCGTTGTTCCATGCGATCTCTTCCGGACAGCAGACGCGAAGCCCCTGACGCGCCTCGATCGTCCCGATGTAGTTGCTGGCTTCCAGCAGGGACTGGTGCGTGCCCGTGTCGAGCCACGCGTATCCGCGTCCGAGCTGCTCCAGGTGCAACGATCCCTCGCTCAGGTACATCCGGTTGAGGTCGGTGATTTCCAGCTCACCGCGCGGTGACGGCTGCAAGCTGGCGACGAAGTCACTGGCGCGGCCGTCGTAGAAGTACAGGCCCGTGACCGCATAGTTCGACTTCGGCTTGGCGGGCTTCTCTTCCAGGTCGATGACCTTGCCGTCCCGATCGAAATTGGCCACGCCGTAACGCTCGGGATCATTGACCCAGTAGCCGAAGACCGTCGCACCGGTGTCGCGGGCGTCGGCGCGCTTGAGCATCGCCGTCAGGCCCGGGCCATGGAAGATGTTGTCGCCCAGCACCAGGCAGCTGGGCTTGCCGGCCACGAACTCGCGGCCGATGAGGTAGGCCTGCGCCAGGCCATCGGGGCTCGGCTGCACCGCGTACTCGATGCGCATGCCCCACTGGGAGCCGTCGCCCAGCAGGCCCTTGAACAGCGCCTGCTCGTGCGGGGTGTTGATGATCAGCACCTCGCGGATGCCCGCCAGCATCAACACGCTGAGCGGGTAATAGATCATCGGCTTGTCATAGACCGGCAACAGCTGTTTGCTGATGGCCTGGGTGACGGGATAAAGCCGTGTGCCGGTGCCCCCGGCCAGGATGATGCCCTTGCGATCCATCGTGGATGTGCCTCCTCAGGACTGGCCGATGCGCTCGAGCCGGTAGCTGCCGTCCAGCACGCGGTCGACCCACGGCTGGTTGTCGAGGTACCAGTCGACCGTGCGTGCCATGCCCTCTTCGAACGTTACCGCGGGCGCCCAGCCCAGCGCGTCCTTAAGCTTGGATGCGTCGATCGCGTAGCGGCGGTCGTGGCCCGGTCGATCCTCGACGAAGGTGATGAGCGACTCGCGCCTCCGACCATCCGCCAGCGGTCGGCGTTCGTCCAGCAGGGCGCACAGCGTGTGGACGACCTCGAGGTTCTGCCGCTCGGCGTCGCCCCCGACGTTGTACGTCTCGCCCACCTGGCCCGCTTCCAGCACCCGCCGGATGGCGGAGCAGTGGTCCTCGACGAACAGCCAGTCGCGGACGTTCCTTCCGTCGCCGTAGACCGGCAGCGTCTCCCCGGCCAACGCTTTGGCGATAACAAGCGGGATCAACTTCTCGGGAAACTGGTACGGCCCGTAGTTGTTCGAGCAGTTCGTCGTGAGGACCGGCAACCCGTAGGTGTGGTGGAACGCGCGGACCAGGTGGTCCGAGGCCGCTTTGGAGGCCGCATACGGCGAGTTGGGAGCGAACGGTGTCGTTTCGGTGAACTTGCCGGTGTCGCCCAGGCTGCCGTAGACCTCGTCGGTCGACACGTGCAGGAACCGGAAGTCAGATGCCGTGTCGCAATCCAGCGAGCGCCAGTAATCGCGAGCCTGTTCCAGCAGCGACAGCGTACCCACCACGTTGGTCTGGACGAAAGCGGCCGGCCCGTCGATCGAACGGTCGACGTGGCTTTCGGCGGCGAAGTTGATGACCGCATCGGGCCGGTGCTCGGCCAGGATTCGCGAGACCAGTGCCGAATCACCGATATCGCCATGGATGAATACGTGGCGGGCGTTGCCCTGGAGCGACTGCAAAGTGTCGAGGTTGCCCGCGTACGTCAGGGCATCGAGGTTCACCACCTTGATGCCGCGACGGACGGCATCAAGTACGAAATTGCCGCCAATGAACCCGGCGCCGCCGGTTATGAACCACGTTGGCACTCGACTGCTCCGGTTCCGGTGGCTGGCTCGGACTCAAGGCCACGCATTGCGCATGGCCCGTCGCGTTCGCGGATCAGAACGGAATATCGTCGTCCGCGAAATCGTCGGCGAAGTCGCTCGACTTGGCGGGCGGGGCTTCGCGGCGCGGTGCCGACTCCTGGCGCTGCGGCGGGCGCGACGGACGCTCGCTGCGATCGCCACCGCCGCGGTAGCTACCACCGCCACCGCCGCCGCCTTCAGCGCCGCCACCGAGCATCTGCATCTCGTCGGCCACGATGTCGGTGAAGTACTTCTCCACGCCGTCCTGTCCGGTGAACTTGTCGTAGCGGATCGAGCCTTCGATGTAGACCTGCCGACCCTTCTTCAGGTACTCGCCGGCGATCTCGCCGAGCTTGCCGAACAGCTTCACGCGGTGCCATTCGGTCTTTTCCTGGGTGTTGCCGTCGCGGTCCTTGCGCACGCTGGTGGTGGCCAGCGACAGGGTGCAGACCGCCATGCCGCCCTGGGTGTACTTCATTTCCGGGTCGTTGCCGAGGTTGCCGACCAGGATCACCTTGTTGATGCCACGTGCCATGGAATGCGTGTCCTATGTTGGAGACCGGGCCGGGCCCGGGCATGGAAGGCGCAGGCGCCGATCGGCGAGGCCAGTCGACGCGGGCCGGGCAGTATAACCGCCGCTCCCGGGGTACCCCGAGCGGCCGGCAGCGCGCCCGGCCCAGCGCGCTGTAGGACTTTCCCGCCCGTGTCGCCGGGTCGCCGCGCGGCGCCCGCCTATAATCCGCGGTCCGCCTGCCACCGACCGATCCATGCAGACCAGCCCCGCGCCCACCGCCCTGCCCGACCTGCCCGCCATCCAGGCCCTGGCCCGCGCCGACATGGCGGCCGTGGACACCCTGATCCGCAATCGGCTGGCCTCGGACGTGGTGCTGATCAACCAGGTCGCCGAGTACATCGTCGGCGCCGGCGGCAAGCGGCTCCGCCCGATGCTGCTGCTCCTGGCGGCCGGCGCCCTGGGCCACCGCGGGCCGGACGCGCACCAGCTGGCGGCCGTGGTCGAGTTCATCCACACCGCGACGCTGCTGCACGACGACGTCGTCGACGAATCCGACCTGCGCCGCGGACGCCGCACGGCCAACGCGGTGTGGGGCAACGCGGCCAGCGTGCTGGTCGGGGACTTCCTGTACTCGCGCAGCTTCCAGCTGATGGTCGAGCTGGACCGCATTGAAGTGATGCGGATCCTCGCCGACACGACGAACCGGATCGCCGAGGGCGAAGTGCTGCAGTTGCTGCACGTGCGCAACCCGGATACCGACGAGGCCGCCTACCTGCGCGTGATCGAGCGCAAGACCGCCGTGCTGTTCGCCGCCGCGACCCGCCTGGGTGCCCTGCTCGCCGGCGCCGACGACAGGACCTGCGATGCACTGCACGACTACGGACTCAACCTGGGCTACGCCTTCCAGATCGCCGACGACGTCCTAGACTACGCATCCGATGCGCAGACGCTGGGCAAGAACCTGGGCGATGACCTGGCCGAAGGCAAGGCGACGCTGCCACTGATCCACGCGATGGCGCATGCGGACGAGGTGGTGCGCAACCGCCTGCGGTCCGCCATCGAGCACGGCGACACCGCTGCATTGCCCGACGTGGTCGCTGCCATCCAGTCCAGCGGCGGGCTGGACTACAGCCGGTCGCGCGCCGACGAGTACGCACAGGCGGCGCGCGCAGCGTTGGCAGGACTGGACGACAACGCATACGTCGCCGCACTGCGCGGTTTGGCGGACTACGCGGTTCGGCGCGATCACTGAGGGCTGCGCGCGGGCGTTCGAGGCCGCGCCATTCCCCATTCCAATGAAGAATGAAAAAAGGCGGCCTGGAGCCGCCTTCCTTCTTTATCGCGCCGCATCATTCGGCCTGGCCGAAGCGCTCCTCGAAGAAGCCATGCAGCATCCGGTACGCGCGCTTGGCGGCGCGCGCGTCATAGCGGCAGTTGCTCTCCGGGTTGTCGCCGGCTTCCGGCTCGGCGAAACAGTGCGCGGCGCCGCTGAAGTTGACGAACTGCCAGTCAGCGCCCGCGGCGTCCATTTCAGTCTCGAACGAATCGATATGCGCGTCGGTGATCCCGCGATCGTCGGCGCCGTTGAGCACCAGCACCGGTGTCCGGGCACTGTTCCGGTCGGCCGGATCGGATGTCTCCAGGCCACCGTGCAGGCTGACCACGCCGGCCAGCTCGCTGCCGCCGCGCACCAGCTCCAGCGCCGTCGTCCCGCCAAAGCAAAAGCCGAGCGCACCGATGCGCCCGGCATCCAGCGGCGCCGGGCCGGCCTGCGCCTTCAGGACCTCGACCGCCTTG
>Ga0156725_1147_pt1 | contig 14636 bp, 13 predicted proteins | sample RifOxyD1_FD_112054 | JGI IMG/M metagenome (GOLD analysis project Ga0156725, IMG submission 112054) | Xanthomonadales bacterium RIFOXYD1_FULL_69_11
GTTTCCTCAACCGACATCAGCAGCAGGTCGCCGACGATCGACACGTCGCCCTGCCCGCCCGGGCACACCGCCGAGCTGACCAGCGCGGGCACGCCATCGTCGCCGAGGCGATAAGCGTTGAAACCGTGGTAGTTGCCCACCACCAGCACGTCGCCCGAGAACGCCATGTCGGTGTTGGCAAAGCTCAGCAGCCCGCTGCGCGCCTTGCCGGTCGACTCGCCCTTGTAGCGCTTGAACGCCTGGCTTCGCTCCTGTTCCGCCAGCGCTTCCTCGTCCTTCTCGTCCTCGTCTTCGTCCTCCGGCTCCAGCGGCAGGCCGGCCGGGTTCTCGGGGTCGAAGAAGCCCGCCGGCTTGGGCAGCGATGCCACCGCGCGCAGGTTCGAAATCGCCTCCTCCGCGTCGCGGAAACCCGCGGTCAAACCCGTGCGCGCATCGCTGCTGACGGTGGCCAGCAGCGCGGTCATGCGCTCGATTTCCGCGGCCTGGTCGTTGCTGACGTCGTTGACGAACTCGTACAGCGTGGGGTCGGAGGCCGAGCCGCGCTGCTCCAGCAGCTCCTCGACCATCTTCAGCGCGCCGGCATGGTGGTTGATCATCAACTGCAGGAACTGCCGCTCGAAGTCGGTGCCCTCCGACCGCGCGAGCGCCGCCATGTCCTCCGGCGACACCATGCCGGCCATCTTGTGCGAGGCATGCATGGCCGCGTGCGCGGTGGGATCGGGCACGCGCTCGCCGCGCGCCTTGAGCCACGCCTGCATGAACTCGATCTCGTCGCGCTGCGAGGCCTCGATGCGCCCGGCGGCCTCGACCAGCGCCGGGGAATTCGTCCGCTCACCGACCAGCGCCGACAGCTCCAGCGCCTGGTGGTGGTGCGGAATCATGTCCTGCATGAAGCGCACGTCCGCAGGCGAATACCGCGACGCGGCGATCTTTACCGCTTCGTCGGCCGACAGCTCGCGCGGCGCCTCGCCCGGCGCGCCGGGGTTGACGATGCTCACCTGCGCCATCGCCGGCGCGAGTGGCGCGGCCATCAGGGCCACGAGCAGGCAGGAGGGAAGCACGCGCATGGCCGGGGTGTCCGGCGATGCAGTGGGCGTGATGCGCAGTCGGGGCATGTAGACGATTCCTGTGGCCGGACATGAACAACGGCGCATCGCGCGCCGCCGCACTGGAATCTAGCAGAACCTCAACCGCACTCCGCCGGTGCCCCGATCCCGGCGTGCGACGTCCCCGGGCGAACCGTGACGCGGGTCCGGGGAGCACAGCGATTCGCCGCGCTCAGTCGTTCAACGCAGCCTTCAGGTACTCCGCCGTCCGACTCCCCCGCACCTTCACCACCTCCCGGGGCCGCCCCTCGGCGACGATGCGGCCACCCCGCTCGCCCGCGCCCGGGCCCATGTCGATCACCCAGTCGGCCTGGGCGACCACGCGCATCTCGTGTTCGATCACCACCACGGTGTTGCCGGCCTCCACCAGGCGGTGCAACTGCTCCATCAGGCGGTCGACGTCGGCGGCATGCAGGCCGGTGGTGGGTTCGTCCAGCACGTACAGGCTGCGACCGCGCTGGCTGCGCTGCAGTTCGGTCGCCAGCTTGATGCGCTGGGCCTCGCCGCCGGACAGTTCGGTGGCCGGCTGGCCCAGGCGCAGGTACCCCAGGCCGATCTCGCGCAGCAGGTGCAGCGGGCGCGCGACCGCACCTTCGTCGGCAAAGAAGTCGCCGGCCTGCTCCACCGTCATGCCCAGCACCTCGGCGATGTTGCGACCGTTCCACCGCACCTGCAGCGTGGCCTCGTTGTAGCGCGCCCCATGGCAGGTCGGGCACGGGGCGTGGACGCTGGGCATGAAGAGCAGCTCGACGCTGACCACGCCCTCGCCCTCGCATGTCTCGCAGCGGCCTTTGGCGACGTTGAACGAGAATCGCCCGGCGTCGAAGCGGCGGCGGCGCGCGTCGGGCGTGGCGGCAAACAACTTGCGCACGTGGTCGAACAACCCGGTGTAGGTGGCCAGGTTGGAGCGCGGGGTGCGGCCGATCGGCTTCTGGTCGACCTGCACCAGCCGTTGCACGGCATCCACATCGCCGGTCAGGTGCCCATGCGTGCGCTCGATGGCGGACGGCGCGTCGGGCGTGTCGTCGTCGCTGTCCTCCGGCTCGTGGCCCAGGTGCAGCCGGACCAGTTCGGCCAGCGCCTGCGCGATCAGGCTGGACTTGCCGGAGCCGGAGACGCCGGTGACGGCGGTCAGCACGCCCAGCGGGATGCGCGCGTCCAGTCCGTGCAGGTTGTGGCGGTGCAGGCCCTGCAGTTCGAGCCAGCCCGATGGCGTGCGCTCCAGGCTGGCCGGTGCGGGCGTGGTGCCGAACAGGTACTGCGCCGTCCGCGACTGTTTGATAGTGGCCAGTCCGTCCGGCGGGCCGCTGTAGAGCACCTTGCCGCCACGTTCGCCCGCATCGGGGCCCACGTCGACCAGCCACTGCGCACGGCGCATCAACTCCAGGTCGTGCTCGACGACGAACACCGAGTTGCCCGCGTCGCGAAGCTGCTCCAGCGCGTCGTACAGCGCCTGGCTGTCGGCCGGGTGCAGGCCGGCGGACGGCTCGTCCAGCACGTACACCACGCCGAACAGGTGCGACTGCAGCTGCGTGGCCAGCCGTAGGCGCTGGAGTTCTCCGGGCGACAGCGTCGGCGTGCTGCGGTCCAGCGACAGGTAACCCAGCCCCAGCGCCTGCAGCGTGCGCAGGCGGGCCACGACACCTTCGGCCAAGCGCTGCGCAGCCAACCGCTTTTCTTCCGACAGCGCCGGGGTGCGGCGCACGTCGGGCGCGGCGGCGTGGGTGGCCTGTTTGGCGGCGGCGCGCTTGGTGCGGTCCCGTTTGGTCGCGGTGGCGTTGGTGGTGCCCTCGCCGGCGTGAGTGCCGAACTCGCCGCGCGCCACGGGCTGCAGCAGGTCGACCACGCGGTCCAGTGGCATCTGGGACAGCTCGCCGATGTCGACACCGGCAAACGTCACCGACAGCGCCTCGCGCTTGAGCCGCTTGCCGTCGCACTCCGGGCACAGGCGACCCTCCAGGAAGCGCGACACCCGCTTCTTCATCAGCGCGCTCTGGGTGTTGGCGAAGGTGTGCAGCACGTAGCGGCGTGCGCCGGTGTACGTGCCCATGTAGCTGGGCTCGCTCTTGCGCTTGAGCGCGGCGCGCGTCTCGGCCGGGGTGAAGCCGGCATAGACCGGCACCGTCGGCGTCTCCTCGGTGAACAGGATCCAGTCGCGATCCTTCTTCGGCAGGTCCTTCCACGGCCTGTCGATGTCGTAGCCGAGCGTGACCAGGATGTCGCGAAGGTTCTGCCCGTGCCAGGCCGGCGGCCACGACGCGATAGCTTTCTCGCGGATGGTCAGCGACGGGTCCGGCACCATCAGCGCCTCGGTCACCTCGTACACGTGGCCCAGCCCATGGCAGCGCGGGCACGCGCCCTGCGGCGTGTTGGGCGAGAAGTCCTCCGCGTACAACATGGCCTGTTTGGCCGGGTACAACCCGGCGCGGGAATACATCATCCGCACCAGGCTCGACAGCGTGGTCACGCTGCCGACGCTGGAGCGCGCGTTGCTGGCGCCGCGCTGCTGTTGGAGGGCGATCGCTGGCGGCAGCCCCTCGATCGAATCGACATCCGGCACCCCCGCCTGGTCGATCAGCCGTCGCGCGTACGGCGCCACGGATTCGAAGTACCTGCGCTGCGCCTCGGCATAGATCGTGCCGAACGCCAGCGATGACTTGCCCGAGCCGGACACGCCGGAGAACACGACCAGTTGATCGCGCGGGACGTCGAGGTCCACGTCCTTGAGGTTGTGCTCGCGCGCACCGCGGACGCGCACGCAACCAGTGTCGCGGGCGATGGCCGGGGCCCGTTTGTCTTCAACGGACGTTGGGGTGGAGCGGCGCTTGGGTGCGGGAGTGCGCGGCATGCGGCGGGCCTGCGGGAAAACCGACACGCTAGCCTCCCGGCGTGAATACCGGGTAGCCCCGCTCAGTCCAGACGGTTTGGCCGCCGTCCGACCGGCCGGGCGTTGCACAGGGTGACCGGCGTCCCGCCGGGGGAGCCGCATCATGGCCGAACGCATCCGTTTCCCCGGCAGCGCGGGCAATCCCGCCATCACCGGTGAGGTCCTGCCGCCGCCCATCGATCCGGAGCGGCTGCGCCAGATCCAGTTGCTCAACGAAGCGGTGCTGGTGGCGTTTGCGGCGACGCCCAATCCGCGCCCGCCGTGGGACTGGTCGACGCTGTCGTGGGACATCACGATGCCGACGACCTTCATCCCGGGCGTGCATGTCGAGGCCGTGCTGTTCGGTGAAGGCGAGCAGATCGTGCCGCCCCAGGGCAGCCGGCCCGCGCGACCCTACAACGAGACCACCTATACCCTGGTGCTGCGCACCCCCTTGGCGGTCCGCCAGCTGGGCAAGGTCGACCTGGGCATCGACTTCGGCGCCTGCATGGAGTTGCCGCAGCGCATCGACGAGGTGCGGGAAATGATCCGGGCGGAGGTCAAACGCTCGTTCCCGACCTCGGGCAAGGTCACGCTGCGCGATGCCGACATCGGCGTCGACTTCGGCATCAACAGTTTCGTCATCGATATCCCGCTGACGGCGGACGTGCCCAACTGGTTCGATGCCGACATCGACCTGACGGTGGGCTTCCAGGTGTATCCGGTGGATGGGCGCGTGGCCGCGGCTTACAGCTTTTCCCGGACGGACGTGTCCTTCGGCGTTGCGTCGACGATTCTGTCCGGCGGCTGCTCGGCCGCGGTGGCCAAGGCGCTGGAGGAGTCGACCAATGGCTTCCTCGACGGCTTCATCGGCCCGGCCATCGCGCGGCAGCTCCGCGAGCAGGTGCAGGCCGGCCTCAACACCGCGATCAGCGCCTTCAACACCGGCCGGTCACCCCCGTACAAGGTGCACGACTTCAGCCTGACGGAGTTCAACCTTCTGGTCCGCGTCTGCCCGATTACCGCGCCGCCCACGCCCACCGATCATGGTGGGCCCGGGGGCGGCGGGCTCGGGCCCTTGCGCGGTTGAGTGCGGACTCTGGGGATTCGCGTCCCGCGCGGCATCCAGCGTTGACAGACAGAACGCGCGAGCGGGCTACCGCACCGCCTCGCTGGCATTGCCGACGATGTCCGGGCGCTCCCTGCCCAGCCATCCATAGGCCATGCCGCCCAGCATTCCGCCTGCAATGGGCGCCAACCAGAACAGCCAGAGTTGGGTAATCGCCTGCGGCCCGGCGAACAGCGCCACTGCAGTGGAGCGCGCGGGATTGACCGAGGTATTGGTGACCGGAATGCTGATCAGGTGGATCAACGTCAGCGCTAGGCCAATTGCGATGGGCGCGAAGCCCGCCGGCGCACGCTGATGGGTCGCGCCCATGATCACCACCAGGAACATCGCCGTCAGCACCACCTCGCACAGGAACGCCGCCGCGACGGAGTAGCCCCCGGGCGACATTGCGCCGTAGCCATTGCTGGCAAAGGCGCCGGGTGCGGCGGGGTCGATCGCGAAGCCCGGCTGTCCGCCCGCGATCTGCAAAAGGACGAACCCGGCAACGATGCCGCCCACGACCTGCGCCAGCACGTAGGGCGCCAGGTCGCGGATCGGGAACCGCCCGCCTGCCCACAAGCCGAAGCTCACGGCCGGGTTGAAGTGCCCGCCGGATATATGGCCGAGCGCGTATGCCCCGGTCAGCACCGTAAGGCCGAACGCCAACGACACGCCCAGCAGACCGATACCCAGCGGATTGCCGTCCCCGCCGAAGTTGGCGGCCAGCACGGCGCTGCCGCAGCCGCCCAGCACCAGCCAGAAGGTGCCGAGCATCTCGGCAGCCAGTCGCTTGACCATCTCGATCTCCTCGGTGGGCCGGGTTGCGGCCAAGGAGACAACGTGGACCGGGGTCCGAGGGGGCCACGGCCGAGGCCAACGCACTCTAGGCGGTGCGTGGCGGAGTGAAGCGCGCCCGGGCAGCGTGGCGACTCTGCATCCGTACTCCCGGCATCGGCGCACAAAAAACGGCAGGGGGTCGCCCTGCCGCTTGTCGAACACGGGGCCCGTCCCTGGGCCGTCGCGGTTTACTGCTTGGTGGTCGATGCCGTCGGCATGATCACGCGGTCGATGCCGTGGATGACGCCGTTGCTGCAGCCGATGTCAGCCTTCGACACCTCTGCCCCACCGACGAAGACCTTGCTGCCTTCCACCTTGATGGGGGCGGCCTGGCCGTTCACGGTCTTGGCGGTCTGCCACTTGCCGACGTCGGCGGCGCTGTTGCGGCCGCTGACCACGTGGTAGTTGAGGATCGAGGCCAGCTCGGCCTTGTTTTCCGGCTTAAGCAGGCTGTCGAGCTTGCCCGAGGGCAGCTTGTCGAACGCCGCATCGGTGGGGGCGAACACGGTGAACGGGCCGCTGCCGTTGAGCGTCTGGGACAGGCCCGCCTGCTCCACGGCCTTGGTGAAGGTCTTGAAGCTGCCATTGGCGGCAGCGCGGGCCAGCAGGTTGTCGCTGCCGGAAGAAGTCGTGGAAGTCATGGTGTTCATGGGAAGTACCTCGAAACGATCCAGGCACACACTTGCGCCTACGCCGGAACCGGACGGCCGAAGCCGGATCCGCCATCGGAAAATGGCGGAAAGAATGCTCAGTGCGGAGAGTGGGCGGAGGTGCAGCGCGGCTGAGTCGCCGTCACGACATTGCATCGTGGTGCCAGGGCACAGTGCGCCCCGGCAGGTTACTTCCCCGTGAGTGTCTCCTACCCGCTTGTGCGCCGTGCAAGCCGATGTTGCCCCTGGCTGGGTGACCAGCAGGCCTGCCCAAGCACCCATGCCATGCATCGCCAGGTCATTGGCCAGGCGAGCCTGACTCGATGGGCACGGCAACCAACTACGAATGGGGAAACAGCAGCTGCCCCACGAAGTTGCTCGGATACCACGACCGGTGGCGGTTGACGTAGCTCTGTAGCACCTGACTGCGATCGAGAACGTCGGTCATGTAGAGGCGCCAACCCAGTGCGGCATTCTTGGGAAGCAGGTCAAGCTCCAGGAACACCTGCTGAAAGAAGTCGGCAAGCAATTCAGCCGCCGCGTGGATTCGCACCACCAACTCGGGGTCGTTGCTCGGCAGCGCCGTGTTCTCGTAGAAGTAGGTGCGCAGCTCCGGGTGCTCGATGAACATCCGATGGATGTCATGCATCCGGCAATACAGGTGCTCGACCGAACTGCTGCGCAGTTGCCTCACCACGAACCAGAATCCGAACAGCACGAACAACGCGCTCAGCGACTCGGCGATGCCCGATACTGCCGCCCAACCATTGGCATCCATTGCAGCACCCGCCTGAGAACCGTCACCAACGCCAACGGCGACGGGCGGAGCAAGCGGACAGCCCGGCCGACCCGCCTTTGCGCGCCGTCAGGGCCGCTCTGAGCGGCAGCGTTGCGACTTTTCGTGACGCCTTTGCGTCTTCGTACGGCAGCGATGCCTAGAGCTGCGGCAAGCGACTCTCCTTGCTCGCCGCTATTGCCGACCCAGGCCCCGGGGCATGGGTGCCCGGTTGTCGTGCCTTCAATCGCGCCTGAGGCGGCGCGCGGCTTCGGCTGCGGCCTGCAGGACACGGAGGTATTCCTCACGGTGCTTCGGCGCCTGGGCGGCCGCGCTCTCGAGACCTTCGAGGTACGCCGCCACGGATGCCGACGCGTTCCACAGGTCGCCCAGTTCGCGCATCGTCGTGTCCACGGCGCTGCGCAGGTGCCAGTCCACGTTCATGCCTTTCTCGGCCTGGTTGGCCAGGTCGATGATGCGCAGCAGGTGCGGCGTCACCAGACCGACAACGGTGGCTCTCGGGGGGGCGTTCATCCAATCAACCCTGGGTTCGGAACGGTGGAAGGGTAACCCGGGGACAACCCGACGGGGTCAGGTTCACTTCCTGCGTATGCCCGGCCAGCCATCGGTCCTCGAACCCCGCCTCGAGCAAGGCACTCGCGCGCGTATCCTCTGGCAAGCCGCCGGGAGCCAAGCACATGCCAGAGCCCGAGTCACAACCGCCCACCACACCGCCATCTGCACCACCGCCGCCGCAGCCGCCGCGTCGAGCATCGGCTCGCCTCCTGGCGATCGCCGCGGTGATCGGCGCGCTGGCGCTGGCCTTCGCCTGGACCGCGGGTTGGCTGTCGCCGCAACGCCTGACGCCGGCCCGGCTGACCGACGCCATCGAAGGCACGTCGCCGGAACCCTTCCCGGGGTTCCGGCGCGCGCATGCGAAAGGCGTCTGCGTGGCCGGTTACTTCGAAGGGCGTACCGAAGCCGCGGCGCTGTCGAAGGCGCGCGTGCTGGCACCGGTGCGCTCGCCGTTGCTGGGCCGCATGTCGATCGGGGGTGGCTCGCCGTACGGCCTGGATGCGCAGGCACGCGTACGCAGCATGGCGCTGCTGCTGCGCGGGGACGACGGCCAGGAGTGGCGCATGGCGATGAACAGCTTTCCGTTCTTTGCCGTGCGGTCGATCGAGGCCTTCCATGCGCAGGCGCTGGCGGGTGCGCCCGATCCCGCGACCGGCAAGCCCGACCCCGCACGGCTGGCAGCGTTTGCCCAGGCGCATCCGGAGTCGAAGGCATTTGCCGAATGGGCGCGCAGCGCGCCGTGGTCGGACAGCTTTGCCAACACGCAATACAATGGCATCCACGCGTTCCGCTTCGAGGATGCCGACGGCGGCAGCCGCATGGTGCGCTGGTCGATGCGGACGCAGACGCCGTTCGTGGAGCTGACGCCGGCCCAGCGTGAATCCGCCGATCCCGATTACCTGGAGACCGAACTGCAGGCGCGTCTTGCCGAAGGTCCCCTGCGCTGGGACATGGTCGTCACCATCGCCGGCCCGGGCGACGACAGCCGCGATCCGTCGACGCCGTGGCCCGACGAGCGCGACCAGGTGGTGGTGGGCACGGTCGTGATCGAACGCGCCGAGCCACAGGCCACCGGCGCGTGCCGCGACACCAATTTCGACCCCACCGTGGTGCCGCCCGGCGTGTCGCTGTCGGACGACCCCATCCTTGCGGCACGCGCGGCGGTGTATGCGCAGTCGTTCGACCGCCGCCAGCGCGAGCGTGCACTGGGCCTCGCGCCCCGGCCTGCCTCCGCCCCCGCGAGGGAGAACGCCCCATGAGCCGCCCGGCACATTTCAACGCCACCGCGCGCCTGCTGCACTGGGGCATGGCCGCCATGGTGCTGGGGATGCTGTTCGTCGGCGTGGCCATGGTCTCGTCCATGACCCTGCGACCGATGCTGTTGTCGCTGCATCGGCCGCTGGGCGTGGCAATTCTGTTGCTGGCGGTGGTGCGCCTGGCCAACCGGTTACGCCATCCGCCGCCACCGCTGCCGGCGGACCTGCCCCGGATCCAGGCCATTGCCGCGCACGTCTCGCACTGGCTGCTGTACGCGCTGCTTTTCGCCATGCCGCTGGTGGGCTGGGCGATGGTGTCGGCCGCCGGCAACCCGGTCGTGCTGTGGCCGGGCGCCACGCTGCCGGCGATCGCGCCGCAGGACCCGGCCATCTACAGCCTGCTGCGCGGCGCGCACACCTGGCTGGCGCGCGTGCTGTTCGCGCTGGTGCTGCTGCACGTCGCCGCCGCTCTGTTCCACGCATGGGTGCGAAGGGATGGCGTGTTCGAGGCCATGGCCCGCGGGGCGCCACCGGTGCCCGACCGAACGAGGTAACCCGAGGGGGCGGGTTCACTTCCTGGGAGGCCGTTACAAGGCCTGCCTGATCGACAGCGCCGACACATGTTGCGCCGCGTGCGCTACATCGACGCCATCCACGTGCGCCCGGATCACCGATGACCCCACGGCCTTCCACGGCCCACCGGCCGGGCCGCGATCCATCGGTTGGACGTGGACCCGACTTCGTTTTCAGATCCGGCTCGGGTGCACTGCTTGCCGCCTCCAATCGACGACCGGGCTCGTATCCATTGCCAGCGCAAATGGCGCTTGCCGTTGCTCCGGAGGCACCTCCATGGCCCGATCCATCGTCCTTGCCCTCGGCAGCCTGCTGCTGGCCTCGTGTGCGACCTTCCCCCGGCCGGGCGACGCGCCGCCGCCGGACGGGCCCTCGGCGCAGGCCATCTTCGACCGGAGCCTGGAGGCGCACGGCGGTGACCTGCGACGGCACGCGGGCGACATCAACCTGTCGACCGACGGCCGCTGGTACCGGCTGATCCAGCGCATACAACCCGTGGTGACCGACACGGGCTTCCGCGTGAAGTCGGAGGAGCGCTACCGCCCGGCGGACGGCCTGTACGCCGTGCGCCACACCGGGCCGGATGGCACCAAGCACGTCGTACGCACGCCCGACGACCTGCGCGTGGCCTACAACGGCACCACCACGCAGGACGAAGTCACGCTGGCCGCCACGGCCATGACCAACGATGCCTTTCGCATGTTCCACTTCGGGCCCAGCTTTTTCCTCGGCCGCACCACCGCCCTGGAACGGTTGCCCGATGCGCGCGAGCGCGGCCGGCGCTACCACCGCCTGCTGGCCACGCTGCAGCCGGGCTTCGGCCGCGCCGCGCGCGACCAGGCGGTGCTCTGGATCGATGCCGACAACGCGCGGCTGTATCGCATCCACCAGACCCTGGAAGGGTTCCCTTCCACTCGCGGCGCGCATGTCGACACCACCTTCCTCGCCTACACGCGCGCGGGGCCGTACCTGTTCCCCGTCCAGTTCCTGGAACGCGTGCGCGGACCGCTGCGCATCAAGGCGCACGAATGGCACGTCACGGGCCTGGACCTTGACCGCGGCTGGTCCGCCGCCGACGTGACCGACCCTGCCGGCTTCACCGGCCCGGCCGCTGCCCCGGCCGCGCCCCGCCTGCAGGGAGATGACTGACATGGGCGTCCCTTCATCGGCCGGGACCCTGCGCGGGCACGCGCCCTCGCCCATCGCGCGGGGCCTCGGTCTCACCGGCACGGCCCCCTTTCTCGCCTGCGCGATCGCGCTGTGGACGGTGCCACCTGAGCTGTGCATGCACGTGGCCGGCGCGCTGGCCGCGTACGGCGCCACCATCGTGTCGTTCCTGGGTGGCCTGCACTGGGGCCTTGCCGCGCGGGGCAACGGCGCCGGCGCGCAATACGCCTGGGGCGTGCTCCCGAGTCTGCTGGCCTGGGGTGCGCTGCTGCTGCCCGACCGCCCCGGCCTGTACGTGCTGGCGGCGGGCCTGGTCGCGTGCTACCTCGTCGACCGCCGTGTCCTGCGCGCGCAGGGGCTGGGTGGCTGGATGCCGCTGCGCGCCCTGCTCACCGCCATCGCGGCCGGCAGCTGCCTGGTGGGCGCGCTGGCGGTGTGACCGCGCAGGGAATGCGGGTGCCCCTCACCCCGTGCGCAATCCGAACGCCTCCCGCATCCGCTCCCGGTAGGACGGCCCGGTCGCCAGGCGCAGCCCCGACGCCAACCGCGCCACGTACTGCCCGGACACCAGCGTCTCGATCTCGGTCACTGCCGCGATGCGCACGATCCTTGACCGGTGGATGCGCACGAACTGCCCGGGATCGAGTTGCGCCTCCATCGCTGCCATGGTCTCCCGCAGCACCAGGTGCTCGGCACCGACATGGAGCTCGACGTAGTTCAACTGCGCCACTACGCAATCGATCGACTGCACCGGCACCATCCTGAGCCGATGGCCGACCGGCACCGGCAGGCGTTCGAGGTAGCGCCGGACCGCGTCGCCCGCATCACGCTGCAGGCTGCTTCGCACCCTTTCCAGCGCGCGCCGCAATCGTTCACGCGAATAGGGCTTGAGCAGGTAGTCCACCGCCCCGGTCTCGAAGGCATCCACCGCGTGCTCGGCGAACGCGGTCACGAACACCACGCGCGGGCGCCAGACCGTCGACGCAAGGTGCAGCGCCCCGAAGCCGTCCACCCGCGGCATCTGGATATCGAGGAACACCACGTCCGGCTTCAGCGTCGAAATCGCCTCGGCCGCCGACTCGCCGGTGGCGCACTCGCCCAGCACGTGCACGCCGTGTTCCGCGCCGAGCATTCGCCGCAGGCGCGCACGTGCCATGGGTTCGTCGTCCACCACCAGCACGCGGAGTGGCGCTTCAGCCATCGCGCGCGCCCGATACGTACGGCAGGGACACGCGCACCCGGGTGCCCCCACCCGGCAACACCTCGACGTTAAGCGAGTGCGCATCGCCGTACAGGCACTCCAGCCGCGCGCGGGTGTTGGACAGGCCCATGCCGAAACCGGGCTTCGACGGTGTGCCCGCACCATCGTCAAGCACCTCCAGCACCAGCCGTCCGTCCTCGCGCCGTGCGCGCACCTCGACCACGCTGGGGGCCGCGCGATGCGACACCGCATGCGCGATCGCATTCTCGACCAGCGGCTGCAGCATCAAGCGCGGCACCCAGGCATCGCGCAGCTCCGGGTCGATGTCGTGGCGGAAGCGCAGCCGCTCGCCCAGGCGAACCTGCTCGATGCCGACATAGCAGTCGACGACGTCCAGTTCCTCGTCGAGCGTCGTGTGCTGCCGGCGACCCGATTCCAGGCTCTGGCGCAGCAGCCCTCCGAGCTGCACCAGCATGCGGTCGGCGGCGTCGGCGTCGTGGTGAACCATCTCGGCGATCGAGTTGAGCGCGTTGAACAGGAAGTGCGGGTTGAGCTGCGCGGACAGCGCGTCGAGCCGCGCCTGCGTCAGCCGTTCCTGAAGCTCGACGGCCTGCTGCTCGCGCAGCCGGTTGCGCTGCGCATAGACCAGGGCATGGCCGACGCCGACGATCAGGCCGGCGCGCAGCGCGTCCTTGAACAGGTTGCCTACCTGGATCCGGTTCCACTCGGGCTGGATCCCGTACCAGCCGATCGTCGGGTACAGCGCGATCTCGGCCGCGATCCGGAACAGGCTCGCTGCCAGGGTGCCGGCCGCCAGCACGAGCAGCGGCACCAACCAGCGCTCGCGCTCCAGCGGCGCGCGCGCCACCAGCCAGAGCAGCAACAGCGTGCCCGGGATCCAGAGCCACGAACTGAGCATCTCCGACAGCAGCACGTCGGGCACCGGCGCAGGCCGCCCACGAAGCTCGAGGATGTCGAGCACCTGCACGCTCGATAGCAGCCCGTTGACCGTCCACCAGACGACCACGGCGAGCACGAGGATCCAGGGCAGCTTTCGCATCGCCGTCGAGGCTAGAGGCCGGCACGGCCCCTTCGCAACCGGCGGCGGGCGGTTCGTCCCCGGTTCCGGCGTATTCGTCCCAGCCTGCGGCCGAAGCGGTGGGCCCGGGGGCAGGATCGCGCCATGCATCCTGCCCGACTCGCCCGCCTGTTCGCGCGGCTCGCCCTGCTGGCCGTGCCATTGGCCACGATTGCGACGGCGCATGCCGCCTCGCCGGCCATGCGCACCGACCACCTGCAATCTCGCCTGGTGGCCGAGTCGACCGCCGCGGTCCCGGGCACGCCGGTGTCGCTGGGCCTGCTGCTCGAGCACGACCCGCACTGGCATACCTACTGGCGTAACCCGGGCGATTCCGGGCTGCAGACGGTCATCGAATTCGAACTGCCGGAAGGCGTCACCGCCGGGCCGATCGCCTGGCCGCAACCGCAGCGCTTCGAGCTCGCCGGCATCGTCAACTACGGCTACGACGGACGGCAGATCCTGCCGGTCACCATCGACCTCCCGGCCGGGTACGACGCCGCGTCGCTGCCCATCCGCGCAAAGGCCAACTGGCTGATCTGCGAGGTCGAGTGCATTCCGGGCAAGGCCGAATACGCCTTCGAGCTGCCGGTCGCACCTGCAGCCGGATCCGACCCGCGCTGGGCCGACGACTTCGCCGCAGCGCGCGCCGGACAGCCGCGGACCTCCGACGCAACACTCGAAGTCGCCGACGCCACCGACGCCATCACGCTGGCCCTGTCGGGCCTCGCCGACGACGCGGCGCCGGCGGCATGGACGTGGTTCCCGGAAACGCCTGAGCTCGTCGCCAACACCGCACAACCCGACTGGCAGCGCACGGCCGACGGCTGGGAGGCGCGCTGGCAGAAGAACGACTACTTCACCGGGATGCCAGCGGACATCGCCGTGGTGGCGGTCGACACCGGGGGCACGGCGTGGCGCTTCACGTCCGCCGGCGGCGTGTCGTGCGTTCCGGCCCAGGCCGGAGCCATCGCCACGGAGTCCTCCACCACCCCGCTCGGCCTCGTTGCCGCCCTGCTCCTCGCCTTCGCCGGCGGCGTGATCCTCAACCTCATGCCGTGCGTATTCCCGGTGCTGTCGATCAAGGCACTGGCGGCGCTGGGCTCGGCCGACGACCGCGCCGCGCTGCGCCGCCACGGCGGCTGGTACTCGATTGGCGTGGTCGCGACGTTCATGCTGCTGGCCGGCCTGCTTCTCGCGCTGCGCGCCGGCGGCCAGCAGCTCGGCTGGGGGTTCCAGCTGCAGGAGCCGCGCTTCGTCGCCGGCGTGGCGCTGCTGCTGTTCGCGATGGCGCTGTCGCTTTCGGGTGTGTGGGAATTCGGCGGCCGCCTCATGGGGGCCGGCCAGCGCCTCGCCGACGGGCACGGCGCGCGCGCGTCGATCTTCACCGGCGCTCTGGCCGTGGTCGTCGCCAGCCCGTGCACCGCGCCCTTCATGGGCACC
>Ga0156725_1020_pt2 | contig 14627 bp, 18 predicted proteins | sample RifOxyD1_FD_112054 | JGI IMG/M metagenome (GOLD analysis project Ga0156725, IMG submission 112054) | Xanthomonadales bacterium RIFOXYD1_FULL_69_11
GGGTGTTCATCGTGACGTGTTCCTCGGACAGGGAGACCACAACCGCCGGGCGCGCGGGGGCGCGTTCCGGTGGGGCGATGACAGCTCGGGTCGACGCGGGATACGCGGACAAGATCCCCTTCCGCGCCGAAGGCCAGTCTGCGCCCGCCGCGCGCGCGGCTTCAACGCACAGGCGACGGTTTTCCCGTTCATGCGACGAACGGCATGCCGGATGTTTCGCGCGCGCAACACATGCATGAAAAAAGCCGGGCAGTGCCCGGCTTTTCCAAGGTGTACGTGGGAGTGGCGCAGGTCAGATCACGCCGCCCCCCAGCATCAGCCGGACCACGCCGACGATGATCACGATGCCGTTGAGCACCAGGCCCGCCTTGGCGCGGCCGCGATTCTCGGCACGGGTGAGGGCGATGCCGATGGCGGCGATCACCGCGCCGATGGCGGCGAAGGGAATCAGGAACCAGTTGCCCCACCCCAGGAACGGGATCAGGGCGACCACCATCCAGATCATCGCGACGATGCCCCACAGCAGGCTGATCAGCCCCATCGTGTCTCCTCCACTCCCGGCCGGTGCGGCCTTCGATGGCGCAAGACTAGTGGATGGGCGAGGTGGAGCGAAATCCCGCGGCCGGCGTGCCGGTAGTGACGGACGGCGGGCTTTTACCCGTGCACGCCGTCGATCTCGATGCGCAGCTCGCGTCGGCAGATCGCGGCGTGCAGCACCACGCACCTCACCGCCGGGTCCAGACGCGCGGCCAGCAGGTCGCGGACGTGCGGCAGTTCCGCCGCGTCGCGCACGTACACCTTCAGCCGCGTTCCGGCACCGAATTGCGCAGGCAGGTGCGGGGCGCGCAGGCGCGCGGCGGCCACCAGGCTGTCGAAGTTGGCCAGCGTCTCGTCCAGCTGCGCGGCCACGCAGTCGGCATGGCGCGACTCGTGCCCGACCACCGCGGCGGTGCCCGACAGCAGCAGCGGCATCGCGCTGCCGGCCGGCGGCAGCATCGCGCGGGCGAAGCTGGGCGGCTGCGGGCCGTACTGGCGCGGGTAGCGGTAGGCGCTGACCTGGCGCGGTTTCTCCAGCGGCGTGCCGGGCACGCGCGCGGCCAGCAGGTAGACCTGCAGCCGGCGCACGCCGTCGACGCGCCCGATGGCCGTCGCCGCCGGCAGCGCATGCGGGTCGAACGACCCCAGCCCCTGCGCACGACCGACACAGAAGCGGCGGTAGCGCTCGGCATCGCCCTCGCCGGCGGTGATGCCGTCGAGGTAGTTCCACATGCGCAGCAGGTGCGGGTAGCCCCGCGCCGCCACGAACGCCGACAGCCGCGCGTAGGCGGCCTGCGCGGCGCGCTCGATGTCATCGTCGCGGGCGTCGCCCGCCAGCGCGTCCTCGTCCAGCTCCATCGACGCGAACAGCAGCGCGCCGTCGTCCGACCACGCCACTGCGCCGTCGCGGCCGCAGCGCACGGGGGCGTGGCCGCGCCATACCTCCAGCGGCGCGGTGCCGGTCGGCTCCAGCGCCACGCGCAGGTAACGCGGGTCCCCGCTCACCGGCGCGCGCGGGCCGAAGCCGAACACGGCCAGTACCGCGTCGTCGGCCAGCAGCGCGGGCAATGCGGTGTCGGTGTAGTCGACGTCCAGCCGTGGCAGTGCGGAGGCGTGGGTCGGCAACGCGCTCATGCCCGGCGCCTGCCAGCGGGGCGGCCAGGGGATACGCCGACACGGGCGGCGGGCACGCGAGAACAATTCATCCGCGCATGATAGCCGCGCGGGCGCACGCCATAGGCCGCGGTGCTTGCGCGCGCGGGCGCGATGCCGGATCGTGGCGCCCCGAAATCGTCACCGGACCGCCCGATGTCTGAACAGAGCACCGCCGAACGCGAACTGGCCGAACTGCTGGTCGAGAGCCTGAACCTGGAGGGCGTGGAGCCCGCCGGCATCGACCCGGAGGCACCGCTGTTCGGCGACGGCCTGGGGCTGGATTCGATCGACGCGCTGGAACTGGCGCTGGCCGTGTCCAAGCGCTACGGCTTCCAGCTGCGCTCGGACAGCGACGAGAACCGCCGCATCTTCGGCTCGCTGCGCGCGCTGTCGGCGCACGTCGAGCAGCACAAGACCGCCTGAACGCGCCCCGCGACGGCGCCGGCCTCGCCCGCGCCGGATCCGCGACCGGCGACGGCACCGCGTCGATGACCAGCACCGTGCTCCGCATCGCCATGCTCGTGGCCTACCCGCTGCTGGCGCACTGGGCCAGCGTGGGCGGCGGTGACCTCGCCGCGGGCCTGGCGCTGCTCGACCTGGTGGCGCTGGTGCTGGCCGACGCCCTGCTCAGGACTCTCGCCTGGGCCTGGGCGGTGCTGGCCGCCAGCGCGGGCGGGCTGTGGCTGCTCATCGGCACGCCGTGGCCGGCGCTGCTGCTGCTGGCGCCGCCGATGCTGTTCACCGGCTTCCTTGCGTGGCTGTTCGCCCGCAGCCTGGCCTCGCCACGCGGCGCGCTGATCACCCGGATCGTGGCGGCGATGGAGCGCCGCGAGCCGGAGCAGCTCGCCCCCGACCTGTTGCGCTACACGCGGCGCCTCACCGCCGCCTGGGCGTGGCTGCTGGCGCTGCTGACGCTGGCCAATGGCGTGCTGGCCCTCGTCGTGGTGCCCGACGGGGTGTTCGCGCGGCTGGGCCTGGCCTCGCCGTGGCCGGTGTCGCAGGAGGCGGGCTCGCTGTTCGCCAACATCCTCAACTACGGCGTGCTGGGCGGATTTTTCCTCGGCGAGTACGTCGTCCGGCACCGCCTGTTCCGCGACCGCCCGTACCGCAACTTCGTCGATTTCATCCGGCAGATGGGGGCGCTGGGCCCCGGGTTCTGGCGGGAGCTGTTCCGGTAGGTCGGGCGCGTGAGGTCGTCGGAGCGGCTTCAGCCGCGATCCGACATCTGTAGGAGCGGCGTGAGTCGCTATCACGAAGGCAACGGAGAATTCGCCGACACCTGGGTTCTCGTTCGCGACTCACGTCGCTCCTACAGTCCGTTGACTGCGGAGATCGCGGCGCCAAGGCCCTGCACCCGTCCACGTCGCTTATCCTGTCCGGCCGTACCGCCCGACCCGCCGCATGCGCTTCACCATCGATCCCGACCACCCCTGCCTGCCGGGCCATTTCCCCGGCCGCCCGGTGGTGCCCGGCGTGGTGGTGCTGGACCGGGTGGTGGAGGCGATCGAGGCCGTGCACGGGCCACTCGGGCCGCTGCGCCTGCCGCAGGTCAAGTTCATGCAGCCGTTGCTGCCGGGCGAGGCCGCTGACATCGACCTGGACGAAGCCGCCCCCGGCCGCTGGCGCTTCCGCGTGCAGCGCGAGGGCACGCTGCTGGCCAGCGGCGAGGTGGTGGCATGAGCACCGCGCCGCGCGACTGGACCCGCCAGCGCGAGGGCGGCAACCGGTTCTCGCTGCACCTGATCCGCGCCATCGCCCGCCACGGCGGCCGCGCCGCGGGGCGCGCCTGCCTGTACCCGATCACCGCCTACTTCCTGGCGCGCCGCGCGCCCGAGCGTGCCGCCTCGCGCAACTACCTGTCGCGTGCACTGGGGCGGCCGGCGCGGCTGGGCGACATCGCCCGCCACATCCATACCTTCGCCTGCACCATCCTCGACCGCGTGTTCATGCTCAGCGGGAAGATGCAGCGCTTCGACATCCGCACCTCGGGGCTGGAAGGCCTGCACGCGCAGCTCGACCGCGGCCAGGGCGTGCTGGTGTTCGGCTCGCACCTGGGCAGCTTCGACGCGTTGCGGGTGCTGGCGGCCACGCGCCCTGACGTGCAGGTACGCGTCGTGCTGGACAAGGGCCACAACCCGGCGATGACGCAGCTGCTGGACGCGCTCAACCCGGAGCTGGCGCGCACCGTGATCGACGCCGGCCAGGACGGGCCGTCGATCGTGCTGGCGATCAAGCAGGCCACCGACGCCGGCGCGCTGGTGGCGCTGCTGGTCGACCGCGCGCGTCCGGGCGAGCCGTCGCTGCCGGCCCCGCTGCTGGGCGCGCATGCGCCGTTCCCGGTGGCGCCGTGGCTGATCGCCGGCGCCCTCAAGGTGCCGGTGGTGCTGGCGTTCGGCCTGTATCGCGGCGGCAACCGCTACGACCTGGATTTCGAGGTGTTCAGCGAAGGCTTGAGCATCACCCGGCATAACCGTTCGACCCAGTTGGCCGATCTGGTCGCGCGCTACGCGCAGCGGCTGGAACACCACGCCCGCCGTGCGCCGTTCAACTGGTTCAACTTCTACGACTTCTGGCAGAGCGATGACCCCCATGCGCAATCCGTTGGCAGGCACGACCCCGCACCGCACGCGCGCATCAAGTCGCCCGCGCGCGTCGAACGGCCAGAGGGCGTGGCACCCCCTGCGGACACTGGCGCTGGCCCTGCTGCTGTCGCCGGTGCTGCCCGCACCGGCCTTCGCCGCTGACACCCCGGCCACCCCGGCGTCGCGTGCCGACGCGGAGTGGATCCTGGCCCGCCTCGCACGCCCGGCGCCGATGCGCACCGGCTTCGTCGAGGTGCGCGGCTCGGCGCTGCTGAAGGCGCCGCTTCGGCTGACCGGCGAGTACCGCCGCCCCGACGGCGACACGCTGGTGCGCGAGGTGCGCGCGCCGTACGCCGAGACCACCACGATCCGCGCCAGCGACGTGCGCATCGAGCGCAACGGCCGCGGCGCGCGCACCTTCTCGCTGTCGCGCGCACCGGAACTGGCGGCGCTGCAGGCCAGCTTCGGCGCGCTGCTGTCGGGCGACCGCGCGCTGCTGGAGAAGCACTACACGATCGACACCCGCGGCAGCCGCAGCGCATGGACGATGGCGCTGGCCCCGCGCGATGCCGCGGTCGCGGCCAAGCTGCGTGGCATCACCCTGCATGGCCGCGGCGCCGAACTGCGCTGCATCGAGACGCACCCGGCGCAGGGCGACGTGCAGCGCACCTTGCTGGCCGGCGCGGCCCGCGCGGCTGAAACGGTGTCCGACGCCGCGGCGCTGGCCGCGCTGTGCACCGGCGCCGAAGCCCGCGCGCAATGACGTCCCGCACCCGGCTCGGGCTTGCGCTGCTGTGGCTGGCCGCGCTGCTGCTGGCCGGGTGGGCGGTGTCGCGCACGCTCGAGTTGAGCGGCGACCTGCGCAAGTTCATGCCGGCGCCGCAGACGCCGGCGCAGACGCTACTGATCGATGAGCTGGGCGAGGGCCCGGGTTCGCGGCTGCTGCTGGTCGCGCTGGAGGGCGATACGCCCGAAACGCTCGCCGGGATCTCGCGCGCGATGCGCGCCACGCTGTCGGCCGACGATGCGTTCGCGCTGGTCGCCAACGGCGATGACGCGGGGCTGGACGCCATCCCCGAAGCGCTGCGCCCCTACCGCTATCTGCTGTCGCCGACGCTCGATACGCAGCGCTTGGATGTCGCCACCCTGCGCGAGGCGCTCGACCAGCGCGTGCAGGACCTGGGTTCGCCCGCCGCCACGCTGATCGAACCGCTGCTGCCCAGCGACCCGACCCTGGAAACCCTCGCCGTCGCCGAGGCGCTGCAACCGGCCGGCGCGCCGCAGCAGCTGCACGGCGTCTGGTTCGACCGCGCCGGCCAGCGCGCGCTGCTGGCGCTTGAAACCCGCGCCGCCGGCTTCGACCCGACAGGCCAGGCCGCGGCCGTCGCCGCAGTGCACGCCGCGTTCGACACTGCCAAAGGCGCCGGCCCGGCGACCTTGGCGATGACCGGCCCCGGCGCGTTCTCGGTGGAAATCGGCGCGCGCACGCAGCGCGAGGCCAGCCTGATCGGCACGGTCGATTCGATCGTGTTCGCGCTGCTGTTGATGCTGGCCTACCGCAGCTGGCGCGCGCCGCTGCTGGGCGCGCTGCCGCTGGCCACCGGCGGACTGGCGGGCCTGGCCGCAGTGGCGCTGGCCTTCGACGGCGTGCACGGCATCACGCTTGCGTTCGGCTTCACCCTGATCGGCGTGGCACAGGACTACCCGATCCACCTCTTCAGCCACATCCGCCCCGACGTGTCGCCGCGCGACAGCGTGCGCGGGCTGTGGCGCACGCTGGCCACCGGCGTGGTCGCCACCTGCATCGCGTACCTGACGTTCCTGGTTTCCGGTGTCGAAGGACTGGAGCAGCTGGCGGTGTTCACCATCGTCGGCCTGGGCACCGCGGGCCTGGCGACACGCTTCGCGCTGCCGGCGCTGATCGTGCCGGGGCAGTGGAACCCGATTGCCACGCCGGGCCTGGCGACGGCGTGGCGCGCGATCGATCGCCTGCCGCGGCTGCCTGCCACCGCCGCGCTCGCACTGGCGTTGGTCGCCATTGCGGTCGCTGCGCTGGCGCCGGGCCGGTTCTGGGAGAACGACCTCTCGCGCCTTACGCCGGTGCCCGCGCCGGCGATGGCACTGGACACCCAGCTGCGCCGCGAACTGGGCGCGCCCGACGTGCGCTACGTGATCGCGCTCGACGCCGCCGACGCCGAAGCCGCACTGCAGGCCGGCGAGGCATTGCAGCCGCAACTGGAGCAGTTGCGGGTCGCCGGTGCGCTCGACGGCTTCGACCTCGCCTCGCGCTACCTGCCCAGTGCCGCCACCCAGCGCGCGCGCCAGCAGCGACTGCCCGGCGACAACGAACTGAAGATGTCGCTGGCGGCCGCGCTGGCCGACAGCCCGTTCGTCGCCGACGCGTTCGAGCCGTTCGTGGCCGACGTCGCGGCCGCTCGCCAGGCCGAGCCGCTTGGCGTCGACGACCTGGCCGGCACGCCGCTGGCCACCGGCGTCGATGGCCTGCTGCTGCAACGCGACGGTGGCACCACCGCGCTGGTGTCGCTGACCGGCCTGCACGATGCCGGTGCCGTGGCGCGCGTGGCCGAGCAGCACGGCGGCCAGCTGCTGGACCTCAAGCAGGCCAGCGAGTCACTGGTGGCCGAATACCGCGGCCGCGTGCTGGGCGCACTGACGCTGGCGGCGGTGTTGCTGGCGCTGACGGTGCTGGCCTCGTTGCGCTCGGTACGCCGCACCCTGCGCGTGCTGGCGCCGATGGCGCTGACCACGCTGCTGGTGCTGGCGGCGCTGCGCGCGCTCGGCGTCGAACTCAACCTGTTCCATCTGGTGGCGCTGATCCTGGGCGCGGGCCTCGGGCTGGACTACGCGCTGTTCTTCGACCACGCCGGCGACGACCGCGACGAGCAGTTGCGCACCCTGCACGCGGTGATCGTCTGCAGCGCGATCACCTTTGCCGTATTCGCGCTGCTGGCGGCCTCGTCGATACCGGTACTGCGCGCGATCGGCGGCACGGTCGCCTTGGCGGTGGTGTGCAACTTCGTGCTGGCGCTGCTGGTCACGCGCCGACCGGTCACCGCGTACGCGCGCGGCGCGGATGCACCATCACCGGAACCCCTGCCATGACCGGCGCCATCGACCGCGCCCGCATCCTGCAATTGGTCCCGCACCAGGGCGACATGTGCCTGTGGGATGCAGTGGACACGTGGGACGCAGGGTCGATCCGCCTGCGCGCGACCAACCACCGCGATCCGGCGCATCCGCTGCGCAGCGGCGACCGGCTGCGCGCGCTTCACCTGTGCGAGTACGGCGCCCAGGCGATGGCGGTGCACGGCGGCCTGCGTGCAGCGGCCTCCGGCGGCGCCGCGCCGCCGGGCATGCTGGTGGCGCTGCGCGGCGTCGAGCTGCACGTCGAGCGCATCGACACCCTGCCCGGCGACCTGGAATGTGAGGCGCACGTGCTGGTGGAAGGCGAGGGCAGCCAGCAGTACGGCTTCCGCATCACCCACGCCGGCACGCTGCTGGCCGAGGGCCGCGCCGCGGTGATGCTGCGCCCGGCGCCGTAGCCCTCCGTCGCATCGCGTCGCATTGCTTTTGTAGGAACGGCTTCAGCCGCGATGGTGTGCCCGATCGCCTCGCTGCCTCGGATACGCGATGGCATCCGGGTGCCGGTCGCGACTTACGTCGCTCCTACACGCGTGGCATCGGCGTCCCAGCCTGACGTTCATCGCGGCTGAAGCCGCTCCTACAGAGGCTGCGTCGGGCACACCCGACTCACGTCGCTCCCGCATGCACGACAATGCCCGCCTGCCGACACCGGAGCGTACCGATGACCCCGACCCCCGCCCCCACCCTCCGCCGCGCCCTCGTCACCGGCGGCAGCGGCGACATCGGCAGCGCGATCTGCCAGCGCCTGGCCGAGGACGGCTGCCACGTCATCGTCCACGCCCACGCCAACCTGCAACGCGCGCAGGCCGTGGTCGACGCGATCCATCACGCCGGTGGCAGCGCGCAGGCGGTGGCATTCGACGTCGCCGACGGCGACGCCACGCGCACGGCGATCGAGGCGTTGCTGGCCGACGGCCCGATCCAGGTCGTCGTCAACAACGCCGGCATCCACGACGACGCGCCGCTGGCGGGCATGGGCGACGCGCAATGGAAACGCGTCATCGACATCTCGCTGCACGGCTTCTTCCATGTCACCCAGCCGCTGCTGCTGCCGATGGCGCGCACGCGCTGGGGCCGGGTGGTCAGCATTTCCTCGGTAGCGGCGGTGCTGGGCAACCGCGGCCAGGCCAACTACGCCGCGGCCAAGGCCGCGCTGCACGGCGCCAGCAAGTCGCTGGCGCGGGAAATGGCCTCGCGCGGGATCAGCGTCAACGTGGTCGCGCCGGGCGTGATCGAAGGCCGGATGGCCAGTGATGCGTTCCCGGCCGAACTGATCAAGCAGACCGTACCCGCCGGCCGCGCCGGCACGCCGGACGAGGTCGCGTCCCTGGTCGCGTTCCTGTGCTCGGACGCGGCCGGTTACATCAACGGCCAGGTCATCGGCATCAACGGCGGCATGGGCTGAGGGCAGTCGAAGGCTGAACCCTTCAGCCGCCGGCGCCCCGGTGGGGCCGCAGTCACCCCGCGCCCACGTCCGCGGCGTAGCATCGGACGGCACGATCCACGCCCCGGAGGCGTCCCATGCTCCGCATCCTCACCGCCGCGCTGCTGGCGCTTACGCTGGCCGCCTGCGCCACCTCGCACATCCTGACCGGCCAGCCGCGCGCGCCGATCGATCCGGCGCAGGTGCGCGTCTATTTCGATCCGCCGCCGGCCGGGTACGAGGAGATCGCCCTGCTGGAAACGCGCAGCGGCGCGTTCACCTACGGCGAGCAGAACAAGACCGACCAGGTGATCGAGAAGCTGCGAGTGGAGGCGGCCAAGCTCGGCGCCAACGGCGTGCTGTTCCAGGGCACGTCCGACAGCTGGGGCGGCACCGGCGTCAGCGTCGGCGCGGGCGGCGGGCGCTTCGGCGGCAGCAGCTTCAGCAGCGGCGGCGTGGGCGTCAGCGTCACGCCGACCCAGAAGTACGCGCGCGGCGTCGCGATCTTCGTCGCGAACCCGCCGCCGTTGTCCACGCCAGCCCCCGCGCCCGGCGGTTGACCGTGGAGCGCCGCACGGCCACCGAGGCGAAGACGAAGCCGGGCGCCGGCTCCGTGGAGGGATTCCTGGCCGCGCAGGACCCGGCCCGGCAGGCGGACTGCCATACGCTGGTCGAAATGATGCGTGCGTCGACCGGGTGCGATCCGGTGCTGTGGGGCCCGGCGATCGTCGGCTTCGACACCTACACCTACCGCTACGAGAGCGGTCGCGAAGGCGACTGGCCCATCGTGGGCTTCTCCCCGCGCAAGCAGGCGCTGACGCTGTACATCATGCCGGGCTTCGACGCTTACGAACCGCTGCTGGCGCGGCTGGGCAAGTTCAGCACGGGCAAGTCGTGCCTGTACCTCAAGCGCCTGTCCGACGTCGACATGGACGTGCTGCGCCAGCTGGTGGACGAATCGGTCGCGGCGATGCGCGCGCGGTATCCGCGCAACGCGTAACCCGACTCGCGCTGATCCCGCCCTTCTGTAGGAGCGGCTTCAGCCGCGAAGCCCGCGCTCCTTGCACCTGTAGGAGCGACGTGAGTCGCGACCACGTTCCATCAACTGCATCAAGCCGCCTTGCGCCACGCCCAAGCGCATGAAACCGCGGTGTATGCGCAGGCGGCAATGCCGGCCGCCGCTGTGACGCTGGCCCAGCCATCGAGCGACAACGCATCGCGCAACGCCTGACTGGCCAAGACCGCGACAAAAACGACTGCTGCCCCAATCGCGCCCGGCAACGGTGGCGACACGTAGATCCGCTGTACGCGCTTCTCGATCTGTCGCAGCAACACGACCAGCGCCACCAGCCCGAGTAGTGCGAGGAGTTGGCTCACCGCTCTCGTTCAGCGCTGTAACCGGCCTGCACGCCCCGTACGAAATCCGGTAGCGCCCCGCTCAGGAACAACGCGATGCCCGCGGCCAGCAGGATGTTGCGGTTGTTGCGACGGAATCCGACGACCAGCGCCACGAAGCCACCCACGGCCAACCCCAGTTCCAACCCGTGCATATTCGCTCCCCGATCAACGCAGGCGTCCTGCCTGCCGGGCAAGTATCGCGCGGCGGCGAGCCGTTTACACGTGCTGGTCCAGCATGACGACGTTGCCGTCGGGGTCGGACAGGATGATGTGCGCCGGGCCGGTGGTGTCCGGATCCGCGCGTGTGGTGATGTCGACACCTTCGCCGTCGAGCGACGCCTGGATCTGGCGCACGTCGGTGAATGACGCCAAGGGCTGCGCGGCCTGGTCCCAGCCCGGGTTGAAGGTGAGGATGTTCTTGTCGAACATGCCTTGGAACAGGCCGATCACGGTCGAGCCGTTCTTCAGGATCAGCCAGCCCTGTGCGGCGTCGCCGCCCATAGTGGAAAAGCCCAGCTTCTCGTAGAAGGCGCGGGACGCCTGCAGGTCTTTCACCGCGAGGCTGACGGAAAACGCACCGAGTTCCATGGGATCACCTCCGGGGTCACGGGCATTGGCCCGCGGCAAGCCTAGCGCGTCGATTCCCCGTCAGGCACGGCGCGTCGAACGGTCCATCGTAGGAGCGGCTTCGGCCGCGATCGGGCATCGGCCCGCAGCCCCGCCGTGGCCTCGGCGTATACATCCAGTTGCGTTGCAGGAGCGACGTGAGTCGCGACCGCGAGAGATCGGATACATGCGCAGGTCGCGACTTACGTCGCTCCTACACGGTTCGATCGCGGCTGAAGCCGCTCCTACAGGTCTGGACCTGCCGGTTGCACGTCTGGCGCTACGCCGCCTGGTACCAGCGCGGCGCCAGCGACTCTTCGCTGGCCATGCCGGTTTCGCCCAGCACCGCCTCCAGAGCGTCGCCGTCGATCCCGGGATGCGCGGCGCGCGCGCGCGCCAGCACCTCCGCCGCCAGCGCCTCCATCCGGGCCACGTTGGCGTGGATGCGCTCGACGAACGCCTCGTCGTCCAGTTCGTCGTGGAGCGCGCGGTTCATCTCGGCGAACCACGGGATCCGGCTCTGGTCGAGCATCGTGTCGGTGGCGATGTCCACCGGCAGGCCGGCCTCGCTGTTGCGCTCGCCCCATTCGCGAAGCAGGGCCTGCACGTGGATGTTGAGCACTTCGCCCCGCTTGAACGCGTCGCGCGTGCGGCCGAGCGCGGCGATGTCGCACTGGCGCTGCGCGAAGTACAGCGCGGCCAGCAACCCCCAGTAGAAGGTGTAGTCCCAGATGACCTTCACCGGCATGACCTGGGCGTCGCCGAACAGCGGGTACTGGTCCTGGTAGAGGCTCAGGGTGTTTTCGTAGAACGCGAAGTACAGCTGCTGGTAGATCTGCGCGAACGGCGCGAACGACAGGCCGGCGCGGTCCTTGGCGATCAGGTCGCAGATGTAGGTGTTGCTGATGGCGATGAAGTCGCTGCCCGGCGAATAGAACGGGTCCAGGAACAGCCCGGCCTCGCCGGTCAGTGCCCAGCGGTCGCCGGAGAACACCTGCTTGCAACCGTACGAGAAGTGCCTGAGGAACAGGAAGTCCTGCAGCGCCGGCTGCGCCTCGTCCAGCGCGCGCGCCACGCGCGGCTGGTGCACGCGCAGCCAGTCCATCGCCTTGTCGTGCGTGTTCATGGTGTCCAGCGGGTGCATCTTCGCGTCGCAGACGATGCCCAGCGAGTGCGCACCCGACGCCAGCGGGATCAGCCAGAACCAGTAGCCCGGCCCGCACAGGTGGTTGGTCGAGCGCCAGCGTTCCGGCGGCATGCAGCGCGCGCGCCAGGCCGGGTCGTCCGACCAGTCGTCGGGTTTGATGAAGCCGTCCACGCGCCACCACACGGCGTTGGCGTCGTGGTCGTTGGGCTGGGCGAGGTCGCGCTTGCGCTTGACCAGGCCGGCGCGGCCGGCGGCATCGACCAGCCAGCGCGCGGTGAGCTGGCGGGCGTCACCGCCGTGGTCGAAGCGCACGGTGTGCGGGCCGTCGCTCTCATCGATGTCGAACCCGCGCACGGTGGCGCCGTCGATGAATTCCACACCCAGCCCGCGCGCATGGTCGCCGAGGAAGTTCTCGAAACGGCCGCGGTCGATCTGCCACGACGGCGTCGGCAGCAACTGGCTGACGCCGAGTTCGAGGGTTCGGTCGAAGTCCTCGCGGCCCTCGCTGAAGAAGAAGCGGAAGCCGAACTTGCGGATCTGCTCACTCTCCAGGTGCTCGCGCAGGCCGACCACGTCGGCGAAGTAGTGCGCGCCGATCTCCACCGTGGACTCGCCGACCTTGAAAGCGGCCTCGCGCACCGGGTGGGCACGGCGCTCCAGCACCGTGACCCTGATGCCCGGTTCCTGCCGCTTGAGCTGGATCGCCAGCGTCAGGCCGGCAAGGCCGCCGCCCAGGATGACCACGTCGGTGTCGTGCGGGGAGGCAGCAGGGTTCATCGGGACTTGGCCGGTTGTGCGGGCGGGTACGTGGCGAACTCGCCGTCGGGGTCGTGGATCAGCGGCGGGTTGGCGCGGATTCGGCGGTACACCTCCAGCATCCCTCCGCGCGCCAGCACCTGGCTGGCGATGTGCGAGGTGATGCGGGTGAAGTCGCGCATCGGCTTGAAGTGGCTGGCACGGAACTGGTTCGCCGGGTCGTCGCCGGCATGCACGCAGGCGTAGCGCGATTCGATCGGCACCGACACGCAGCGCGTGCCCAGGGTGCGCGCGGCGGAAATCAGGATCTGCGCCTCGTACACGAAGTCCTCGCCGGGCACGTCGCCCAGCGCCAGCACCTCGGCAGGGTAGTAGCGCTGGCCGCTCTGGGTGTCGGCGATGCGGTAGCCGGTGCCCCAGGCGATGCCCCAGTCGCCGAACTCGTTGGCCAGGCGCCGGTAGGTCGGTTGCTGCTCGCGCTTGCGCAGGCGCGCGCCGATCACGATGTGGCGCGGGTGGTAGCGCGCGGCATCCAGCAGACGCGGGATGTCGCTGGCGGCGTGCTGGCCGTCGCCGTCCATGGTGACCACGCCGGTGACGCCGCGCCGCAGCGCTTCGGCAAAGCCGGTGCGCAGGCTGGCGCCCTTGCCCATGCGGCGCTCGTGGCGGATCAGCGTGACCGGCAGGTCGGCGATGGTGTCGGCGGTGCCGTCGTCCGATCCGTCGTCGATGACGATGACGGCCGGGCATTCGGCGAGCGCACCCTCCACCACCCCGCGCAGGCGCAGCGCCTCGTTGAGGGCGGGGATGACGACGGCGATGGAACTGCGATCAGGCATGCAGGGGCTCGTTGGAAGGCGTGTGGTGGGCGGGCGCGTGCGCCAGCGAAAGCTCGAGCACGCGCCCCGGGCCGGCATCGAGCGCGGCGCGGGCCGCGCCCGTGGCCAGCGCGTCGAACAGCGGCAGCATCGTCGCCATCGCGTTGCCGGCCGCAAACCGTGCAAGCGGTCCGTCGTTGGCCGGCGGCGTGCCATCGGCCAGCGTGGCGCGAAGCGTCATCGGGTCGCGGCCGCCGGAGGCATCGCGCGACAGCACCAGCGCGCCTCCTAGCAAGCCTTCGCTGCGGGTCACGCCCGCGAGCGGACCGGCCGAGGCGCCGTCGTAGCCGACCAGCAGCACCGACGGGGCGCCATCGGCCAGTTGCGCCAGCGCTTCCAGCAGGCCCTGGGCGAAGCTGGCGTGCAGCGCGCTGATCGCGGTGGCCGCCGCCATCGCGCCGGCACCGATGGTCCAGTAGCCGGCGGCGGCGTTGTGGACGGAGTTGTGGAAGCGGATCGGCGAGATGGTGCGCGGCGCGGTCGCCAGCGTTTCGCACATGTAATCGGTGATGCCCAGCTCGCCGTGGGTGGAGGCGAACACCGACGGCAGCGTGGCCGGGTCGCGGCCGGCGGCGTGGCAGGCGGCGAGCGCGACATCCAGCGCGACGGCGACCGTCTCCGGCGCGCGGCGGCGCTCGTTGGGGGCCAGCAGTTGCGGCGAGGGGCGTCCGGGCGCGTCGTCCGGGCGGTCACCGGTGCGCGCGAAGGCGACGGCGGCGTCCCACGACGGCAGGCCGCGGGTCCAGAAGGCGGTGCCTTCGATGCGGGCGGTCAGTGTCGTCATGCGCGGCCGAACACCAGCGAGCAGTTGTTGCCGCCGAAGCCGAAGGAGTTGTTCATCGCGTAGCGGATCTCGCGTTGCACGTTGTCGAAGCGGATCTGCGGGCCGCACGCGGGGTCGGGCGTATCGCTGTGCAGGATGCCGGGCAGCAGGCCGGTGTCGAGGGCGAGCAGCGCGATCACCGATTCGACGATGCCGG
>Ga0156725_1015_pt1 | contig 14233 bp, 15 predicted proteins | sample RifOxyD1_FD_112054 | JGI IMG/M metagenome (GOLD analysis project Ga0156725, IMG submission 112054) | Xanthomonadales bacterium RIFOXYD1_FULL_69_11
GCATGCGCTGACCTATGCCGCGCATCCGGCGCAAGCGGTGGCCGAGGCCGCACGCGTCCTGCGCCCGGGCGGCCGCCTGCTGCTGACGAGCCTGGCCAAGCACGAACACCGTGCCGTGGTGGAGTCGTTCGGCCACGTCAATCTCGGGTTCTCCGAGAAGGACCTGCGCCGGTTCGTGACAAAGGCCGGGCTGGAGATCCTCAGCTGCGGCACGGTCACCCGGGAACGCCGCCCACCGCATTTCGAGGTGATCGCGCTGATCGCGCGGAAGCCGTTGGGCTAGATACCCGCACGGCGGAACCTCCATGCGGTCCCGAGCACAGAGAGGGATCTGTCCACCAGACCCAAAAGCAACTCACTCACTGCATCCGGGACAAACCCACCACTGGATACGTACGCGATGACCACCCTCCCCTGGCACAGCCCCGAGCGAACCGACGCCCTCCAGCGGGCCCTCGCCAAACGCATCCTGGTCATCGACGGTGCAATGGGCACGATGATCCAACAGCACGGGCTGGAGGAAGGCGACTATCGCGGAACCCGGTTCGCCGACGGCTACGACAGCCAGAATCCGGGCGAACGCACGGCCCATGACCAGCGTGGCAACAACGACCTGCTCAGCCTCACCCGGCCCGACCTCATCACCGGCATCCACGCCGAATACCTCACGGCGGGCGCGGACCTGGTCGAGACCAACACCTTCAACTCCACGTCCATCGCGCTGGCCGACTACGGGCTGCAGCACCTGGCACGTGAACTCAACGAGGCAGGCGCGCGGCTGGCGCGCAAGGCCTGCGACGAAGCCACGGCGCGTGACCCGTCGCGTCCGCGCTTCGTCATCGGCGTACTCGGCCCCACCAACCGCACCGCCTCGCTGAGCCCCGACGTGAACCGCCCCGGTTTCCGCGCGATCAGCTTCGATGAGTTACGCGACGCCTACCGCGAGTCGACCGAGGGCCTGATCGACGGCGGCGCCGACATCCTGATGGTGGAAACCGTCTTCGATACGCTCAACGCCAAGGCCGCGCTGTTCGCCATCGAAGAGGCGTTCGACGCGCGTGGGGCCCGCTTGCCGGTGATGGTGTCGGGCACGATCACCGATGCTTCGGGGCGGACCCTGTCGGGCCAGACCGCCGAAGCGTTCTGGTATTCGGTGCGGCATGCCGCGCCCATGGCAATCGGATTGAACTGCGCCCTGGGCGCGCGCGACCTGCGCCAGCACGTCGACGTGTTGGCGCAGATCGCCGACACCCATGTCAGCGCGCACCCGAACGCCGGCCTGCCCAATGCATTCGGCGGGTACGACGAATCGCCCGAGGACATGGCCGGCGTGCTGCGGGAGTTCGCCGCGTCCGGTCTGCTCAACCTCGTGGGCGGCTGCTGTGGCACGACGCCGGCGCATATCGCCGCGATCGCCGATGCGATGCGCGACATGAGTCCGCGCCGCCTGCCGCACATGGAGGTCGCGGCATGAGTGCCCTGCCCCGCCAGACCCGCCTGAGCGGCCTCGAACCGCTGCAGATCACCCCCGAATCCAACTTCATCAACGTCGGCGAGCGCACCAACGTCACCGGCAGTGCGAAGTTCCGCAAGCTGATCAAGGACAACCGCCTCGACGAGGCCGTCGCGGTGGCGCGGCAGCAGGTTGAAAGCGGCGCGCAGGTGCTTGACGTCAACATGGACGAGGGCCTGCTGGATTCCGAGCAGGCGATGGTGGCCTTCCTCAACCTGATCGCCGCCGAGCCGGACATCGCCCGCGTGCCCGTGATGGTCGACAGCTCCAAGTGGAGCGTGATCGAGGCCGGCCTGAAATGCCTGCAGGGCAAGGGCATCGTCAACTCGATCTCACTGAAGGAGGGCGAGGACGAGTTCCTGCGACAGGCCCTGCTGGTGCGTCGCTATGGTGCAGCCGTGGTCGTCATGGCGTTCGACGAGGACGGCCAGGCCGACACGGTCGAGCGCAAGGTCGACATCTGCACGCGTGCCTACGGGCTTTTGACCGGACCGGTCGGTTTCCCGCCCGAGGACATCATCTTCGATCCCAACGTGTTCGCGATCGCCACCGGCATCGACGAGCACGACGACTACGCCGTTGCATTCATTGAGGCGACCCGGCAGCTGCGCCAGCGCTTCCCCCACAGCCACGTGTCGGGCGGCGTGTCCAACGTGAGCTTCTCCTTCCGCGGCAACGAGCTGGTGCGGCAGGCGATCCACGTCGTGTTCCTCTACCACGCCATCCGCGCGGGGATGGACATGGGCATCGTCAACGCCGGCGCGCTGCCGCTGTACGACGACTTGGATGCGGAGCTGCGCGAGCGGGTCGAGGACGTCGTGCTCAACCGCCGACCGGATGGCACCGAGCGCCTGCTGGAGATTGCCGAGCGCTACAAGGGCGTCAAGGGCGAGAAGGCTGTCGAGGACCTGGCGTGGCGCGAGCGTCCCGTACGCGACCGCCTGTCGCATGCGCTGGTGCACGGCATCGACCAGTACATCGTGGCCGACACCGAAGAGGCCCGCGCCGGGTCATCGCGCCCGCTGGACGTCATCGAAGGCCCGCTGATGGACGGCATGAACGTTGTCGGCGACCTGTTCGGGGCCGGCAAGATGTTCCTGCCGCAGGTGGTGAAGTCGGCGCGGGTGATGAAGAAGGCCGTCGCGCACCTGCTGCCCTTCATCGAGGCCGAGAAACTGCGCAGCGGCGACACCGGCCGCTCCAACGGCAAGATCGTGCTCGCCACGGTCAAGGGCGACGTGCACGACATCGGCAAGAACATCGTCGGCGTGGTGCTGGCCTGCAACAATTTCGAGGTGATCGACCTGGGCGTGATGGTGCCTGCGCAGGCCATCCTCGACCGCGCCAGGGCCGAGGGCGCCGACCTGGTCGGGCTGTCGGGCCTGATCACGCCATCGCTCGAGGAGATGAGCCACGTCGCGCGCGAGATGCAGCGCCAGGGCCTCGACATGCCGCTGCTGATCGGCGGCGCGACGACCTCACGCGCGCACACGGCGTTGAAAATCCACCCGCACTACAAGTCGCCCACGGTCTGGGTCAAGGATGCCTCCCGCGCCGTGGGTGTGGCCCAGACATTGCTGGGCAAGGCGTCGCGCGCCGCCTTCGTGGCGGCAAACGATGCGGACTACGCCGACATCCGCGAGCGGCACCGCAACCGCGGCGACGGCAAGCGGCTGGCGTCGCTGGAGAAGGCACGCGCGCAGAAGTTCGACGGCGGATGGGACGCGTACGATCCGCCGGCGCCGCGCTCGCCCGGGTTGCACGTGTTCGACAACGTGCCATTGGGCGAGCTGGTGGACTACATCGACTGGACGCCGTTCTTCAATACCTGGGAGCTGGCGGGCCGCTACCCGGCCATACTCGACGATGACGTCGTCGGTGCGCAGGCGCGTGAGCTGTTCGAGGACGCGCAGGCGATGCTGGCGACGATCGTCCAAGACAAGTGGCTCACCGCGAAGGCCGTATTCGGGCTGTGGCCGGCCAACAGCGTCGGCGACGATGTCGAAGTCCGAGGCGATCAGGGGCATGTCACGACCCTTCACTTCCTCCGCCAGCAGGTCGACAAGCCGGTAGACCGTCCCGACTTCTGCCTGGCCGACTTCATCGCACCGAAGGCCAGCGGCAAACGGGACTGGATCGGTATGTTCGCGGTCACCGCGGGGCTCGACATCGAGCCGCACGTGGCCCGGTTCGAAGCGGCGCATGACGACTACAACGCGATCCTGCTCAAGGCCCTCGCCGACCGGCTGGCCGAAGCGTTGGCCGAATGGCTGCACGCCCGGGTGCGCCGCGACCACTGGGGCTACGCGAGCGACGAGACACTCGACAACGATGCGCTGATCGGCGAAGCGTACCGCGGCATCCGCCCGGCGCCGGGCTACCCGGCGTGCCCCGAGCACAGCGAGAAGGCGACGCTGTTCGCGATGCTCGACGCCAAGCGGAACACCGGCCTGGAGCTGACCGAGAGCTACGCGATGTATCCGGCGGCGGCCGTTTCGGGCTACTACTTCAGCCATCCGCGAAGCCAGTACTTCGTCGTCGGGCGCGTATCGAAGGAACAGGTGGCCGACTATGCGCGTCGCAAGGGCGTCAGCCTGGAACAGGCCGAACGCAGGCTGGCATCGAACCTGGACTACGACCCGGAATAAGGCGCTTGAAAGCGCGCCCGGTAGAAACGCGGCACCCTGCCGCTGTCTCAGCCGTGCCTACGGAACGGCCCTACCAGACCAGATCGTCAGGCACCTGGTACTTGGGATCGGCATAGGGGTCGTCCCCGGCCGGCGCATGGGGGTCGACCTTCAGCGCGACGCAGTCCGGGAATATCGCCTCGGCCTGCGCCAGTACGTCGGTCGCCACAACCTTGTAATGGCCGTTGAGCTGCAGCACGCCCAGTTCACCGGCATTGAGCGCCTTGAGCTGCCCGGCGGTGACGTACACGCGCTTGATCTTGCCGCCGTACGGGAAGTGCCGCGCGATGTCGGCCTCGGCGACGTTGAGCGCCTTGTCCTTGACCAACGCTTCCACCCTGGCCTTGGCTTCGCGGCGCTGGCGCGCGACCTCCTGCTTGGCCTGCTCGGCCTTGATGCGGTCGTCCTTTTCCTTTTGCGCGCGGATCGCGTAGGCCTTGGCCAAGTCGATGTCCTCGCGCGTGCGCTGGGCGGGCTGTCCTCCGCCTCCCTTGCGCTGTTGGGGCTTGCGACCCGACGGCGCACCTTCGCGTCGCGGCTTCGCAGGACGCTTGCCCCCATCGGCCGGACGCTCCGGCTTGGCAGCGGGCTTGAAACCAAGCCCCATCAACTGGTTGCGCAGTGTGTCGCTCATGGGCTCAGTAATGCGGAGGTGGCGGTTCGCTGGCCGGGTCGGCCGACAACGGACTGGACGACATGGTAAGGCGGAGCTGGCGGAGCTCCTCCAGCGCACGATGCAGCATGAGTGCGTTACGTGCTTCTTCGTCGCGTGCCGCCGCCAGCGCATCGCTCAGCGTGTTGATCGCGTGCTCCTGGAACGCCAGGCGCGATTCCAGCTCCGCGATGCGGTCCTCAAGGACCTGGCTGATGCGATCGCCAGCCTGCATCACCGGTCCCTGGACACCGAACGACCACGACCGATGCCGTAGTACGCGAGCCCGGCCTCCTCGACCTGCTGCGGCGGGTACAGATTGCGGCCATCGAAGATCACGCCATCCTTCAGCAACTGCTGCAGGCGCTCGAAGTCCGGGCTGCGGAACTGCTTCCACTCGGTAACGATCACCAGGGCGTCGGCACCTTCGGCCGCCGCGTACTCCGACTCGCAGAGCACCAGGCCCTGCCGGTCCCCGTAAATGCGCCGGGTTTCGTCCATCGCTTCGGGGTCGAACGCACGGACCGTCGCGCCGGCCTCCCAGAGCTGCTCCATCAGCCGGCGACTGGAGGCCTCGCGCATGTCGTCGGTGTTGGGCTTGAACGCCAGTCCCCACACGGCGAACGTCTTGCCTGCAAGCGAGCCACCCGCGTAATGCCGCTGGATCAAGTCGAACAGGTGGCCCTTCTGGCGATGGTTGACCGACTCGACGGCGTCCAGCAGTTGCGGCTCGACGCCGTTCGCCTGCGCGATGCGCGCCAGCGCCTGTACGTCCTTGGGGAAGCACGAGCCGCCATAGCCCGCACCGGGATAGATGAAGTGCCAGCCGATGCGCGGATCCGAGCCGATGCCCAGACGGACCATCTCGACATCGGCGCCGACATGCTCGGCGACATTGGCGATCTCGTTCATGAAGCTGATCTTGGTAGCAAGCATGGCGTTCGCGGCGTACTTGGTCAGCTCGGCCGAGCGCACGTCCATGCAGACGAAGCGGTCATGGTTGCGGACGAACGGACCGTACAGCCGGCGCAGCTGCTCCACCGAGGCCGGGTCGGACGCACCGATCACGATGCGGTCCGGGCGCATGCAGTCGTTGACCGCATCGCCTTCCTTCAGGAACTCCGGGTTGGACACCACATCGAACGCGATGTCCACGCCCCGCGCGGCCAGTTCTTCCGCAATTGCACTGCGCACCTTGTCGGCCGTGCCCACCGGCACGGTCGACTTGTTGACGACGATCGACGGACGCGCCATGTGGCGCCCGATGGTCCGCGCGACCTCCAGCACGTACTTGAGGTCGGCGCTGCCGTCCTCGTCGGGCGGCGTGCCGACGGCGATGAAGATGATGTCGCTGGCGGCAACACCCTCGGCCGCATCGGTGGTGAAGGCAATGCGGCCGGCACCAATGTTGCGCTCCGCGAGCTCTTCCAGGCCCGGTTCGAAAATCGGGATCTCGCCCTTGCGTAGTCGCTCGACCTTGCCCGCGTCGATGTCGACGCAAACAACATCGTGGCCGATCTCTGCCAGGCAGACGCCCGTCACCAGGCCGACATAGCCCGTACCGAAAATCGTCGCGTGCATCCTTAAGTGTGTTCCTTATTGCATCCAGGGGCGTCCGCGTAGGTCTTCCGCGAACAGTCCATCAAAGCTCCGTTGTCCCCAGGCGTTCGCCCTACTCGACGATGTCCAGCAACTCGACCTCGAACACCAGCGTGGCGTTCGGCCCGATCGGGCCGCCCGGGGTGCCGCGCTCGCCGTAGCCGAGATTGGACGGGATCCAGAAGGTGTACTTGCTGCCGACCGGCATCAGCGCGATGCCCTCCTGCCAGCCCGGAACGACCTGCGACAGCGGGAAGGTCACCGGCTCGCCGCGCTCGTAGGAGTCGTCGAACGAGGTGCCGTCCAGCAACGTGCCCTTGTAGTGCACCTGGACGGTGTCCTCGGCCGACGGACGCGGGCCGTCACCGGCCGTCACGACCTTGTACTGCAGGCCCGACTCGGTGGTTTCCACGCCCGGCTTCTTGCCATTCTCGGCCAGGAACGCGGCACCGGCTTCCGCGTTCTTCTTGGCCTTGGCCATCATGTCGGCGATCTGCTTGGCCTGCATCTTCTGGCCGAAGGTCTCGCCGACCTGCTTGGCCTGCTCCTCGGTCATCAGCGGCTTCTCGCCGGCCACCACCGTCTTCATCGCCTTGGTCAGCGTGTCGAGATCGACCTCGTCCTTCACCGGCTCGAGCGACTTCGCCATCTCCATGCCGATCATGTAGCTGACCTGCGCCTTCTCGCCTTCAAGGCCGGCGATCTCGAGCGCAGCGCCTTCGGCGGCATCGGCCTCTTCGCCCGTCTTGGGCGCTTCAGCGGTACCCGCGGCCTCGCCATCGGGCTTGCAGCCCGCGGCCAGCAGGGTCAGCGAGCCCAGGACCAGGGCGGTGGCAGTGGAACGGACGAATCGGGACATCAGGAGAACTCCGGATAAGAAGGGGCGACAGGCTGGGACCGTGGACGGGCATCCAGCCGCGATGCTCACGCCAGACGGCGGCGACGGCGGCCCCGGACGGTGGCATGGGAAAGCTGACCGCCGGTTCAACCGGCAGCCCATGCGATCAGAGGATGGCCTGCAGCTCGACGTCGAACACGAGGGTGGCATTGGGACCGATCGGGCCGCCCGGCGTGCCACGCGCGCCATAGGCCAGCTCGCCCGGGATCCAGAACCGGTACTTGGCACCCACCGGCATGAGGCCGACGCCTTCGGTCCAACCCGGGATGACCTGGTTGAGACCGAATTCCGTCGGCTCGCCGCGGTCGTAGGAACTGTCGAACACTGTGCCGTCCAGCAAGGTCCCGTGGTAATGCACACGGACGCGATCGGTCGCGCGCGGCATCGCGCCGGACCCTTGGCGCAGCACCATGTACTGCAGGCCCGAGCCCGTGGTGAACACGCCCTTGACCTGCTTGTTCTTCGCCAGGAACGCCTCGCCCTCGGCGCGGTTGGCCTCCGCGGTCGCCTGCGCCTTCTGCGCCATGCCCGCCTGCAGGCGGGTGGAGAACGACTGGCGGACCGCATTGAGCTCGGCCTCGTCCATCAGCAACTCGCCCTCGCCCAGCACCGTGCGCACGGCCTGCAGCACGACCGGCATGTCCAGCTCGTCCTTGATCGGTGCGAGTGAGCGACCGACATTGCCGCCGATCAGGTAGCCGACGTGGGCAGTGTCGATGTTGGGCACCTTGGCATCGGCCGGAAGGCGGCCGGCGCGCGACTCGACCCGCTGCATCAGCGCCTGGGACGTCGCCTGGGCTTCGGTTTCCGACAGCAGGGGCTCACCGCCCTTGAACGCCTGGTCGAGCGCACGACCGAATGCGTCCACGTCGAGGTCCGGACCCGCCGGGCCGATCGACCGGCCGACGTCGTATCCCACCATGTAGCTGGCCTTCTCGCGATCGGTCGTCAAAGCGCTTTTCTCCTGGGCAATGGCGGCGGCGCCCAGCAGCGCCACGGCGGTGGTCAACATCACGGCCGCGCCGCGTACGAAAGCCTTCATCCGGTCCTGCTCCTGTCGTTGGTGGGCGCCGCATGGCGGCACCGGTATCCGGTTGGCGGGCCGTGCACGCCCGGCAAGCCGCACATTGTCGCGGCCACGGCGCCGCCGGGCAAACCCCGTCCTTCGTCGCCCGTGAGTCGTGTTCAGCGCGCCGGGCGCGGTGCCGCCAGGGCGCGCTCGATCGCCGCCACCAGTTGCCTGTCATCCGGCACGGTCTTGCTGCCATAGCTGGCCACCAGCCGGCCGTCGCGGCCGACCAGGTACTTGTGGAAGTTCCACTTTGGCGCCTCGCCCGCCGCAGCCGCCAACCCCTTGTAGAGGCCTGACGCGTCCGTACCGACCACGTGCGACTTCTCGAACATCGGGAACTTCACGCCATAGGTCAGAGTGCAGAACTCGCGGATCTCGTCCTCGTCGTCGAACTCCTGCTCCTTGAAGTCGCCGGACGGAAAGCCGAGTACCGCAAAGCCCCGGTCCTTGTAGGTGGCGTGCAGCGCTTCCAGCCCCTCGAACTGCGGGGTGAAGCCGCACTTGCTGGCCGTATTGACCACCAGCACGACATCACCGCCGTACTCGGCTTGCAGGTTCACCGGGGTTTTCCCCGCCAGGGGGCGGAACGTGTGGCCCGACAGCAGGCCCTGAGCGGCGAACGCGGCGACCGACACCACTGCCAGCGCACCAAACCCGGCCAGACGGCGCCGCCAAGCGCCTACCTGGCGGGCTGAACAGGCCGGGTCAGCTTGATGGATCAGGCTCATTGGCGGCATCCAGATGGTGGGCGGGCCAGTATGACTTCAGTTGGGGTGCCGGGGTTCTTCAACCAGTTGACACGAGGAAAACTGGTGTTATAGTTGCCTACAACACCGGTCTACCAACGAGCAGGACGGACCCCATGAACCGCAAGCTCCAGAACACGATCTCGGCCCTGATGACCAGCGGTGCATTGCTCGTCCTCGGCCTGGTGGCGTCCAGCCAGGCGCTGCCGATCATGGGTAGCGCGCATGACACCACGTATGGCGCGGCCCAGCTGAATTCCGTGCTGGCAGACGCCGGCGAGCTGAACACGCTCGCCGGTCCTGCGGCGCTCACCGAACTGGCCACCGCCACGGCGCTGGCCGCCGCACTGGACCCCGCTTCACTGGACAGGGACGTCGACACCCCCGCCGAACGTGGCCCGCGCGCCACGACCTCGCGCACACCGGCCCGCCGCCAGGCGCTGGCCATGCCCTTCTTCTCTTTTGCACCGCGGGGTTGACCATGACCGCCATCCAGTGGAGCGACGGCGCTCCCATCTACCGCCAGCTCAAGGAGCGTGTCGTCGCGATGATGCTCGACGGCGTGCTCAAGCCCGGCGACGCCCTGCCCTCCGTACGGCAGGTGGCCGCCGAGTACCAGCTGAATCCCATCACCGTCTCGCGCGCCTACCAGGAGTTGGCGGACGAGGCCCTTGTCGAAAAACGTAGGGGACTGGGCATGTACGTGACCGAAGAAGCCGCAAGGAAGCTGCTGGTGAACGAGCGCGAGCGCTTCCTCACCGAGGAATGGCCGCTGGTGCTGGAGCGCATCCTCCGCCTGGGGCTGGACATGGACGACCTGATGAAGGCCGCCCCGGCCACGGGAGGTGCACGATGAACGCTGTCCTCGACACCGCCGCCACGACCACTGCTGTTCCGGTTGTCAGCGCCCGCCGTCTTCGCAAGCAGTACAAGAACAAGCTCGCCCTGGCCGACACCGCGTTCGAGATCCCCGCCGGCCGCATCGTCGGCCTGATCGGCCCCAACGGCGCAGGCAAGACCACCGCGCTCAAGGCCATCCTCGGGCTGATCCCGTTCGACGGCGAACTCAGCGTGCTGGGCCGCGACCCGCGCACCGAGCGCGACGAACTGATGCGCGACGTGTGCTTTATTGCCGACGTTGCCGTGCTGCCGCGCTGGATGAAGGTCCGCGAGGCCATCGAATTCGTTGCCGGCGTGCACCCGCGCTTCGACCGCGCTCGCTGCGAGCGTTTCCTGGCCGGTACCCAGCTCAAGCCCGGCATGCGGGTGCGCGAAATGTCCAAGGGCATGATCGTGCAGCTGCACCTGGCGCTGGTCATGGCCATCGACGCCAAGCTTCTGGTACTCGACGAGCCGACCCTCGGGCTGGACATCCTCTATCGCAAGCAGTTCTACCAGCGCCTGCTGGAGGACTACTTCGACGAGCAGAAGACCATCCTGGTCACCACCCACCAGGTGGAGGAGATCGAACACATCCTCACCGACGTGATGTTCATCCAGGACGGCAAGATCGTGCTCGACACCGAGATGGACACGCTGGGCGAGCGCTTCACCGAAGTGCTGGTCAATGCCGACCACCTCGATGCCGCGCGCGCACTCAAGCCGCTGGACGAGCGCGCCCTGCCCTTCGGCAAGACGGTGATGCTCTTCGACGGCGTGCCCGCCTCCCAACTGGCCACGCTGGGCGAGATCCGCACGCCCGGGCTGGCCGACCTGTTCGTCGCCACCATGAAGGGGACCTACGCATGAACGCCCTCGACACCCGCATCGACGGTGGCAGCCCGGCCGCGCCACGCGCGGCGGCCCACGCCCCGCATCCCACCCATACGTTCAAGCTGCTGCTCAAGCGCGAGTTCTGGGAGCACAAGGGCGGCTTCCTCTGGGCGCCGCTGGTCGCCGGCGGCATCTCGCTGCTGCTGACGCTCATGGCAATCGTGGTCGGCCTGATCGCGGCCCGCCGCGCGATTGCCGACGGCGACATGGAAATCGACGGCGTGCAGGTCAACGGCCTGGACATCGGCCAGCTGACCAGCCGCATGAGCGCCGAGGACTTCGCCGAGATGGCCCAGGGCCTGGACCTGACGCTGCTGCTGAGCTCTTCGTGGCCCTTCATCGTGCTGGGCTTCGTCGTGTTCTTCTACTGCCTGGGCGCGCTGTACGACGAGCGCAAGGACCGCAGCGTGCTGTTCTGGAAGTCCCTGCCGGTTTCGGATGCCCAGACGGTGCTTTCGAAGGTAGCCAGCGCGGCCGTGGTCGCGCCCGTCATCGCCATCGGCGCGTCCATCCTGACGATGTTCGTGTTCATGCTGATGATCAGCACGGTGGTCCTGATGCACGGCGGCAACCCCGTCGAGCTGCTCTGGGGCCCGGCCAATCCGCTGACGCTGATCGGCGGTCACCTCGCCTGGATCCCGGTGTACGCGCTGTGGGCACTGCCGACCATCGGCTGGCTGCTGCTCTGCTCGGCCTGGGCCCGCAGCAAGCCCTTCCTCTGGGCAATCATGGTCCCGCTGTTCGCCGGTATCTTCGTCAGCTGGTTCGACCTGATGGAGCTGTTCAACCTCGACAGCTCCTGGTTCTGGGCCAATGCGGTGGGTCGCCTGCTGCTGGGAACGTTCCCCGCCATCGACATGGCCTACCGCGGAGGGTTCGATGGTGGCAACGGAGAGTTGGACATCGCCCGCGAGCTGTCTGCCGGTAGCCAGCTGCAGACACTGGCCATGCCCGAGCTGTGGATCGGCGCCATCGTCGGCGCGGCCATGATCTTCGGCGCGATCCGGCTGCGTCGCTGGCGCGACGAAGGCTGATATCCGCCCGCTCCCAAGGACAAGGACCTGCACATGAACATTCGCCAAGCCGCCCTCGCCCTGTGCCTGCTGTCACCGCTGGCCGCACAGGCCGGGGAAACCGCGCCCACCGGGATCAACGCCGAGATCCAGCAGGAGATGAGCGACGCCCGCCGGGAGGTTCGCGCCGAACTGGCCAAGGCGCGACGTGAAATGCGCACCGAAAACCTGCGCATCGACAACAGCCTGCGATTCGGCGACCGCGAACAAGCGGCGACTTCCGACCTGCCCCGCGCGGAAATCACCCCCGAGGGCGACCTGTTGATCGAAGGCGATGCACTGGCCATCGATGCCGGGCAACGGGCGCAGTTGCTGGCCTACCGCGGCCAAGTGGTGGCCATCGCCCTGGCCGGCATCGAAGCCGGCGAGCGAACCGCGAACGCCGCATTGGACGCAGTGGGCGATCGCTCGTGGATCGGCCTGATGTTCAGCGCGATGACCGGCCGGCTGGAGCGCAATATCGAGCGTACGGTCCAGCAAAACCTCGAGCCGGCCATGCGTGACATCTGCCGGCAACTGCCGATGGTGATGGCCTCGCAACAGCAACTGGCCGCCAGCCTTCCGCAGTTCCAGCCGTACGCCAACCTCAAGCCCGCCGACGTGCAGGATTGCGAAACCACGATCCGGCATGAACTCGCAACGATTTGACACGAGGCTCCCAATGACAATCACTAGCCGACTCGCACTCGTTGCCTGCCTCGCCGTCATCCCGGCCCTGGCTGCCTGCAGTACCGACTCCAGGCCCGGGTCCGACCAGGACGCCGCGACTGCCACCGAAGAGCCCCGCACCGCGCTGGGCCGCACCGTCGCCAACGCACTCGAAGAAGCTCGCCAGGAAATGGCGACCGAAAACATCAGCGTCAGCGGCGACATGGACACCCAGGTTGGCGGGACCAGCTTCAACCGCGACCAGCCCCGCGACGCCGACGGCAATCCCCTGCCGAAGGCCGAGATCAGCCCGCAGGGCGACCTGCTGATCGACGGCAAGACGGTGTCCGTGACCCCGGAACAGCGAAAGCTTCTACTCGACTACCGCGGCCACATCCTGGAGGTTGTCAGCACCGGCATGACGCTGGGCGCCAAGGGCGCGGACCTGGGCATGGAAGCAGCCGGTGGTGCGATCAAGAGCATTTTCACTGGCGAGATGGACGCATTCGAGCAGCGCATCGAGGCGCAGGCCGCCGCCATCGAAACCGAGGCGCTGAAGATCTGCGACCGCCTGCCGGCCATGCTGGACAGCCAGCAGGCGCTGGCAGCTTCGCTGCCGGAGTTCCGTCCGTACGCGACGATGACCGAACAGGACGTCGACGAGTGCGGCGACGACTCAGGCGATCGCACCGTGAAGCAGCACGCCGTGCGCGAAACCATCCGCGAAGAGATCCGCGACACGATCCGGGGTGCGGCCGGTGCCGTGGCCCAGCAACCGCAGGCGGACGACGCAGGCTCCGAAGAGCTGTCCGCTGCCGAGGAAGCCGAGGCCGCCGGCCGCTGATTCCCGGCTGATCCGTCAGCCCGTGCCTGACTGGATCCCGCCGCGCGTGAGTGCGGCGGGATCCAGCAGTTCTTCCAGCGTGCGCCGATCCACCCCGCTGTCCTCCAGCGCCACGTCCAGCACCGGACGTTGTTCGCGGTAGGCACGCTTGGCGATCGCCGCGGCTTTCTCGTAACCGATCACCGGATTCAATGCCGTCACCAGGATCGGATTGCGCGCGAGCGCGTCATCCAACCGGTCACGCCGCGGCTTCATTCCTGCAATCGCGCTGTCGGCCAGCAGGTGCGCACTCGCTGCCATCAGTCCGATCGAATCCAGCAGGTTGTCGGCCACCAGCGGCAGCATCACGTTGAGCTGGAAGTTGCCGCTCTGGCCGGCCACGGTGATCGCGACGTGGTGGCCCATCACCTGCGCGCAGGCCATGGCCACCGCCTCGGGCACCACCGGGTTCACCTTGCCCGGCATGATCGAACTGCCCGGCTGCAGTGCCGGCAGTTCCATCTCGCCCAACCCGGCCAGCGGCCCGGAGTTCATCCAGCGCAAGTCGTTGGCGATTTTCATCAGGGTCACGGCCAGCGCGTTGAGCTGGCCCGACAGTTCGACCGCGTCGTCCTGGCTCGCAATGCCCTCGAACAGATTGGTGGCCGACACGAAGCGCGCGCCCGACCGGCGCGACAGCGCCCGCACCACGGTCTTGGAGAACCGCGGGTCGGCGTTGATACCGGTGC
>Ga0156725_1093_pt2 | contig 14052 bp, 13 predicted proteins | sample RifOxyD1_FD_112054 | JGI IMG/M metagenome (GOLD analysis project Ga0156725, IMG submission 112054) | Xanthomonadales bacterium RIFOXYD1_FULL_69_11
CGAGGTTACGCAGCGAAACTTCCGACGAGCCGTCGCCGCCGTTGTTGAACGTACGGTTGATGCCGGCACCGTTGGCCGACACGCGCTGCAGGACTTCAGCGACCGAGGTCAGGCCCTGCTTCTCAATGGCCGCACGATCCAGCACCAGGACGGGCTGCGAGGTTTCGGCATCGACCGAGCGGATGCGGGTACCCGTGACTTCGATGCGGTCAAGGGTGGTGGCTTCCTGCTCTTCGGCGTCCTGGGCGAATGCGACGCCCGTGCCGGCAGCAGCGGTTGCGCCCACGACGAGCGCGAAGGTGATCGCGTCGCGGAGCTTGGTGGTCTTCAAGGTCATCTCTCTCTCCAAGTCAGTCTTGGTTTCCCATGGGAACCCGCCGGTGGAGTCAAGTGAGACGCCAAATCCGGCAAGGCCGCGCCGATACTAGCCCCCTCCGGACAAAAATTAAAGTGTTGTTAACAAACAAGAACGCCACCCTGTTTGGGGTGGCGTTCTTGTTTTAATTCAATGAGTTACGTGAATTCGCCCCTGTTCAGGGCGTGTGAAGCAGGAAAATCTACAGGTCCTGCTCGTATCGAACATAGGGCACCGTGCCCTCTTCCTTGTCGCCATTGTTGGGCGCAAAGGGGTTCTTGCCGCGGGTCACGACGTTCTCGGCCCCCACCGTGAGCTGGCCGCTCCAAGGCGTGCGCCATGTCAGCCCCAGGCCGAGTCCTTCCCACTGCCCGTCCTGTTCGGGCGTATCGACGACGCGCCCGATGATGCTGGCGCCGAAGTCACCGATGTCGGCGCCGACGGTCACGCTCTGCGTGTTCCAGCGATCATTGAAATGGCTGCTGACGGAGTCGGGCACTTCGCCTGCCGGGATCAGGCGTGCACGGGCCCACGTACCACCAATGGACACGGTGGCTTCGCGGCCGATGTTCTTCTGGCCGTAGACGGTCAGGGTGTTTCCATCGACCTGCTCGCTGCGGCCACTAGGGCTGAGCCAGCTGGGGAGGGTGTCACGCCCCTCGCCAAGGGACAGGCCGATGCGATTGCCGTTGCGCGACAGGCTGGCGCCGGCGGCCAACTGGCGCGATCCGCCCCGGGAGCGGTCGCCGTCGAGCGATGCGAGCATGCAGTGGTTGGCGAGGTTGCCGATGGCGCCTGCCAGTCCGGCCTTGCGGTCGCACACCAGACCGAGCGAATCGCCACCGGCGGCGCCGAGGTTGGCATCGAGCAGGTTGCGCCCCACGCGCCAACGGCCGCCCGCGGCGGGGGCCGGTTCCAGCAGCAGGACGGCCTCGAGGTTGCCGCTCGCCCTGTTCCATACGGGAAGGACGGTGCTGTCGGTGCGTGCGTTGTTGCCGGATTGCGCGTGCGCACCACCGGCCAGCCCGAGGGCCAGCAGGAGGGCAAGTGGCAATTGCAGCGATCGCGTCTTCATTCCGTTGCTCTACGACCCGTCCTGGTCAGCGGAGTTCCCGCCAAGATGAGGCAGGGACTATAGGCGATTTATGTTTATTTAACAATTGCCGCCGGTCGGCAGGCGTTCCCCTTATTGCACCCGCTCCGGGGCCGACATCTCCTGGCCATGGAGCGTCAGGAGTGTCTCCACTTCCCCGGCGGTAAAGCTGTAACGCTGCCCACAGAATTCGCAACGCACCTCGGCGTGTCCATCGGCCGCGGCAGCGCGCGCCTCGTCCTGGCCCAGCGACGCCAGCATTGCGGAGACGCGCTCACGCGAGCACGAGCACGCGAAGGCAAGCGGTTTGCGACCCAGCAACTCCACGCCGTCCTCATGGAACAGCCGCGTCAGCAGAGTATCGCCGGGCAGCTCGAGCAGTTCCTGCGCGCCGAGCGTGTCGAACAATGCGCCCACGCGAACCCAACCGTCTTCATCGCCCTCATCGCCCGGCAGCTTCTGCAGCATGAGTCCCGCCGCCCTGTTTCCGTCGGCGGCCAGCAGCAGGCGGGTGGGGAGCTGTTCGGACTGCTGGAAGTAGTCCTCCAGCGCGCCTGCCAGAGTGTCGGATGTAAGCGACACCAGCCCCTGGTAGCGGAGTGGCTCCTGACCCTGCGCGCCGGGACGCGGATTCTCGACGGTGATCGCAAGCACCGCGTCAGGCCCGAGGTCGCGAAGGTCCCGCGTAGGCGTCGCGCCCTCGGCCAGTTGCACGATGCCGCGCAAGGTCCCGGCCGCGGTGCATTCGGCGAACAGCGTCCTGATCGCACCGTTGGCCTGCAGCTGGATGGACAGTCGTCCGTCGACCTTGGTGTGCCCGGTCAGCAGCGCGGCCGCGGCGCTGGCTTCACCCAGCAGTTCCGCCGCCGCGGTCGGATAGTCCTCCCTTTCGCGAATCTGCCGCCAAGTGTCCTGAAGATGCACCCTGACGCCCCGGATCCCGGCGCCCAGGATGAGGAAGCGTGTCAGGCCGTCGTGGTCGAGGGAGGTAGGTTCGTGGTCGGTCATGGGGCGCTCGGGGTGGGGCTACGGTGATAATGGACATGCAGACGTGCATGGGACGTGGCGGAAGTGGGGGCGCAAGGCAATGACGCAAGCGACGGGGCCCCGGGGCGCCAGGAAATCGAGATGGCGCCGGTGGCGCCGCTGGCTGTTGGTCATGCCGCTGCTGGTCATGCTGGCGACCGTCCTGCAGGTGCTGGTGCTGCGCTGGGTGGACCCGCCTTTCAGCGCCTTCATGGCCGCGCGCCAGGTCGAGGCGTGGCGGTCTGGCGTCCGGGATTTCCGGATGTCATACGCGTGGCGGGATCTGGGAGCGATCGCGCCCGAGCTGCCTTTGGCGGTGATTGCCTCGGAAGACCAGAACTTCAGCCGCCACCACGGATTCGACCTGGAGGCGATCGAGAAAGCGCGCGCCCACAATGCGCGCGGCCGGCCCACGCGTGGCGCCAGCACGATCAGCCAGCAGACCGCCAAGAACCTGTTCCTCTGGAGTGGTCGAAGCTGGGTGCGCAAGGGAATCGAGGCCTGGTACACGCTGCTGATGGAGACGCTGTGGCCCAAGACGCGGATCCTGGAGGTGTACGTCAACGTGGCCGAGTTCGGCGATGGCGTATACGGCGCGCAGGCGGCTGCGCGGCGCTACTTCGGGCGGGACGCCGACCGCCTCACTGCAAGCCAGGCCGCACGCCTGGCCGCGGTGCTGCCGAGCCCCCGCCGCTACAGCGCGGCCAACCCGGGTCCGTACGTGCAGCGCAGGACGCGGGCCATCGAGCGGCAGATGCGCTACATCGGCGGTCGCGCCCACCTCGAAGCGTTGGACTGAGCCGCTACCATGCGCCGCATGCCCCATGACCTGCTGACTGTTGTCGTCGCCGCCTACAACGAGGGCGACAGCCTGCCGTTGCTGCACCCGCGCATCGCGGCCGTGCTCGATGGCCTCCAATCCCGGGGCGTGACCGGCCGTGTGCTGTACGTCGATGACGGCAGCACCGATGGCACATGGGCGGTATTGCAGGGCCTGGCGGCGAGCGACACACGGGTCGGGCTGTTGCGACTGTCGCGCAACTTCGGCAAGGAACTGGCGCTGACCGCCGGGCTTGACCGCGTGGACGAAGGCGCCGCATTGATCCTCGACGCCGATGGCCAGGACCCGCCCGAGCTGATTCCCCGGTTCGTGGAACGGTGGCAGGACGGATTCGACGACGTCCACGGCACCCGGGTCGAGCGTGACGGCGAGGGCTGGCTGAAGCGCGCGACCGCGCATGCGTTCTACCGGGTGATCGGCCGCTTGTCGCGCACGCCGATCCCGGCCGACACCGGCGACTTCCGGCTGCTGTCGCCGCGTGCGCTGGCGGCATTAGCGCAACTGCGCGAGCGCCACCGCTTCATGAAGGGCCTGTTCGGCTGGGTCGGCTTCAACCGCACCTCGATCCCGTACCACCGCGAGCCGCGCGCGGCCGGTGCCAGCAAGTTCAACTTCTGGCGCCTGTGGAACCTTGCGTTGGAGGGCATCACAAGCTTCTCGACCGCGCCATTGCGCCTGGCCACGTACTTGGGCCTGGCAACGGCCGCGTTCGCGTTCGTCTACGGGCTGTGGGTCATCGTCAAGGCGCTGCTCTGGAGCGACCCGGTGGCCGGCTGGCCGACGATGATGGCGGTGATCCTGTTCCTGGGTGGCATCCAGCTGATCGCCCTGGGGCTGATCGGCGAATACCTGGGCCGCCTGTACGAGGAGTCCAAGCAGCGGCCGCTCTACCTGGTCGACGTCTGGCAGCCGGCGGCAGGAGTATCCTCGCGGCAGGTCCCAGTCGGAGGAAGCGGCCATGCGCACCGTGCGGCAGCTGCTGGAGGCGAAGGCGCCTGAAGTCTTCGCGATCGGTCCGGATGCACCCGTGATCGATGCGATCCGCCTGATGGCGGAAAAATGCATTGGAGCCGTCCTGGTGATCCACGAGGGCCGCCTCGCCGGCATCCTTTCCGAACGCGACTATGCGCGGAAGATCGTGTTGCAGGGTCGCTCGTCGGCCACGACGCCGGTGCGCGCGATCATGACCTCCGATGTCGTGACGATTGGCCTGGACGAGACCACCGATCGCTGCATGCAGCTGGTCACCGACCGCCGCATCCGGCACCTGCCGGTGACCAGCAACGGACAGGTGCTCGGCGTGGTCTCGATCGGCGACCTGGTCAAGGCGGTCATCGAGGACCAGCAGCTCGAGCTGGACCAGTTGCAGCGCTACATCGCCAGCTGAGCGCCGCCCGGCGACGGCTCATTCCGCGTACTGGCCACCACACTCCGCGTTCTCGCCCGGTCCCAGTTCCAGCGTGGCCAGCAGGCCGGCGGGCGGCGCGATCGTGGCCAGCGTCAACGCGACGGCGCCGCGCAGCCCGAGGCGCTTGAAGTCGGGACGGATGCTGGGGTCGGCGAAGCTCCCGGTCACTACCAGTGGCGAGCGCAACGACAGCAGGCTGCGATCCTTCGGGCGGGGCCGGATGAGCAGGTCCAGGCGTTCGTCGCGCAGGCTGATCGTGCCTGAGCCGACCAGGATCGTGTCGGTGGTGTCGAACGCCAGTGCACGTGACTGCATCACGCCATTCTTGACGCCGAAGTCGCCGAAGGCACAGCGCACGGGGATCTGCCGGTCTTCGGTCAGCTTGAACTTGATGATTTCCGCCAGGTCGAGCCCGGCGAATTCCATCAGCAGGTTGCTGATGCGTCCCGAGCCCATGCCGATGGCGACGTCGCCACTGCTGGTCCCGAGCATGCCGGCGACGGAGTTGCCGTGGCCCGCCAGCGTCACGCGACCGCCGACCTTGCCGACCGCATCGCGGGCCAGCTCGACCGTGGGCAGCAACTTGGCCAGCGTCAGCCCACGCGCGTTGATGTCGGCGCGGGTGCGGATGGTGTCCTCGCGTGCATCCATCTGGATGATGGACCGGATGTCGCCGTCGGCCACGCCGAAGTTGAGCGGATCCAACCGCAGCTGCCCGCCTTCCAGGAACAGGTGCGCGTCCATGTCCTGCAAGGGCCAGCCGGGCGCCTCGAGCGTGGCTGCGCGCAGGCGCACGTCGGCATCCATGGCGCGCAGCTTGTCGAGCTCGTACGGCGTGTCGGGCAGCACCCGGCCGCGCGCCCGCGTGTCCCGGTTGGCCGCCGTGAGTTCCGGGTTGCCGGTCTCGCCGGCACCCGATTGCGGCGCGCCACCGACAAACCCGGCCAGGTCGTCGAAATCCAGATGCTGCGAGCGCAGGTCGGCACGCAGGAAGGGCCGCTCACCCGACGTATCTACGCTGGCAGTGCCGGCCAGATCGCTGTCGCCGACCTGCCCCGAGAAGTCGTTGTACGTCCATACCCGGCCGTCGCGCCGCAGGCGTCCGTCGAGCGTGTAGGGCGGCGTGTTGGGGGTGGCGATGCCGATCAGCGGGTACAGGTCGGCGAGGTCGCGGCCGGCCAGTTCGAGCTGAAGGTCGAAGTCGCGGAAACGGAACGGATTGACCAGCGCGCCGCGCGCATGGGCCCGTGTCGCACCGGCCTCGGCGTGCAGGTTGATGCGGTACGGCCGCTCGCTGTCACGCAGCTCCAGCGGCGACTCGGTGAAACCCTGTATGTCGAACGGCTCGCCCTTCCAGACGCCGTCACCGGCGATGCCGACCGGCGCGTTTCCGCCGCGACGCGAACGGCGGCTGACGACCGCCACGTCGATGCGGGTGTCGTTGGCGGCGTCCTGGAAGTGCAGGCGCCCGTCATCGATCCAGATGTCGCCTAGGTCCGGGCCGGGTCCATCGCCGTCGCCGAACGTCCAGTTCCCGCCCGGTTCCTCGCCCGTTTCGAACCACACCTCGGGTGCGGTCAGCTTCAGTTCGGACAGGCGCACGTTGCCAGTCAACAGGGCAGCGAGGTCGACCGAGAACTCCAGCAGGTCGGTCGTCGCCATCCGGTCTCGCTTCGACCACTCCGGGTTGCCGAGCGCGAGGTCGGCTGCGCGAATCGTCGTTATCCGGCCCAGGTCCACATCGAGGTCCCCGGCGATATCGAAACTGCGCCCGGTACGCGCCTCGACCTGGCGCTCGACAGGGCCGCGGAACCAGTTCCAGTCCCACAGCACGATCAATACCGCCAGTGCGGCCACCGCGACGCCCAGGGCGGTCAACACCGGATGCGCGCGTATCGAGGTCCCGGCGCGCTGGACATGAAGCGCCAGGCCGGCACGTGGTCCGGCCTGGGGCTCCGGCCGCGACGGTGAGCTCATCCAGAACGCTCGATGGCTCTCGGCCAGGCCTTGCCTGTCAGCCGGCCCGGCACGTGAAGCTTCCGCCCTCGTCCTGAATCAGCGTGCCGCCTTCGGCATCGCCGGTGAACTCGAGCGCCTCGCCCGCGAACGTCGCGGTGGACGCACCGCCACTGCGCGAGAGTTCGACGGTGCGCCCGTCGGCCAGCATGACCTGCGCGGTGTCGCCGTCGACGCTGACGCGATGGTCGCCATCGCAGGTGTAGGTCGCCATCGCCAGCGCATCGTCGGCGGGGGGCGTGGCGTCGCTGGCGGCGTCGGTCGCTGCCGGCGTCGTGTCGTTGGCCGGCGTCAGGTCGGAATGGTCGCGGCACGCGGACAGCGCCAACGCCAGTGCAAGGGTCGAGATGGCCATCATCGGGGTACGCACGTGGGTCTCCTCCTGCGGGTTGCGGAAGGCCCACCATCCGGGCGTCCCGGTCAAGCCGGGGTGAACAGCCGTTTGAATCCCGGCGCGACCCCGCGCTCAGGCCATCGGATGGATCTGCGCGAGCACCGACACGTAGTGGCACACGCTGCCGGCGACCACGAACAGGTGCCAGATCGCGTGGGAGTAGCGGAGCGACGGCCGGTGGTAGAAGAACGTGCCCAGCGTGTAACAGACGCCGCCCGCCAGCAGCCAACCGAACGTCCATGCATCCAGCGCCTCCAGCAGGGGTTTGATCGCCACCAGCACCAGCCAGCCCATCGCGATGTAGATGACGGTCGACAGACCCCGGAAGCGCCCCGTGAAGAACAGCTTGAACACCACCCCGGCCAGCGCCAGCGTCCAGATCGCCGCGAACAGTCCCCAGCCCCAGGGCCCACGCAGGCCGATGAGCGTGAACGGCGTATAGGTGCCGGCGATCAATAGGTAGATCGCGCAGTGGTCGAACACCTTCAGCCGGCCCTTGAGCACCGGGTGTTGCACCGCGTGGTACAGCGTCGACGCGAGATACAGCAGCAGCAGGCAGAGGCCGAACACGATCGCGCCTGCCAGTTGCCAGCCATCCCCGTTCAACGCCGCCAGCGTGATCAGCACCGCGCCACCGGCCAGAGCCGCCGCCGCGCCGAGGCCATGGGTCAGGGCGTTGGCGAACTCCTCGCGCACGTCCGCCAGTGCGGTGGGTGCGGTCGAGGAAGCGATGTCCGGATCGGCCGGGGACGCAGGTTCGGATGCCATGCCCCGCATCCTAACGTACGGCGCCGAATGGAGCGTGCGCCGGGCTCAGTCCACCGCCACCGCGTGCGCATGCTCGCGGGTGGCCAGGAACGTCACGTCCGGGGCGCGTTCCTGTGCCAGTTGCAGGTTGACGCGGGTCGGGGCGAGGTAGACCAGCTGGCCGGCGGCGTCCTCGGCGAGGTTCATCGCGTTCTTGTCGCGGAACTCTTCCAGCTTCTTCGCGTTGTCGCAGCGGATCCAGCGCGCCGTGGCAACCGACACCTGCTCGAACGTCGCGTCCACGCCGTACTCGTCCTTCAGGCGGTAGGCGACGACGTCGAACTGCAGCACGCCGACCGCACCCAGGATCAGGTCGTTGCTCATCAGCGGCTTGAAGAACTGCGTGGCGCCTTCCTCGCTCAGCTGCGCCAGGCCCTTCTGCAACTGCTTGAGCTTGAGCGGGTCGCGCAGGCGGGCGCGGCGGAACAGCTCGGGCGCGAAGTTGGGGATGCCGGTGAACGAAAGCTTCTCGCCCTCGGTGAAGGTGTCGCCGATGGAGATCGTGCCGTGGTTGTGGATACCGATGACATCGCCCGAATACGCGGTCTCGGCGATCTCGCGGTCCGACGCCATGAAGGTCAGCGCGTTGGCCAGCTTCATGTCCTTGCCGGTGCGGACGTGGAAGGCCTTCATGCCCGCCTCGAACTTGCCCGAGCAGATGCGCATGAACGCCACGCGGTCGCGGTGCTGCGGGTCCATGTTCGCCTGGATCTTGAACACGAAGCCGGTGAGCTTGTTCTCGGTCGCGGCGACCTCGCGCGTGGTGGTCGCGCGCGCGCGCGGCGACGGGGCGTGCTCGACGAAGAAGTCCAGCAGCAACTGCACGCCGAAGTTGTTGACGGCCGATCCGAAGAACACCGGTGTCTGCTCGCCGCGCAGGTAGGCGTCCTTGTCGAACGGGTGGCTCGCGCCCTGCACCAGCTCCAGTTCGTCGCGCAGCTCGGCCAGCGCCTGCTCGCCGATGCGCGCGGCCAGGCCGGGGTCGTCGATGGACGGGAAGATGGTCGAGTCCTGGCGGGTGAAGTTGCGGCCCTGTTCGTACAGGTGCACCTCGCCGGTGATCAGGTGCACGACGCCCTTCAGGCGCTGGCCCATGCCGATCGGCCAGGTGATGGGCGCGCACTGGATGCCCAGCACCGACTCGACCTCGTCCAGCAGTTCGATCGGGTCCTTGCCCTCGCGGTCGAGCTTGTTGATGAAGCTCATGATCGGCGTGTCGCGCAGGCGGCAGACCTCCATCAGCTTGATCGTGCGCTCCTCCACGCCCTTGGCCACGTCGATCACCATCAGCGCGCTGTCCACCGCGGTCAGTACGCGGTAGGTGTCCTCGCCGAAGTCGGCGTGGCCGGGGGTGTCGAGCAGGTTGACGACGCGGCCCTCGTAGGGGAACTGCATGACCGAGGACGTGACCGAGATGCCGCGCTCCTTCTCCAGCGCCATCCAGTCGGACGTCGCGTGGCGCGCGGCCTTGCGGCCCTTGACCGAGCCGGCCATCTGGATCGCGCCACCGAACAGCAGCAGCTTCTCCGTCAGCGTGGTCTTGCCGGCGTCGGGGTGGGAAATGATGGCGAAGGTGCGGCGGCGCAGCGCCTGCTGGGACACGTCGGACATGGCGATGACGCGCGATGGCGCGTCCGGTCGGGCTGGGGAAGCCGCGCAGTATACCGGCGGGTGGGGGAGCGACGACTGCCTGGGCGGGTGTCGCCACGGCGGGGAGGGGCTGCTTTTCCGGCTTCCGCAGGCTGACGGTGGGCGCAGCTCCCCCGCTGCGCGCGCGACGGCATCGCCAAGGTGGAAGTGCGATCGCCATCACGCCTCACCCCTTCAGGAAACCCGTGAGCCGGCCGATACCCGTTCAGGTCGGGACCGAGGAGCTGTCGTGTTCATTGTGATCGTGGGTGACAAGGGCGCGCGCGCCGCCGAGTTCGAGCAGGCACTGGCGGACTTCGGGCTGGACTGGGACGTGCAATGGGTGGCCGATGCCGCTGCCGTAATGGCGCTGCCCGAGGACCGCGGCCCGGATGCCGTGGTCGCCGAGCGCGAGCTGGAGGGCGAATCCGGACCCCAGTTGCTGGCGCAGGTCCGCGCCCGTTATCCGCAGGCCGTGCGCATCCTGCTGCTGGACGAAGGCGATGGGGCCGGCGTCGAGCAGGTGCTCGAGAGCGCCCACCGCCTGTTGCGCAAGCCGATGGACGCGGGTGAGCTGATCGAGGCGGTCGAAAGCGTGATCGAGCTTCGCGAGCTGCTCGACAACGAGTCGCTGAAGGAAGCCATCGGCAAGATCGGCGCATTGCCCCCGCCGCCCCAGCTGTACATTGAACTGACCCAGCTGCTGCGCGATCCCGACACCACCACGGCCGACGTCGCCGAGGTGCTGTCGCAGGACCCGGCGATCGCCGCCAAGGTGCTGCGCCTGTGCAACTCCGCCTACTTCTCGGCGGGGCGCGTGATCACCGACATGCGCACCGCCGTGACCCGCCTGGGCCTGACGACCATCCAGCGCCTGGTGCTGGCCGCGGAGGCGTACAACGGCACCGGACCGGCGAACGGCATCGACCGCGACGCGATGCAGGACCGCGCGCTGCGTACCTCGCGCCTGGCCGCCCGCCTGCTGGGCGGGCCGAGCGCGGAACTGGCCGCGACCGCCGGCCTGCTCGCCGAGGTCGGCATGCTGCTGCCTGACGTGCGCATTCCCGGCCGCGTAGCCGAGGAAGTCGCCGCCGGAGACGGCCAGGGGCCGCATTACGCCGAGGCCGGCGCCTACCTGTTGGGCCTGTGGGGCCTGCCGATGCCGATCGTCGAGGCCGTCGCGAGCCATCACCAGCCGGGCCGCATGCGCATGTCCGGCTTCTGGGTGGCCGGTGCCGTGCACGTTGCGTCGGCCCTGGTCGGGGGTACCGAAGTCGACGAGGCCTACCTGCGCTCGGTCGGCATGCTCGACAAGTTGCCGCAGTGGCGCTCGCTGGCGGAAGAGCAGCTCGCCGAAGCGGCTTAACCATCTTCTGTAGGAGCGGCTTCAGCCGCGATCAAATCTCTCAATCCCTTTGTAGGAGCGACGTAAGTCGCGAACTCGCCACCCCCCCGGAAGTGACGGTCGCGACTTACGCCGCTCCTACAACTAGGGTGCGGATTCCTATCGCGGCTGAAGCCGCTCCTACAAAGTATTCCTGTGCCTAGCGCCCGTCGTCGATCCGCAGCGGCCCGGTCGGGCCGTTCATGCGGAACGGGATCGACTCCAGCCGCATGCCGCGGTTGACCTGCACGGCGAAGTGCAGGTGCGGCCCCGTCGTGAACCCGGTGTTGCCCGACAGGCCGATCTGCTGGCCGGTGCGCACGCGCTGGCCGACGCGCACGTACGCGCCTTCGGGCTGCAGGTGCGCGTACAGCGCCATCGATCCGTCGTCGTGCAGGATCCGTACGAAATTGGCACGGCCGCCGTAGGCCTCGCGGTCCAGCCCGGCGCGCTGGAAATCGGATTCCACCTGCATCACCACGCCCTCGCGCGCGGCCAGCACCGCGGTCCCCTCGTCGGCGGCGAAGTCGACCGCGTAACGGTTCGCCGGGTCGTTGTGGCTGAAACCGCCGCCGTAGCCCTGGTCGATGCGGATGCGGTACTGCTCCAGAGGAAGGCGGTATTCCACGTCACGCGGTCGCGCGGTCGGGTCGCCCGGCACGCTGTCCATGCGCAGCTCGAAGCGGCCGCTGCGCGTGGGGTCGCTCGCGGCCAGTTGCGCGACCACGACGCTGGAGCGTGGGGCGAGCAGGGTGCGCGTCGGCAATGCAGGGCGGCCGGCGATGTTGTCCTGAGCCTGGAACCGCAGTTGCACTTCGATGGGCCCGGGCAGGCGGTTGTCCGCCCATGCCAGGTAGCGGCTGCCCTGGTTCTCCACGCGCAACTGCGCGATGGCGCCGGGCTCGAACTCCACCGGGATCACCGTGACCGATACGGCCTCCGCCATCGGCGGCTGGTCGCCGTACTGGGTGACACCGGCATCGTCGGTCCAGCGGTAGATCTTGGCCGCGTGTGCCGGCACCGCGCAGGCGAGGCCCAGCGCGAAGGCAAGGCAGGCGATCCGGGTCGGGCGCGCGTCCACGGCGTCAGTCCACGCAGCCCTGGTCGAGGCGAAGCGCGTCGACCACGTCGCGCAGGTCGAAGGCCGCGACCGCGCGGTCGGCGTGCACCGCATACAGCGCGCCGCCGGGGAATGCGCGGGTGGGCGCAGCGTGCAGCGCAATGCCGTCCGTGTAGGACACCGTGCCGCCACGGAAGCTGCCCACCGGCGTGAGCGCATCGCGCCGGAACAGGTGGAACTCGGCGAGCGGCATCAGCTGGTCGACCGCCACCCAGTAGCCGCCACCGCTCGGGCAACTCCACAGTGCGATGCCTTCGGCCTCGGCGCCGAAGCTGGTGTCGGGGACGCGGCGCCCGGTGGCGCGGCCATCGAACCGGTACTCGTACAAGGTGGACCGGTGGCGTCGATCCTCATCGGCAATGAGCAGGCGCCCGGCCGCGGCATCCCCTGCAATCGACTCGACCATGCGCAGCGCCGTGTCCGGCTTCTTGCTGCCGAAGCTTCCGGCGTCTCGCGCGAGCAGGCCGCCGGCGCCATCGACGGTCACCCGGTAACGCCGCACGCGTTCGTCGAGCTGGTCCAACGGTGGCACCACGTCGAAGCGCTCGCCCAGCATGAAGCTGTCAGTGACGAACACCTCCAGCTCGCCCGGCGCGCTCTCGTGCAGCCACAGGCCGTAGGGGCTGCGCAGCTCGGCGTGGCCGAACTCGCCGACCGGCTCGAACCCGGGCAGCGACATTACCTGCACGCGCCGGTTGTCGCGCTCCACGACGAATAAAAGGTCGCCGTGTACGGCAATGCCATTGGGGCGGTTGAACCGGCCGGGCTCACGGCCACGCCCGCCGACATCGCGCAGGAAGGCTCCGGTATCGCCATCGAACACCTTCAGCCGGTGCGTCGCCTTGGCGGTGGCGATCACCCACAAGCCGCCGTCCTCGGTGGGCCAGGTCGCCAGTGAGTCGAGTTCCTCGTTCGCGTGCGGATCCGACACGAACGCCTCGGCCACCGCCACGGTCGCAGCCGTTGCGGAGCCAGTCGGGAGGTCGGGACGCGGCGTGGTGCCCGTGCAGGCGACGGCCGCCAGCAGCAGGATGCACAGGGCGGCGAGGCGGGGGCGATTCGAGGTCATGGCAAAAGTGTATTCGCGATGGTGCCGCGCGCATCGGCCGGTCATGAGAAAAAATAATATCGCTTGATGCGGATGAAGCGATTGACAGTAGCAAAAGCCCGTTGCAGACTGCGCCGCATCCATCGAGACCGGCAGAGGGACAGGCCCTTTGAAGCCGGGGCAACCAGCGCAGCGCACAGCCGCGCCAGGTGCCAATTCCTGCGATGGCCCGCGCATGCGTGGGCCATCGGAAGATGGCCGCGATACCGCCGGGCCCCGGGTCCGTGCGTGTGTTGTCGTCCGCTCGGTGGCCCCGTCGCTTCCCGGATGACCGCCATGAGCCTGACCGCCCGCCCGTTTCACTCTGTCCCGACCGGTGCCGTCGCCTGCGACGACGCCCCCACGTCCATCACGACACCCGTCGACGGTGCCGCTGATACGCGAGAGGGCGGCATCGACCTGCTGCTGCGCCTTAAGCACGCCGGCACCCGCATCGTCCACGTGCGCCACGCACGCGTCGGCCCCCCTGACGCGCCGGTGGTGTTCGTCGCCGGCGGGATTTCGGCCGACCGCCACGCGACCGGCTGGTGGGGGTCGCAGGTGGGGCCGGGATGCGCAATCGACACCCGGCACGTGCAGGTGCTGGCCATCGACTGGCTGGGCAGCGATGGGGCGCTGGACGTCCCGCTGGACCCCGCCGACCAGGCCGATGCGATCGCGGCGCTGCTCGATGCACTGGGCATCGACGCGCTGGAGGCCTTCGTCGGCTGCTCGTACGGCGCGCAGGTGGGCCTCCAGTTCGCTGCCCGCCATGGGTCGCGCCTGCGGCAGTTGGTCGCCATCAGCGGCGTGCACCGCGCGCACCCCTATGCCAGCGCGTGGCGCGCGCTGCAGCGCCGCGCGGTGGCGCTGGGCGCGCTGCAGTGCGACG
>Ga0156725_1118_pt18 | contig 12739 bp, 9 predicted proteins | sample RifOxyD1_FD_112054 | JGI IMG/M metagenome (GOLD analysis project Ga0156725, IMG submission 112054) | Xanthomonadales bacterium RIFOXYD1_FULL_69_11
AGGCGTGGTGCTGATGTGCGTGGCCGAGGCATTGCTGCGCATCCCCGACCAGGACACCGCCGACAAGCTGATCCGCGACAAGCTGGGCGACGCCGACTGGAAGCGCCACATGGGCCAGTCCGACTCCGTGCTGGTCAACGCCTCGACCTGGGGCCTGATGCTGACCGGCCACCTGGTCGACCTGGCCGACGACACCAAGCGCGACGTCCACGGCGCCTTCAAGCGCCTGGTCGGCCGCGTCGGCGAGCCGGTGATCCGGCTGGCCGTGCGCCAGGCGATGCGGATCATGGGCCACCAGTTCGTGATGGGCCGGACCATCGGCGAAGCGCTGTCGCGCGCGAAGAAAGGGGCCAACGCCGCCTACCGCTATTCGTTCGACATGCTCGGCGAGGCCGCGCTCACCGCGGCCGATGCCGCGCGCTACCTGCAGGCCTACCGCGACGCGATCGAGGCCATCGGACGAAGTGGCGCCCACGCCGGCACCGAGGTGTTCGGCGCGCCCAGCATTTCCGTGAAGCTGTCGGCGCTGCACCCGCGCTACGAGCACGCACAGCGCGAGCGCGTGCTGGCCGAACTCACCCCCCGCGTGCTGGAGCTGGCGCAACTCGCGCGCGGCCACGGCATCGGCTTCACCGTCGACGCCGAGGAGGCCGACCGGCTGGAGCTGTCGCTGGACGTGTTCGCCGCGGCCTACGCCGATGCGTCGCTGGACGGCTGGGAAGGCTGCGGACTGGCCGTGCAGGCCTACCAGAAGCGCGCGCCGGAGGTGATCGACTTCATCGCCGACCTGGCCCGCCGCCATGGCCGCCGCATCCCGGTGCGCCTGGTCAAGGGCGCGTACTGGGACAGCGAGGTCAAGCGCGCGCAGGTCGACGGCCAGGCCGGCTACCCGGTGTTCACCCGCAAGCCCAACACCGACGTGTCGTACCTGGCCTGCGCACGGCGCATGCTGGAAGCCGGCGATGCCGTCTACCCGATGTTCGCCACCCACAACGCGCACACCATCGCGGCCATCCACCGCCGCGCGGCGATGGTGGGCCGCGCCGGCCGCTTCGAGTTCCAGAAGCTGCACGGCATGGGCGACGACCTGTACGCAGAAGTCATCCCGGCCGACCGCCTCGACGCGCCATGCCGCGTGTACGCGCCGGTCGGCAGCCATGAGGACCTGCTGCCGTACCTGGTGCGCCGGTTGCTCGAGAACGGCGCCAACTCCAGCTTCGTCAACCGCATCACCGACGAGGCCGTCGCCATCGAGGACCTGGTGCGCGACCCGGTCGAAACCGTGGCCGCGTTCGAACAGATCCCGCATCCCCGCATTCCGCTGCCGGTCGACCTGTACCGCAGCTTCGGCATCCAGAGGAACAATTCCATGGGCGTGAACCTCGCCAACGACGATCAACTGCGCACGCTGGCCGAGCAGGTCAACGCTGCCGCCGCGCAGCGCTGGACCGCCAGGCCGCTGGTACCGGGCGCGAACCCGGCCGGCGAGCCGATTCCTTCGACCAACCCCGCCGACCGCCGCGAAGTGGCCGGCCAGTGGATGCCTGCCGACAGCGCCACCGTCGAGCGCGCGCTGGCGAACGCCGTGGACGCGCATGAAGGCTGGAACTCGACCCCGGCCGCCAGCCGCGCGGCAATCCTGGAGCACGCCGCCGACCTGATGGAAGCGCGCATGCCGCTGTTCATCGCGATGTGCACCAAGGAAGCCGGCAAAAGCATCCCCGACGGCGTCGCCGAGGTGCGTGAGGCGGTCGACTTCCTGCGCTACTACGCCGCGCAGGCGCGCGAGCTGTTCGCGCCGGAAGTGCTGCCCGGCCCGACCGGCGAGTCCAACACCCTGCACCTGTCCGGGCGCGGCGTCTTCGTGTGCATCAGCCCGTGGAACTTCCCGCTGGCGATCTACACCGGCCAGGTGGCCGCCGCACTGGCCGCCGGCAATACGGTGATCGCCAAGCCGGCCGAGCAGACCAGCCTGGTCGGCTTCGTCGCCACGCAACTGCTGCACGAGGCCGGCGTGCCCGAGGCGGTGCTGCAGTTCGTGCCGGGCGACGGCGCCACCGTCGGCGCGGCGCTCACCAAGGACCCGCGCGTGGCCGGCGTGGCGTTCACCGGCTCCACCAACACCGCGCGCGCCATCAACCGCGCATTGGCCGCGCGCGATGCCGCGATCGCCGTGCTCATCGCCGAGACCGGCGGGCAGAACGCGCTGATCGCCGACTCCTCGTGCCTGCCCGAGCAGCTGGTCAAGGACGTGATGGCCTCGGCGTTCACCTCCGCCGGCCAGCGCTGTTCGGCCGCGCGCATCCTGTTCGTGCAGGAGGACATCGCCGACAAGGTCGAGCAGATGCTCGCCGGCGCGATGGCCGAGCTGCGCGTGGGCGACCCGGGCCTGCTGTCGACCGACGTCGGCCCGGTGATCGACGAGGACGCGATGGCGATGCTGCGCGAGCACGCCGCGCGCATGGACCGCGAGGCCACGCTGATCGCGCAGGCGCCGATGAACGACGACGCCGCGCACGGCACGTTCTTCGCGCCGCGCGCGTATGCGCTGCGTTCGCTGGACCAGCTGCACGAGGAGATCTTCGGGCCGATCCTGCACGTGCTGCGCTGGAAGGGCGACGACCTGGACGGCGTACTGTCCCAGATCAACACCACCGGCTACGGCCTGACGCTCGGAATCCACTCACGCATCGACCAGACCGTGGACTACATCGCCTCGCGCGCGCGCGTCGGCAACTGCTACGTCAACCGCAACCAGATCGGCGCGGTGGTCGGCGTGCAGCCGTTCGGTGGCCAGGGCCTGTCGGGAACCGGTCCCAAGGCCGGCGGCCCGCACTACCTGCCGCGCTTCACCACCGAGAAGGTCATCACCATCAACACCACCGCCTCGGGCGGCAATGCGTCGCTGCTGACGTTGGGGGAGTGACCCTCCCGCATTCCAAGCAGGCGTCGAGCACGCCGCCCAACGAAGCCCCGCGATGCGGGGCTTCGTGTTTTGGCAGGGGACGCATCCGGCGGCTCGCGTCCGGCGGGCTGACGGGTGGGTGATGCTGGACTCAAGTGGCGCGGCGCCGTTGGCGAGGGCGGCTTGGCACCGCATGCAAAAAAAACCCCGCCGAAGCGGGGTTTTTTCTGTTCCGACCGGTCAACCGATCAGAAGCGGTACTGCGCCGAGACGCCGAACAGGTTGGCGTTGCCGTCGAACGGACCGGTCACGCGGCTGCCGCCGCTGGCGATGTCGACCTTCGGGTCGTCCGGCTCGATGCGGGTGTAGGCCAGGTTGACGTCCAGCGCCGGGCTGACCTGCCAGGTGGCGCCGATGGAGTACCACAGGCGGTCGTCATCGGGCAGGCGCGGGGTGCGGTGCTCGATGCTGGTCGGGGTCTCGTCGCTGGCGACGCCGCCGCGCAGGGTCCACGCGTCGTTGAGCTTGTACTCGGCGCCGATGGAGGCGAACACGGTGTCTTCCCACTCGAAGGGCTCGACCGCGTCCGGATCCGGGTTGTCGAAGTTGATGCGCACTTCGCGCAGCGACGACCAGCCGGTCTCGGCCCAGGTGGCCATGACCATAAAGCGGTCGGTCACGTCGAACGTCGCGGCCACCGAGGTGATCGACGGCGTGGTCAGCTGCGCGGTGACGCCGCCGTCCTGGAACAGCGGGGACGTCATCGGGCTGGCGCCGAACACCGCGGCGACATCCTGCGGGACGGTCCAGTCGGCATCGCCGTCCAGGTCGTAGTCGATCTCGGAGCGGTAGCTCAGGCCGACCGAGAAGCGGTCGTTGGGACGCAGGTTGACGCCGGCCAGCCAGCCGAAGCCGCTGTCATCGCCCTGCACCTCGACGAAGCCGTCGCGCGCCTGCGGGCGGGCGAACGGCAGCGGGCGGGTGGCCGGGTTGGAGAACAGCAGGGTACCGAAGTCGACGGCCTTGGACAGGGTGACGTCGGCGGTCGAGTAGATCGCGCCCACGCCGACCGAAAGGTGGTCGGGAATGATGTCCAGCGCGGCCGAGAAGGTCATGTCCACGACCTTCACGTCGGAGGTCTGGGCGAAGTAGCGGCCGACCCAGCCCGCTTCGTACTCGGTCTTCAGGCCGAACGGCGCCGACACCATGGCGCCCAGCGCCAGCCCGTTGTCGAGCTTGTGCACGATCGAAAGCGCCGGCACCGGGGTGACGTCGCCGGCGTTGCCGCCGTTGCTGCCGGTCAGCGGCTGGCCCAGTGCGTCGGTGCCGCTGCCCTGGAATTCATAGTTGAGGTCGATCACGGTCACGTCGGCCTGCACCGTCGTGCCTTCGAACTGGGTCATCGTGGCCGGGTTGTTGACGACCACCGAGGTGTCGCCGGTCTTGACGCCCGAGCCGGCAAAAGCGCTGCCCATCGACTTGACGCTGTTTTCCTTGAGCTGGAAACCCGATGCCTGGACCTGGCCGAATGCCAGCGCGCCGGCGATGCCCAGCGCGAGCGCCGAAAGGCGCGTGAGGCGGTGTGCGTGTTGCATGCGTGTTCTCTCCAGTGGAGTGTTCTGTATGGTCATCGCGGGCCGTGGGCGGCTCCGTCGGCGCGGCGTTTTCGGCGGCCGGACAAGCAGACCCGACGTACGACGCCGTATGCACTATAGCGTGGGGGTTAACCGAACGCTAACAATACGGCGGGCGCTGCCACGCTACGGTGCGGCTCCGTGACCGTGTCCCCGCTCCGCCCCGCGCGGAGCCCTTCGAACGGAAGTCCCGCCCCGTGTTCATTGCCGTCCCCTCCCGCCAGAAATCGCCGATGCGTTGGGCCACGCCGCTGCTGTTCGCCGTGCTGTGGCTGTGCTTCACCTGGGTGATGCTGGCGCCCGACGGTGAGCAGCGCCGCCTGTTGCTGGAGTGGGCGGCACTGTCGGGTGGCCTGGCGTCGCCGGAGGCGTGGCGGGCATCGCTGCAGGACGGCAACAGCCTGCGCCTGGCCAGTGCGCTGTTCCTGCATGCCGACTGGGCCCACCTGCTGGGCAACCTGGTGTTCCTGCTGATCTTCGGGTTGCCGGCCGAGCGGGCGATGGGGCCGTGGCGGTTCCTGCTGCTGTTCCTGCTGGGCGGCGCAGTGGCCAACCTCGCCGCCGTCGCGGTGATCGACACCCCCGACCAGTTGATCATCGGTGCCAGCGGCGCGGTGTCTGCGCTGATCGGGGCCTATCTGGCGCTGTTCCCCGGTGCGCGCCTCGGGCTGGTGCTGCCGCTGGGGCTGTTCCTGCAGTTCGTGAAAGTGCCGGCCGCGCTGCTGATCGGCATCTGGGCGCTACTGCAGTTCGTCTTTACGTTCATCGGCCCGGCGTACGGCGCGGTGGCGTGGTCGGCGCATCTCGCGGGCTTCGCGTTCGGCGGCGCGTTCGCGCTGATGGCGCGCGCCGGCATCGCGCGGCGGTTGCGGCGCAGCCGAGGGTACTGACCAACGGGAACCGGGGACCGCACGCCGTCCGGCTTCAGCGCTGCGGCCAGCAGCCCGCGGCAGCCGGCGCGCTTGCGATGCAACGCGAGTGCCCCCACCGTGTGGACATCCACACGAATGACTCCGCGCCGATGTCCAAGCCTCTCTACAAGGTGACGTTCCTCAACGCCGGCAAGGTGTACGAGCTGTACGCGCGGCGCGTTTCATCCGGCGCGCTGTGGGGCTTCACCGAAGTGGCCGACCTGGTGTTCGACGTGCACGAGGGCGTGGTCGTCGACCCGACCGAGGAGCGCCTGCGCGACGAATTCGGACAGACCCGCGTGCTGCACCTGCCGATGCAGAGCATCGTGCGGATCGAGGAGGTCGAGCGCAAAGGCACCTCGGCGATCCGCGATGCCGCCACCGGCGAGAAGGTGGTCACGCCGTTTCCGTTGCCGGCCAAGCCGCGCTGACTCGAGTCATCCGTCGCGGCACCCCCAGGGCCGCGCACGACGGCACCGCCGCATCCGTTTTTTACCCGGGTTTGACTGGACCCGTCAGCGCGACGGGGCCGCGGCAGTGGCCGCGGCACGCTTGAGCTCGGCCAACGCCGCGTCGATGTAGCGCGTGCCGTCCAGCACCTCGCCGGCGTTCTTGCCGGCCAGCGCCTCGTCGTCGCCCTGCAGGTGGCCCGGCAGGCTGGCTTCGCTGAAGCTTGGGCGTACCGGTTCGCCGTCGCCGTTCTCGGCCTTCAGCACCACGTCCGGGACGATGCCCTGGGCCTGGATCGACCGACCGCTGGGCGTGTAGTAGCGCGCGGTGGTCAGCTTCACCGAGTCGCCGTTGTCCAGGGGCAGCACGGTCTGCACGGAGCCCTTGCCGAAGGTGCGGCTGCCGACAACGCGCGCGCGGTCGTTGTCGCGCAGCGCGCCGGCCAGCACCTCGGCGGCACTGGCGGACCCCGCATCGACCAGCACCACGACCGGCGCGCCTGCGAGGCGGTCGCCGGCAGTGGCGCTGAAGCTGGCATCGCTGATGGCGAGGCGGCCGCGGGTGGCGACGATCTCGCCGTCCTCCAACAGTTCGTCGGCGATCTGAACCGCCGAGGTCAGCAGCCCACCCGGGTTGCTGCGCACGTCGATCACAAGGCCACGCAGCTGACCGCCGGCCTGCGCCTTCAGCGCATCGACCTGCGTGGCGAAATCCGCCGCGGTGTCGGCCTGGAACGCGGCCACGCGGACGTAGCCGTACCCCGGCTCCAGCATGCGCGAGCGCACGCTGGTGATGCGGATGGTCTCGCGGGTGATGGTGACCTCCAGCGGGCTGTCGCGGCCCTCGCGCTCGATGGTCAGCCGCACCTGGCTGCCGGCGGCGCCGCGCAGGGGCGCGGAGCTGTCGGTCTCATCGGCCTGCAACGCTTCCCCGTCGATGGCGACGATGCGGTCGCCCGCACGCAGGCCGGCACGGGCGGCGGGGGTGTCGTCGATCGGCGCGATCACCTGCAGCGTGCCGTCGGGCAGGCGCTGGAGTTCGACGCCGACACCGTCGTACGCGCCGCGCGCGTTGTCGTCGAAGTCCTCCGCATCGGCCCTGTCGAGGTAGACGCTGTGCGGATCCAGGTCCAGGAGCAGGCCGCGGATCGCCGACTGCATCAGCTCTGCGTCCCCGACCGGCTCCACGTACGCCTGCTTGACCGCGTTGTAGACCGCGACATACCGACGGATCTCGTCCAGGGGCACGGCCGGCGTATCGCTTTCGTCCGCGTCGACCCGGTCGTCGCCGGTGGGCTCCGGCGCCTCGGCCGGAGCCGGCTCGGGCGACTCCTGCGCGATCGAAGGCAGCGACCATGCGCTCGCGAACAGAAGGGGAATCAGGTAACGCAGGCGCATGGAGGTCTCCGTAAAACGGGTGGCCACCCGCCGGGGCGGGGGATGCGGCCGATTATGTCGGTGCCGTGGCGGCAACGCTCCACGTTAGGTCTGGCCGGGGCAAGCTTTCGTTAACGCTGTCAGCGCCGCAGCCATGTCGTCGGGTCCACCGGGTCGCCGTTGCGCCGCAGCTCGAAGTACAGCGCGGGTCGCCCGTGGCCGCCGGAGCTGCCGACCGCGGCTACCGCCTCGCCCCTGGTTACCGTGTCGCCCGGGTCCTTGAGCAGCGCATCGTTGTGGGCATACAGGCTCATGTAGCCGTTGCCGTGGTCGACGATCAGCAGCAGGCCGTATCCGGTCATCCACTCGGCGTAGACCACCTGGCCGTCGGCGACCGCGCGCACCGGTGCGCCGGCGGACGCCCCGATCAGCAGGCCATCGCTGCCACGACCGTCAGGCAGCTTGCCGCCGTAGCCGGCGAGCAACGCGCCCGACACCGGCCAGCCCAGTCCGCCGACCTGGGGCGCGGGCGCCGCCGGGACGGGACGAGCCGCCGGGGGAGCGGCGGGCGTACCGGCTGCCGTTGCCCGCGCCGCATCACGCGCCGCGGCCGCGGCCTTGCGCGCGGCCTCGGCGCGCGCGGCCGCCGCGCGCAACCGGCCCAGCAGCTGCTCCAGTCCCTTCGCATCGCGACCCAGTGCGCGCTCGCGGGCACTGCGGTCTTTGTAACGCCGGTCCAGCCCATCCACGGTTTCGGCGCGCTCCTTGCGACTGGCCTCCAGGCTCGCCAGTTCGGACTCCAGTTGCTCCCGGGTCGCCTCGAGCTGTGCCTGCCGCGCCACGATGTCGCGTTCGACCGCATCCAGTTCGCGCAGGCTGGCGGCCAGCGCGGCAATCCGCTCTGCGCGATGGCGCTGCAGGTAGCGGTGGTAGGTCAGCACGCGGTTGGCGTCGGCCAGGCGGTCCTGTGCCAGCAGCGCCTTCAGCGGGGCGTCGTCGCGTTCGCGGTAGGCCGCGCGCAGGAGCGACTTGAGCTGTTCGCGCTGCGTGCCCAGCCGGGCCTGCATCTGTTCGCGCCGCTGTTGCAGCCCGGCCAGCGCCTGCTGCTCGTCGGCCAGGCGCTGCCGTGTCTCGCCCAGGCGACGGGTCGACGTGCCGACCGCTTCGTCGGCCTCGCGCAGGGCGCGTGCGGCGCTGCCGCGCTCGCCTTCCAGCTTGCGGCGCTCGCTGGCCACCGCCTTCAGCTCGCGCCGCACCGTCTCCAGCCGCTGCTCGGCGTTACGCGCATCCTGCGCCGCTGCCGGCATCACGAGCACGGCCAACAGCAGGGCCAGCACCGGGCGACCGCAGGCCAGCATCACGCCGACGTGCCGTCCCCGACCAGCAGCGAGCGGCCGGACATGTCCGCCGGTTGCGGCAGGCCGAGCAGGTCCAGCACGGTGGGCGCGACATCGCGCAGCGCACCGCCCGCGCGGAGGCCGGCCGTACGCGGCCCGAGGTAGACGAACGGCACCGGGCCAATGGTGTGGGCGGTGTGCGGCTGGCCGGTGCTCGCGTCGCGCATCATCTCCAGGTTGCCGTGGTCGGCGGTGACCAGCAGCGCACCGCCGACATCGCGCACAGCCTGTGCGATCGCGCCGATCGCCACGTCCACCGCTTCGGCCGCCAGCACCGCGGCCGCCAGGTTGCCGGTGTGGCCGACCATGTCGGGGTTGGCGATGTTGCAGACCGCCAAGTCGCAGTCGCGGTTGCGGATGGCGGCGACCAGCCGCTCCGTCACTTCAGGGCAGCTCATCTCCGGCTGCAGGTCGTAGGTCGCGACCTTCGGGCTGGGCACCAGGATGCGCTGCTCGCCGTCGAACGGCGCCTCGCGCCCGCCGCTGAAGAAGAACGTCACGTGCGCGTACTTCTCGGTCTCGGCGATGCGCAGCTGGCGCAGCCCGGCATCGGCCACGACCTCGCCCAGCGTGTGGCGCAGGTCGTCGGGCGCGAACGCCACCGGCGCCGGCAACCGCGCGTCGTACTCGGTAAGGCAGACGAACCGCGACAGCTTCGGCCGGCGCGCTTCGAACCCGTGGAACTCGTCGGCCACGAATGCGCCGGTCAACTGGCGGGCACGGTCGGCGCGGAAGTTCATGAACACCACCGCATCGCCGTCGCGCATGGTCGCGCCGTCGTCGATCACGGTCGGCAGAACGAACTCGTCGGTCTCGCCGCGTGCGTAGGCATCGCCCAGTGCGGTGCGCGCGTCGGGCGCGTGGTGGTCACTGGAGGCCTCGACCATCGCATCCCACGCTCGGCGCACGCGGTCCCAGCGCTGGTCGCGGTCCATCGCGTAGTAACGCCCGCTGATGCTGGCGATGCTCGCGTTGCCCGCCGCATCGCACACCGCCTGCAGCGCATCGATGCTGGCACCGGCCGACTTGGGCGGCATGTCGCGACCGTCGAGGAACGCGTGCACGGCGACGCGCGGCACGTCCTCGCGCTTGGCGAGTTCGATCATCGCGTGCAGGTGGCGCTCGTGGCTGTGCACGCCGCCCGGCGACAGCAGCGCCATCAGGTGCAGCGTGTGGCCGTGCTCGCGCGCGGCGCGGCACGCCGCCAGCAACTCGGCATTGGCATTGAAACTGCCGTCCTCGATCGCCGCGTCGATGCGGGTCAGGTCCTGGTAGACGATGCGCCCGGCCCCCAGGTTCATGTGCCCGACTTCGGAATTGCCCATCTGTCCGTCCGGCAGGCCGACGTGGCGGCCCTCGGTGTGGATAAGCGTATGCGGCCAGGCGGCGACCAGCGAGTCCCAGTTGGGCAGCCGGGCCTGCGCCAGCGCGTTGTCCTCGCGTTCTTCGCGGTGGCCCCAGCCGTCCAGGATCAGCAGGACGACCGGGCGAATGGCGGCGTGGCGCGGGTGCGGATCGGCAGGCACGTGCAGGGTCCGGTGACTAAAGGCAGGGGCCGATTGTAGCCAAGCAGGTTAAACCTGAGGCCCGGCCGCGGCATCCCACGCGGACTGTCCAAGGGAATCGACCATGACCCGCACCCCAATTGCACGCCCCCTCTCGCTCGCCCTGTCCGTCGCGCTGGCGCTGGGCGCCGCCCCGGCCATCGCCCAGACCAGCATCGACAAGGTCAACGGCAGCATCACCGCCGACGCCGGCCAGGCCTACGGCGACCTGGAAACCGTCAACGGCAGCATCCGCATCGAGGCCGGTGCGCGTGTCGCCGATGCCGGCACCGTCAATGGCAGCGTCAAGGTCGCCGAGAACGTGACCGTCGAAAGCCTGTCCACCGTCAACGGCAGCATCCGCGCCGAGGCCGGGCTGAAGGCGGACGGCGACGTCAGCACGGTCAACGGCAGCATCTTCGTCGGTCGCGGCGGCTCGATCGGCGGCGACGTGGAAACGGTCAATGGCGCTATCGGGCTGGTCGATACGGACCTGGCCGGCGGCATCGAAACCGTCAACGGCGACCTGACCGTGGGCGCCGGTTCGCACGTGCGCGGCGGCATCCGCTACACCAAGCCGACGCGCAACTGGGTGAGCTTTGGCAAGAAGCGCGACCCGCGCGTGATCATCGGGCCCAACGCCCGCGTCGACGGCCCGCTGGTATTCGAGCGCGACGTGAAGCTCTACGTGCACAGCACTGCGAAGATCGGACCGGTGACCGGCGCCACCGCACAGCGTTACGAGGGTGATCGCGCACCGCGCGACTAAGGCGCTCAAGTCCAAGGCCGCCGGATCCTCCGGCGGTTTTCGATTGCCTGGAAACCCGGCGAAAGGTTCCACCATGCGGCCACGAGTAGACCTGCAGGGACGCGCGGTCCCGGTCGACCCGGCCATCGGGCATAGAATGGGAATTCCGCCGACACCGTCGGCCGACCCGGAGCTCCCATGACCCGCACTCCGCTTTCCACCGCCACCTCGCTGGTGGCCGCCGCGCTTGTGCTCGCGGCCTGCAACAAGCCGGCCGATGCGCCCGAGCCCACCGCGGCTACGCCGGCCACCCCCGCCGCGTCCGACCACACCTTCGATCCGGCAATCACCGTCGATGACTTCCGTGCCCACGTGCGCACGCTGGCCTCGGACGAGTTCGCCGGCCGCGCACCGGGCAGCGTCGGCGAGGAGAAGACGGTCGAGTACCTGGCCGCGCAGTTCCAGCGCCTGGGCCTCAAGCCGGGCAACGGCGACAGCTACCTGCAGACGGTCGACATGGTCGAGACCACGGCCGACGAGGCCACGACGCTGGAGTTGGACGTCAAGGGCGAGCCACGCTCGCTGGCGTTCGGCACCGAGATGATGATCGGCACCCGTACCGGGCAGGCGCAGGTCGACATCGATGACAGCGAGCTGGTGTTCGTCGGCTACGGCGTCAATGCGCCGGAACTGGGCTGGAACGACTACGACGGCATCGACGTGGAGGGCAAGACGGTCGTGATGTTCGTCAACGACCCGGGCTTCCATGCCGAGGACGCCGAGCTGTTCGAGGGCGACCGCATGACCTACTACGGCCGCTGGACCTACAAGTACGAGGAAGCCGCCCGCCAGGGCGCGGCTGCTGCGCTGATCATCCATGACGACGCCGGCGCGTCCTACGGCTGGGACGTGGTCAAGAATTCCTGGTCGGGTCCGCAATTCGACCTCTCGACGAAGGACGACCCGGAGCCGCGCCTGCCGGCGCAGGGCTGGATTACCAGCGACGTCGCACGTGACCTGCTGGACGATCTCGGCCACGACCTCGACGACCTGTACGCCGCGGCCAACAAGCCCGGCTTCAAGGCGATCCCGTTGGATGCGCGCCTGTCGCTGGCGCTCAAGAGCACGACCTCGCAGAAGAGCTCGCCCAACCTGATCGCGATGCTCCCCGGCACCACGCGCCCGGAGGAAACCATCGTCTACATGGGCCATTGGGACCATCTGGGCCAGCACGAAGGCGAGGGCGACACGATCTACAACGGCGCGGTCGACAACGCCACCGGCATCGCCGGCATCCTGGAGATTGCCGAGGCCTTCGTGAGCCAGAACCCCAAGCCGGAGCGGTCGGTCATGCTGCTGGCGGTCACGCTGGAGGAGTCCGGCCTGCTGGGTTCGAAGTACTACGTCGCCAACCCGACCGTGCCGCTGGACAAGACCGTGGCCGTGATCAACCTCGACGCCATGTCGGTGTCCGGCCCGTCGCGCGACTTCACTGTCGTGGGCATGGGCAACTCCGAGCTGGAGGACCTGCTCAAGACGCAGGCCGATGCCCAGCAGCGCGTGCTGCGCGAGGAGTCCTCGCCGCAGAGCGGCTTCTACTTCCGTTCCGACCACTTCAACTTCGCCAAGGCCGGCGTGCCCGCCCTCTACGCCAAGGGTGGCGACGATCTGGTCGACGGTGGAATGGAAGCCGGACAGGCAGCCCAGGCCGACTACCGCGACAAGCGCTACCACCAGGTGGGCGACGAGTTCGACGAAAGCTGGAACTTGGAGG
>Ga0156725_1138_pt1 | contig 12477 bp, 15 predicted proteins | sample RifOxyD1_FD_112054 | JGI IMG/M metagenome (GOLD analysis project Ga0156725, IMG submission 112054) | Xanthomonadales bacterium RIFOXYD1_FULL_69_11
CCGATCAGGGTGGCGGCGTTGGGCCGGTCGATGCGCGCACTGAGAACGCCGGCGATCGACGCGCCGGCCGACCGGGCGAGCTCGGAGAACTCCTCCAGCAGCCCCTCGTCCACCGGCCCGCCGGCATGGGGCTGGATCAGCAGCGCATGTTCGCCCTTGCGGGATCGTTCAAAGAACACGCGCGCGCCTCATCCTCGTGTCACTCGGCCTCGTCGGAGCCGTGGTCGCCGTTGCCCTCGCCCGGCTGCACATAACCGCCGCCCGGGCCCACGCGCACGTTGCGCGCCGGCACCACGGTGGAAATGGCGTGCTTGTAGACCATCTGGCTGACGGTATTGCGCAGCAGCACCACGAACTGGTCGAAGGACTCGATCGTGCCCTGCAGCTTGATGCCGTTGACCAGGTAGACCGACACCGGCACGCGCTCGCGCCGCAGCGCATTCAGGAACGGGTCCTGCAAAGATTGCCCCTTGGACATCTAAAGTTTCCCCTGCATGGTTCTAGTTATGTGCGGTGGCGCCGACCACAGGGAACGCCCTGCAGACCGGCATCCCCTGCGGCACTCCCCGTCGCAGACGACGCACCGATGGTAGCGCAACCGTGGTGCCCCCACGCGCACCGGAGCGGGCTTTTCGGGCGCCGCCGTGCCGGAGCAGGCTGAATGCGCTCAGGGGCCCGGCACGAACAGCCGGCGGGCCGCCAGCAGCGCCGATCGCTCCTGCGCCGGGTCGAACCAGCGCGCATCCAGCTGCCCGCGCAGCCAGGTCAGCTGGCGCTTGGCCAGTTGCCGCGTGGCGAAGATGCCGCGGTCGCGGAACGTCGCGGCATCGTACTGGCCGTCCAGGTGCTCCCAGGCCTGCCGGTAGCCGACGGCGCGCAGGGCCGGCAACTCCAGCGGCGCGGGGTGGGCCGCCAGCTCCGGCGCTGCGCGCAGCCGCCGGACTTCATCCAGGAATCCGCCTTCGAGCATGGCGTCAAACCGGTGCTCGATGCGGCGGTGCAACTCGCTTCGATCGGTGGGCGCCAGCACCAGCTTGAGCACGCGATACGGCAGGCGGGCCCGCTGCGACGTGTCCCGCTGCCAGTCGGTCAGCGTGCGGCCCGAGACGCGATACACCTCCAGCGCGCGCTGGATGCGCTGGGCATCGGTGGCATGGATACGTGCCGCAGCGACCGGGTCGACCTCCGCCAGCACCGCGTGCAGGGATGTCCAACCGTGCTCGGCCGCCTGTTCCGCGAGCCCGGCGCGCACCTGCGCGTCGGCGGCGGGCATGTCCGACAGCCCCTCCAGCAGCGCCTGGAAGTACAGCCCGGTTCCGCCGACCAGGAGCGGCATGCGGCCGCGAGCGGCGATGCCATCCATCGCGCGGCGCGCGTCATCGGCGAACTCCGCCGCCGAATACGGCTGCCACGGCTCGCGCAGGTCGAGCATGTGGTGGGCGATGCCGCCGCGCTCGGCCACCGTCGGCTTGGCCGCGCCTATGTCCAGGCCGCGGTAGACCAGCGCGGAATCCACGCTGACGATCTCCGCGTCCAGCGCCGCCGCCCACTCCAGCGACAGCGCGGTCTTGCCCGACGCTGTCGGCCCCATCAGGGCAATGGCGAGCGGGCGCGGGTCGTTCTGGCTCACCGTGCGGGCCGGTTGGCGACGTTCGTCAGTAGCCGGTCTCGCGCAGCGACGCGCGCACCTGCATGTGTGCCGCCTGGATTTCCTGCGGCGGTTCGCGATCCAGGCGGCTGACCACGATGATCGCAACCGTGGCGGCGATGAAACCGGGCACGATCTCGTAGAGCCCGCTGCCATACATGCCGACCGCCACCTGCTTCCACAGGATGACCGTCGCCGCGCCCGCCACCATGCCGGCAAGGGCGCCATTGCGTGTCATGCGCTGCCAGAACAGGGCCAGCAGTACGACCGGACCGAAGGCCGCGCCGAAGCCCGCCCACGCGTACGACACCAGGCCCAGCACACGGCTGTCGGGGTCGCGCGCCAGCCACATCGCCACCAGCGACACCAGCAGCACGCTGGCGCGACCCACCCACACCAACTCGGTCTGGCTCGCGTGCTTGCGCAGGAACCCGCGGTAGAAGTCCTCCGACAGCACGCTGGAGCACACCAGCAACTGGCTCGACAGCGTGCTCATTACGGCTGCCAGGATTGCCGACAGGATCACGCCGGCCACCCACGGGTTGAACAGCAGTTCGACCACGGCGATGAAGACGCGCTCGGGGTTGGCGACCACCGGCGCCGCCGACTCCGGGTGCGCGGCGAAGTAGCCGATGCCGAGGAAGCCCACGGTCAGCGAGCCGGCCAGGCACAGGATCATCCACGTCATGCCGATGCGCCGCGCCGCGGGGATGGTGTGCACGCCGCCAGCCGCCATGAAGCGCGCCAGGATGTGCGGCTGGCCGAAATAGCCCAGACCCCATGCGATCAGCGAAACGATACCGATGAGGCCCAGTTCGCCGCCGCGGAACCAGTCCAGGCGGGCGGGCGCGTCGGCGCGGATCGCGGCCAGGGTGGTATCGAAGCCGCCGGTGGCCACGATCAGCAGGATGGGGGTCAGCAGGAGCGCGAACAGCATCAGCACGCCCTGCGCGGTGTCCGTCCAGCTCACCGCGAGGAACCCGCCGACAAGCGTGTAGAGGATTGTGACCGCCGCGCCCCACCAGATCGCCTGCGCATAGGGCAGGCCGAACACGCTCTCGAACAGCCGGCCGCCGGCCACGATGCCCGACGCGCAGTACACCGCGAAGAACACCAGGATCACCACCGCCGACAGCACCCGCAGCGCGCGGCCGCTGTCATTGAAACGACTGGTGAAGAAGTCCGGGAGCGTCAGCGCGTTGTCGGTGCGCTCGGTATAGACACGCAGCGGGCCGGCCACGAACTTCCAGTTGGCCCATGCACCCGCGACCAGGCCGATGGCGATCCAGGCCTCCGACACGCCGCCCAGGTACATCGCGCCCGGCAGGCCCATCAGCAACCAGCCGCTCATGTCCGAGGCGCCGGCCGACAGCGCGGTCACGCCCGGGCCCAGGCTGCGGCCGCCGAGGATGTAGTCGTCGAAGTTCTTGGTCGAACGCCAGGCGACGAAGCCGATCCCCACCATCGCGAGCAGGTACAGCAGGAAGGTCACGATCAGCGGCGTGCTGGCGGTCATGCGGTTCCCCCGTCGAAATCCGGCCGGCAGCTTAGCGTGCGCCGGTCTGCAACCCCACCCCGCTTATGCACAACGGCTGTGGACAAGCGGGCGAGGCAACCTGTGGACAAGTAGCCGGAGGTCAGCCCCCGCGGGGCGCACCGACGCTTTGGCGAGATTTTCGCCACGCCGGGCGGCGAGCGTCCATCGCGGTCGATCAATCGTCGTCAGGCCAGCGGACCGCGGGTGCGTCCTTACGGGCGGCCGGCGCCGGCATCGCAGCGACCGCCTCCCAGACCTTCAACGCATCGACGGTCGCGGCGACATCGTGCACCCGCACCAGTCGCGCGCCGCGCTGCGCGGCGATCAGGTGCGCGGCCACCGAGCCGTGGACACGGTCGGCCGGCATGTCTCGGCCGGTCAGCTCCCCGATCAGCCGCTTGCGCGACAGCCCGGCCAACACCGGGACACCCAGCTCGACGAAGCGGTCCAGACGCGACAGCAACAGCAGGTTGTGCTCGCGCGTCTTGCCAAAACCGAAGCCGGGATCAACCACCATGCGCTTCTTGTCGATGCCGGCCATTTCCGCGGCGAAGAGGCGCTCGGCCAGGAACCGGTGCACGTCACCGACCACGTCGTCGTAGACCGGGGCCTCCTGCATCGACCGCGGCTCGCCCTTCATGTGCATCAGCACGACCGGCACGCCGAGCGCCGACGCGGCCTCCATCGCGCCAGGCTCCAACAGCGCCCGCACGTCGTTGATCATGCCTGCACCGGCCTCGACCGCGGCCCGCATCACCTCCGGCTTGCTGGTGTCGACGCTGATCGGCACGGCGGTTTCGCGTGCCAGTCGCTCGATTACCGGGACCACGCGCCGCAGCTCCTCCTCGAGCGACACCGCATCCGCGCCCGGCCGCGTCGATTCGCCGCCCACGTCGAGCACGTCGGCGCCCTCTTCCACCAGGCGCAATGCATGGGCGACGGCGGCATCGGTCGTCGCGTGCTGGCCGCCGTCGGAAAACGAATCCGGCGTCACGTTGACGATGCCCATCACGCGGCACCGATCCAGGCGCAACGAACGCCCGTTGCAGTCGAGCGTGCGGACCGTATCGAAGAATCCGTCATTCATCGCCGCGCCCTCGACGCTGACGCAGCAGGCCGACAGCGGCCATCGCCAGCCAGACTGCTGCCAACACGATGCCGGCGGTGGCATACGCGCGCGGTTCCCCGAGCGCCATGCCCAGCGCCGGCAGCAGCACCAACGCGGCGAGCGCGGCCAGCAAGAGCCTGCGGATCGGGACGGTGATCGATGGAGCGCGCGGAGGCGGAGCGTGCACGGTCTTGAGGCGCCAACGAAAAAGGCCAGAGCGGACTCTGGCCTTTTCGTTCGACTGCGGCAAGCGCGGGTCCGCTACCGGACTTCGTCAGGTCTGCGCCGCCGGGCCGCCGATCGCACCCGGCGTATCGGATTCGTCCGGGGGCAGGGTCTTGCCGGACTTGGCCCAGTCCGCCGGCGGACCCGGGGTCCGGCCATTCATGATGTCGTCGATCTGCTTGGCGTCGATGGTTTCGTACAACAGCAGCGCCTCGGCCATCACGTGCAGCTTGTCGACGTTGTCCTTGAGGATCTGCGTGGTGCGGTTGTAGGCGCGGTCCAGGATGCTGCGCACCACTTCGTCGATGCGACGGGCGGTGTCGTCGGACACGTTCTTGTGCTGGGTGACGGAACGGCCGAGGAACACCTCGTCCTCCTCCTCTCCATACGCGATCGGGCCCAACTCATCCGACAGACCCCACTTGGTCGCCATGTTGCGGGCCATCTTGGTCGCGCGCTCGATATCGTTGGACGCGCCGGTGGTGACCTTGTCGTGGCCGAAGATCAGCTCCTCGGCCACGCGGCCGCCGTACAGCGAGCACAGCTGCGATTCGATCGCGGTCTTGTTGTAGCTGTACTTGTCGCCCTCGGGCAGGTACATGGTCACGCCCAGCGCACGTCCGCGGGGAATGATCGTCACCTTGTAGACGGGGTCGTGCTCGGGTACCACGCGGCCGACGATGGCATGGCCGGCCTCGTGGTAGGCGGTGAGCTTCTTCTCGTCCTCGCTCATGGCCATCGAACGGCGTTCGGCGCCCATGAGGATCTTGTCGCGGGCGCGGTCGAAGTGCTCCATGCGCACTTCCTTGGCGTTCTCGCGCGCGGCGAACAGCGCCGCCTCGTTGCACAGGTTGGCCAGGTCGGCGCCCGAGAAACCGGGTGTGCCGCGGGCGATGGTCATCGGCTCCACGTCCTCGTCCAGCGGCAGCTTGCGCATGTGCACGCGCAGGATCTGCTCGCGGCCCTTCACGTCCGGCAGGCCGACCACCACCTGGCGGTCAAAGCGGCCCGGGCGCAGCAGCGCCGGGTCCAGCACGTCGGGACGGTTCGTCGCGGCGATCACGATCACGCCCTCACCGCCCTCGAAGCCGTCCATCTCCACCAGCAGCTGGTTGAGGGTCTGCTCGCGCTCGTCGTGGCCGCCGCCCAGGCCGGCACCGCGGTGGCGGCCGACGGCGTCGATCTCGTCGATGAAGATGATGCACGGCGCGTGCTTCTTGGCCTGCTCGAACATGTCGCGCACGCGGCTGGCGCCGACGCCGACGAACATCTCGACGAAGTCCGAACCGGAAATCGAGAAGAACGGCACCTTGGCCTCGCCGGCGATGGCGCGCGCCAGCAGCGTCTTGCCGGTGCCCGGCGGGCCGACCATCAGCACGCCGCGCGGGATCTTGCCGCCCAGCTTGGAGAAGCGGGTCGGGTCGCGCAGGAACTCGACCAGCTCGCCCACCTCTTCCTTGGCCTCGTCGCAGCCGGCCACGTCGGCGAAGGTCACCTTGACCTCGTTCTCGCCCTGCATCTTGGCGCGCGACTTGCCGAAGCTCATCGCACCTTTGCTGCCGCCCTGCTGCATCTGGCGCATGAAGTAGATCCACACGCCGATGATCAGGACCCACGGCAGCACATTGATGAGGATGTAGAGCAGCGACGGGCCGGTGTCCGGCGGCACGCGGGTGATCTCGACGTTCTCGCGCACCAGCACGTTGACCAGCGCATCGTCCGGCGGACCGTTAGTGACACCGGCGGTGCCGTCGGCGCGCTCGAACTTCAGCGTATTGCCGGACAGGCCGCTCTTCTCGGTGTACTCGACCGACTTGACGCGGCCGGCCTCGACATCGTTCAGGAACTGCGAGTAGGTGACCTCGCTGGACGCGCCGGTGCCCACCGTGCGCGGGCCGAATGCCTGGAACACCAGCATCAGCACTACGGCGACGATCACCCAGAGCAACAGATTCTTGGCCAAGTCGTTCATTCGTTCCTGCCTGAGGCGTCGTTCATTTCGTTCGTGCCCGTGGCACGTGGGGGTACTGCATATCCGGGGTTGGAGGCCTTTGCCGGCTGCGGCATCCGCCCGCACCCGGAGTCCTTCATCGGACCCTGCACCTTACTTAATTTGTGCCCGCCTGCCCTGTGCCAGCGCATATACCTCCGGCGAGCGTTTACGGGAGGCCGCGGGCTTGCGGATCGCGACCTTCTCATAGCGGCGGCGCAGTTCCTTCACGTAGTCGTCAAAGCCCACGCCCTGGAACAGCTTGATCAGGAAATCGCCCCCCACCCGCAGGTGGCGATCGGCGAAATCCATCGCCAGTTCGGACAGGTACATCGCCCGGGGCATGTCGACCGCATCCACCCCGCTCTTATTGGGGGCCATATCCGACAGCACAAGGTCGACCGACGTGCCGCCCAGCAGGGCCTCCAGCTGCGATAGGACGGCGTCCTCCTTGAAATCGCCCTGAAGGAACTCCACCCCGGCCAGCGGCGGCATGTCGAGGATGTCCAGCGCGATGACCCGCCCGCGCTCGCCCAGCGCCTGCCGCACCCACTGGGACCACCCGCCGGGCGCGGCGCCGAGGTCGACGACCACCATGCCCGGGCGCAGCAGCCGGTCGCGCTCGACCAGCTCCTCCAGCTTGTAGGCGGCACGCGACCTCAGGCCTTCGGCCTTGGCCTTCTTCACGAAGGGGTCGGAGAAGTGCTCCTTGAGCCAGCGCTGGCTGCTCTTGCTGCGGGTGGCCATGGCTGTCGGGAGGCGGGAACGTGGGGACGCCATGATACCCTGCGTGCCCGTTCCAGCCCGACTGCGTGCCCCGATGCCGACCCCGCTTACCGCCGCCCAGACCCGCTTCCTGCGCGGCCAGGCACACGGCCTCAAGGCGATGATCCAGGTGGGCGGCAAGGGCATCACCGACGCGCTGGTGACCGAGCTCGATGGCGCTCTGGAGCACCACGAGCTGATCAAGGTCAAGGTCGCCGCCGGTGACCGCGAAGAGCGGGACGCGATGATCGACACGCTGGTGGGTCGCACCGGTGCCGCGCTGGTCCAGCGCATCGGCCACACCGCGGTGCTGTATCGCCAGAGCCGCGACCGCCGGCAGATCGTGCTGCCGCGCGCTTGACGGTCCACGCGGCGCGCCATGCAGCTCAACCTCGAACCCGCCGAACATGCCTACGTCCTGCGCGGCGCCGACGGCCGCTCGGCGCTGGTCAATGACCGCCGGCTGACGTCGAGTTTCGTGATCGCGCCCGGTGCGTTGCTGGCGGACTGGGCGCCGCCCGCCGCGTCCCTGCTCACCGCCGACGCACTGCAGCCGCTGCTGGCAATGTCGCCGGACGTGGTCGTGCTCGGCACGGGCGCCACCCAGGTATTCCCGCCCGCGGCAGTGATGGCCGAGTGCCTGCGCCTCGGCGTCGGCATCGAAGTCATGGCCAACGACGCCGCCGCCCGCACCTACACCGTCCTGGCGGGTGAGGGACGCAACGTGGTTGCGGGATTCATCCTGGCAGGCGGCTAGCGCCGGGTTACAGCCACCCGGCACCGCCTCTCGCGGGGCCGACTGGATCAGCGTCGCGGCAGGTATCGCAGGGGATCGACCGGCTTGCCGTTGTGGCGCACCTCGAAGTGCAGCATCTCGCGCGGCGCGCCGCTGCGGCCCAGCTCGGCGATCTGCTGGCCGGCCTTCACCACCGCGCCCTCGTTGACCAGCCGGTTGCGGTTGTGGCCGTAGGCCGAGAGCCACTGTTCGTTGTGCTTGATGATGATCAGTTCGCCATAGCCCACCAGGCCCGAACCGGAATACACCACCACGCCGTCGCCCGCGGCACGGACGGGCGCACCGGCCTGCCCGCCGATATCGATCCCCTGCTTGGTCGGATCACCCGCGACGAAGCGGCCGATGAGGTCACCGTCGGCCGGCCAGCGCCATGCGACGCCGCTGTCGACCGGAGCCGGGGCCGGCGTGCTCGTCGGCGGCCGCTGCGGCGCGGGGCGCGTAGAGGGCCGGGTCGTGCGTGGCGTGGCGGGACGCGAGGCCACCGCGCCGCCTGCCTGCGGATACAACCGCAGGCGCTGTCCGGGATAAATGGTGTAGGGCGCCGGGATCCCATTCCACGCCGCGAGATCGCGCGCCCGTATGCCATTGTCGGTGGCAATGCGGTACAGCGTGTCGCCTCGCCTCACCACTGCCGTCGCGCCGTGCTTGGGTTTGGACATCGCCACCGGCCCGCCGGACTCACGCACCACCGTGCTGGAGCAGGCTCCCAGCAGCAGGGTCAGCGCCATCAGGCAGGCGAACGCAACGGGCTGGAGGCGCGGACGGGCAAGCATCATGCGGTCGAAGAATCCTTTGGCGAGGAAGGCGACGGGGCCGCCAGGGCCCTGCATCTTGGCCGAACCATGGGTGAACGCGGCTTCAACGGTGGCCGTCAATCGACTAGGCCGGAACGCAATGGCACGAACACGACCGGGGCCAGCTCGCGCTGCTCGAGGCGACCGTCGGCCGCCCGGTCGATCTGCAGCAGCACCTGCGATGTCGCGCCGCCCACGGGGGCAATGAGCCGCCCTCCGGGCGCCAGCTGGTCGGTCAACGCATCCACCACCGCGGGCGCACCTGCGGTCACGAGGATCGCGTCAAACGGGCCGTTCTCCGGCCAGCCGATTCGGCCGTCATCGTGCTTGCTGCGCACGTTCATGCCCAGCTGGCGGAAGCGCTTGCGCGCGGTGCGAAGCAGTTCGCCGATGCGCTCGACCGTATGCACCTCGAGCCCCAGCGCCGCCAGTACGGCCGCCTGGTAGCCCGAGCCCGTACCGATTTCCAGCACGCGCGAAGGCGCCACCTGCAGCAGCGCCTCGGTCATCTTCGCCACCACCCACGGCTGCGAGATGGTCTGGCCGTGGCCGATCGGCAGCGCAGTGTCCTCGTACGCGCGCATGGCGAGCGCCTCGTCCACGAACAGGTGCCGGGGCACGGTCCGGATGGCATTGAGGACGCGCTCGTCGCCAATGCCGTTGTCGCGCAGGCGGTCGACCAGCCGGTCGCGCACCCGCTGCGAGGTCATGCCCGAACCGATCGCCTCGGGTTGCAGTCGCATGCGCAGGCTCACGATGCACGCTCCAGCGACTGCTGCAGTCCGCCCACCCAGCTGGCCACCTGTTCCAGTGCCTGGTAGCGGGTAAGGTCCACCTGGATCGGGGTAATCGAGATGTGGCCGGTGCGCACGGCATGGAAATCGGTGCCGGGACCGGCATCCTGCTCGGGACCGGCGGCGCCGATCCACCACCACTGGCGGCCGCGCGGATCTTCCTGGGGAATGCAGTCCTCGGCGCGGTGGCGGTTGCCCAGCCGCGTGACTTCAAACCCTGCGATCTCGTCCCACGGCCGGTCCGGCACGTTGACGTTGAGCATGGTGTCGGCCGGCGCCGCGCGCGCCGCCGTTTCGTAGTGACGCCCCACGTGGTCGGCGGTCACCAGCGACACCGCGACCGACGGCAGGCCGAGGAAGCGGCCCTCCATCGCCGCGGCGACGGTGCCCGAATAGATGACGTCGTCGCCCAGGTTCGCGGTGTTGTTGATGCCCGACACCACGATGTCCGGCTCGTCCTTCAACATGCCGGTGATTGCGACGTGGACACAGTCGGTGGGCGTGCCGAAGACGCGCCACGTGGCCTCGTCCTGTTGCACTACCCGGATCGGCATGTCCAAGGTGAGCGAGTTGCTGGCGCCGGAGCGGTCGCGGTCCGGGGCGATCACGACCACCTCGTGGCCGGCCGCGCGCAGGCCTTCGGCGAGCACGCGGATGCCGGGTGCGTCGACCCCGTCATCGTTACTTACGAGAACTTGCATGGACTCCCTTGGACGTACGCCTGCAACGCATGGCGAGGCGCCGATTCGACATCGACCAGGCCCTGCGCCATGACCGGGCCATGATAGCCGATGCCCGGCACCTGGCCGACACGCCCGCCGCCATCGCACCCCTTGAAGCGCAGTGGTTGCACGCTAGTCTGGCGGCATGCCGAAACCCCCGCCCGCACCCGACGACCGCGACGAGGATCCGCAGGACGATTCGCTGCTGTTCCGCGAAGCCGTGGGGCCGGTGCGCGGCGTTCGCGCGGCTCCACGCGCGCCCGGTGTGCCACCGCCCCGCCCACGCGCGCGCATGGCGGAACTGGACGAGATCGAAGCCGTCCGGTCCATGCGCTCGGTCAGTGCACCCGACCCGGTAGCCGCTGGCGACGTGTTGAGCCACCGGCGGGAATCCGTGCCATCCCCCGTCTTCAAACGGCTCAAGCGCGGCGAGATCGCCGCGCAGGACGAGCTTGACCTGCACGGTGCCAACGCCGACCAGGCCGAGCGGGTGCTGAGGGAGTTCATTGCGCACGCGCACCGCGAAATGCTCGGCTGCGTGCGCGTGGTGCACGGCAAGGGGCTGCACGTCGAGGCGCCCTTCGGCGGCCCCGCGGTGCCCGTGGTCAAGAACGTGGTCGATCGCGTGCTGCGCCAGCGCGGCGACGTGCTGGCGTTCCATTCGGCACCGGCCGCGCAGGGCGGGACCGGTGCGGTGCTGGTGCTGCTGGCGCCGAGGCGGCGCTAGGGGTCAATCGTCAGCGCTGGCGACGAGATCTTCCTTGAACTGGGGACGATTTACCCAGACCACCTCGATACCCCGCCGGCGCGCGATCCGCTCGACCTCGGCGACGTAGCGCTCCTCCTCCGTCATGGGCGGGGGGTCTGGCCCTACGCGGGACACCCCGTCCATCGTCGTGCAGGCCGACAGCATCACCACCGAAAACGACAGCATCGCAACGCGCAATTTCGCATTCATGACGGCATCCTCCGAATCGGTGCATGCGCGCACCGGTGCCCGGCCCCTGCCGGGCTCACTTCGGCTTATACGCCGACTGTCGGCGGAGGCCAGTGCCGGGGGCATGCCGCCGACGAACGGCAACGTGCGCGATCGTCAGAAGGGCGTCTGGGCCGCGACATCGCCAAGTTCGGCCAGCACCGCGGTTGCGAAGCTGCCGGCGGGCAGGCTGAAGGACAGCGACAGCGTGTCGGGCGCCGGACGGGTCCATTCCAGGCCACCCGGCCTCACCCGCAGCGCGCGACGCTCCTGCGCAAGACCGGCACGTTCCAGCCCCTTCTTCAGCGCAAGCGATTCTTCGTCCGCCAGCGCGGCATTCTCGATCCCGGCGACGTCGTCCGCGCTCCGCAGCGCACCGCGCCCCCAGAGGGGGCCGGTCGGGTGGATGTCCATCTGCCGAAGACGCGCCTCAAGGGTGTCATCCAGGGGCTGCGGACCGAACACACTGCGGGTGCCCTCCAGCATCCAGACCTCGCCGGGCAGCGCGCGGTCCCAGTCGCCGCGCTCGACCCGCGCCGCCAGCACGCGGTTGAACAGCTGCGATCGCGCCGCCGAGAGCAGGATGCCGCGCTGCTCGCGCCGCACGCCGCGGCCGGCGAACATCGAGCGGGCCTGGGCGATGTTGTCGCCTTCGCGGCCAAAGCGCTGTTCGCCGAAGTAGTTCGGCACCCCCGCCTCGGCGATGCGCGCGAGCCGCTGGTCGATGGCGTCGGGCTCACCCTGCACATCGCGCAGGACCAGCCCGAACCGGTTGCCGGCCAGTGCACCGCGCGGCAGCTTGCGCGAGTGCCAGTGGCGGTCGAGCACGCGCAGCTCGCCTTCGCGTTCCAGCAGCGCGATGTCGGGCGACACGCGCCTGGGCAGGTGCACGCTGAAACGCTGGACGGTCAGCGCGTGCCGGTCCTTCAGGCCGGCGTACCCGATGCCCATCTCCTGGACGCCGGCCCACTCGGCCAACAGGCGTGCGGCGTAGGCCGTGTTCATGCCGCGTTTCTCGATGGTCAGCAGCAGGTGTTCCCCGCTTCCTGACGGCTCGAACGACGGCAGTTCCTCGACCCGGAAATCCTCCGGCACACTGCGCATGCGCGCTTGGAGCACTGC
>Ga0156725_1118_pt14 | contig 12012 bp, 11 predicted proteins | sample RifOxyD1_FD_112054 | JGI IMG/M metagenome (GOLD analysis project Ga0156725, IMG submission 112054) | Xanthomonadales bacterium RIFOXYD1_FULL_69_11
CCTCGGCCTGCCGGGTGGCGGTCAGGTAATGCTGCGCGGCCTCCACGCCCAGGCCGACCGCCAACAGCAGCAGCGCCGCCAACGAGCGCGCCCGCGGGCTGGCGAACAGCATCGACGCGTACGTCGACAGCGCGAGGTACGAGGTGAAGTGCAACGCCTTGTCGAAACCGGGGATCGACGGGGTCGGCACCTCGCTGGCCGGCAGCAGCGACACTGCGACCGCGCACGCGATGGCGACCAGCCACAGCGCCACCCACCGCCGCGCGAACCTCAGCGGCCGCATCGTCGGCATGCGGCGTCGCGCTACGGCCGGCGCACTCACAGCCGGAAGCTCAGGTCGCCCGCCAGGAACGCCGCGCCGAACTCCACGTCCTTCTCGAACCCCATCACGCCGAAGCGCTCGCCCATGCCGCTGGGCAGGGTCAGCTTCTTGACCTCTTCGGTGCGGCTCAGGCGCTCGGCATCGTCGCTGATGCGCTCGATGCGCTCCAGCACGCCCGCCAGGCCGTTGCCCAGCAGGAAACTGGCCTGGCTGCAGTAGCCGGCAAAGTCGAAGCCGGCCGACACCCCGGCCTCGGCCAGCGCGGTGAAGTCCACCGATGCGGTGATGTCCTGCAGGCCCGGCCAACGCAACGGGTCGTCGTGCATGCGGTGGCGGTGGAACGCGCGCAGGGTGCCGTCGCGGCGGTCGGGCTGGTAGTACTCGGCGCGCGGGTGGCCGTAGTCGACGAACAGCATCGCGCCGCGGCGCATGCCGCCCGACACCGCCTGGATCCAGTACGGCAGCTGCGGCAGCACTTCGGAGCGGTAGCCGTCGGGCAAGGCGCGCTCCAGTCGGCGCTCGACATGCCGGACCGCGTTCGACAGGAAGGCGTCGGCCGGGCGGTCGACGCGCGCGAAGGCGCCGTCCTCGACCACCACGTGCTCTTCCATCACCTCGCCGCCGGCGATGGCAAAGCGCGGCGTGGGCAGCGCATCGATCACCTCGTTGGCGAACAGCACGCCGTCCCAGTCGTCGGCGAACGGCGTGTCCGGCCATTCCACCAGTTCGAACAGCGGCGGCGACAGGCGCTCGCGCAGGGTCTCGCGCTGGCGCTGCCGCAGCTGCGCGCTGGGCTCGAGGATGGCGTAGCGGTCGGGCAGCGCGTCCAGCTCCATCAGCCGCTTGAGCGCGACCGCGGCGAACGCGCCGGTGCCGCCGCCCAGCTCCAGGAACCGGGCCTGCGCGCCGAGCTGCTGCAGCACCGGCGCGACCGACTCGGCCACGCACGCGGCGAATACCGGGCCCATCTCGGGCGCGGTGGTGAAATCCCCCGCCGGCCCGAACTTGCTCGCACCGGCGCTGTAGTAGCCCAGCCCGGGTGCGTAAAGGGCCAGCTCCATGAAGCGGGAGAACGGCACCGCACCGCCGGCTGCGGTGATCTCTGTGCGGATCGCCTCCGACAGGCGTGCGCTGTGGGCGGCGGCCCCGGCATCGGGTTCGGGCAGGTCGAAAGGCTTCATGCGGCGTGCTGGCATCGCGGGGAGCGGTCACGCAGGATAGCGGCTCGGATGCGAACGCCTGGTGCCCGCCGGCGTCCATCGCCGACAGGAAGCCGCCTTCGATGCCGTCCACGCCCGTCGCCCTGGTCACCGGTTCCGCCCGCCGCATCGGCGCGGCGATCGCAAGGGCACTGCACGCCGCCGGTTACGACCTCGCGCTGCACTACCGCAGTTCGTCGGACGAGGTCGATGCGCTGGCCGCCGAGCTGGAACGCGCGCGGCCCGGCAGCACGCTGCGGCTGCAGGCCGACCTGGCCGAGTTCGACCGCCTGCCGGAACTGGTCGCTCGCACCGTGGGCCACTTCGGCCGCCTCGACGCGCTGGTGAACAACGCCTCGGGCTTCTTCCCGACGCCGATCGGCGAGGCCACGCCGGCGCAATGGGATGCACTGTTCGCCACCAACGCGCGCGCGCCGCTGTTCCTGTCGCAGGCCGCCGCGCCACACCTGGCGCGCAATGGCGGGGCGATCGTCAACCTCACGGACCTCTATGGCGAACGGCCGCTGGCCGGGCACTCGATCTACTGCATGGCCAAGGCCGCGCTGCTGATGGCGACGAAATCGCTGGCGCTGGAGCTGGGGCCGAAGGTGCGCGTCAACGCGGTGTCGCCCGGGGCGATCCTGTGGCCGGAAGACGGCGACGACGACGCCGCGCGCCGGGCCATGCTGCAACGCACGCCGCTGGCGCGCACCGGCACGCCCGAGGAAGTGGCCGAGGCGGTGCGCTGGCTGCTGCAGGACGCAACTTACTGCACCGGGCAGGTGATCCACCTCGACGGCGGGCGGCGGTTGGCGGGTTGAGGTTCGACCCTCGCCTACAGTGCTTTCTGTAGGAGCGGCTTCAGCCGCGATCGCCGCGGACCATTGAAGCCGTTGTAGGAGCGACGTAAGTCGCGACCGTCATGTCGACGAACCAACGCGGGTCGCGACTTACGTCGCTCCAACAGGTTGGGGTCTTCCGGGAACGCCCTTGCGGCTGAAGCCGCTCCTACAGGGGGCAGCACGACGGATGGCCCGCCGCGAGGCACGCGTTCAGAGCGACACGACGTCCAGCGGCACGTCGCGCTGCGGATGCGCCGCCCACAGCTGCGCCAGGGTGCGGCCGGTGCCGGGCACTTCGACGTCGGGGGCGATATCCGCCAGCGGACGGAGCACGAAGGCGTGCTTGAGCTCGGGCCGGGGGATTTCCAGATGCCCGGGCCCGGACAGGACGCGGTCGTCGAACAGCACGATGTCGATATCGAGCGTGCGGTCGCCCCAGCGCGGCCCGGTGCGATCGCGCCCGTGCGCATCCTCCAGCGCATGGAGCCAGGCGTTCAGCGCGTAGGGATCGGTAGTGCACTGGACGATGGCGGCGACGTTGAGGAAATCGCGCCCCTCGAAGCCGACCGCCTGCGTGCGGTACACCGGCGAGACCACCACGTCGCCGAAGTGCTCGCGCAAGGCGTCCAGCGCGCTGCGCAGGTTGGCGTCCGGGTCGAGGTTGCTGCCCAGGCTCAGGTAGGCACGGCTGGTGGCGGGGCGGCTCATGCGTCGGAGTCCTCGTGCAGCATGCGCTGCGACAGCGTGGTGACCGCGGCAGCGACATCCGCCCCGCCCGGCTGCTGGAACAGCCGCAACCCGAATTCGGGCAGCACCGCCAGCAGGTGGTCGAAGATATCCGACTGGATGTCCTCGTACTCGCCCCACGCGGTGGTGGCGGTGAAGCAGTACACCTCCAGCGGGATGCCGGTGGCGCCCGGGTCGAGCTGGCGCACCAGCATCGTCATGTCGTCGCGCACGCGCGGGTGCGCGCGCAGGTAGGCGGCGACGTACGCGCGGAACGTGCCCAGGTTGGTGACGCGGCGCGTATTGACCGGGTCCTTGCCGCCGGCGGCGAGCTCGGCGTTGTAGGCCTCCAGCTCGCGGCGCTTGGCGTCCAGGTAATCGTCGATAAGCGCGATGCGGCGCAGGCCGTCGCGCTCCTCGCCCGACAGGAAGCGCACCGAGGCCTGGTCGATCAGCAGCGCGCGCTTGATCCGCCGCCCGCCGGCCTCGCTCATGCCGCGCCAGTTCTTGAAGCTGTCGCTGATCAGGCGGTGCGTGGGGATGGTGGTGATCGTCTTGTCCCAGTTCTGCACCTTGACCGTGTGCAGCGCGATGTCGATCACGTCGCCGTCGGCCTGCAGCTCCGGCATCTCGATCCAGTCGCCCACCCGCAGCATGTCGTGGCTGGACAGCTGGATCGACGCCACCAGCGACAGGATGGTGTCCTTGAACACCAGCAGCACGACCGCGGTCATCGCGCCCAGGCCGGTCAGCAGCACCAGCGGCGAGCGGTCGATCAGCGTGGCGACGATCAGCACGCCGGCGATCAGGAACACCACCAGCTTGGCGACCTGCAGGTAGCCCTTGATCGGGCGCTGGCGGGCGCGGTCGCCGCGGCGTTCGTAGAGGTCATTGAGCGCGTTGAACAGGTTGCCCAGCGACAGCGCGATGGTCAGGTAGATGTAGGCGACGGCGACGTTGTGCACGACTGCGACGACGGTGGCCGGCAATCCCGGGACGCCGAGGATGCCCACGCCGATGATCAGCGCCGGCACCACGTGCGCCAGCCGCGACAGCACGCCGCGCGCCATCAGCGCGTCGTCCCACTGCAGCGGCGAGGCCTGCGCCACGCGCGCGACGACCTTCAGCAGGATGCGTCGGGTGATCCAGTTGGCCAGCCATGCCGCCAGCAGCAGGCCCAGCAGCGGCAGCCAGGTCGACGCATACGGAAGCCCGGCCACGGGCCGGGCGAAATCGGGAAGCCAGTCCATGCGCTACAGGGTAGCGGCGGTGCGCTCGATCATCACCCCGACCGCGCGCGCGCCGCGCACCGCGCCGGGCTTGCTGAGCTTCAGGCGCACGCGCTGCACCCCGAACTCGCCCAGGATGATCGCCGCCACGCGCTCGGCCAGCGTCTCCACCAGGCCGAAGTCGGATTCGGATACGTACTGGACGACCCGCTTGCTGACGGCCTTGTAGTTGAGCGTGTCGCCGATGGCGTCGCTGGCGGCCGGGATGCGGTTGTCGAACGCCATCTCGATGTCGAACACCAGCGGCTGGCGGATGCGCCGCTCCCAGTCGTAGATGCCGATCAGTGCCTCGATCTCGAGGCCTTCGATGAAGACGTGGTCCATGGGGGCGGAAATCGGGAAAAAGGAAGGGGCCACACTACCCGCGTGTCGCATCGGGCGCAGCGACCCTCGGCGACAGGGACCGCCCGGTTACGCCTGCACCGCCGGCAGGCTCGCCATGTCCCAGCGCGGGGTGACGCGCACCGAGGCGTCCTCGGACTGGCCGGCCTGCAGGCGCAGCGCACCGGCGAAGGCGATCATCGCGCCGTTGTCGGTGCAGAACGCCGGACGCGGGAAGCCGACACGTCCCCCGCGTTGCTCGGCCATGGCCTGCAGCCGCGCGCGCAAACGGCGGTTGGCGCCGACGCCACCGGCGACCACCAGGGTCTCGCAGCCGGCCGCATCCAGCGCGCGCTCGCATTTGATCGCCAGCGTCTCGACCACCGCATCCTCGAACCCGCGCGCGATGTCGGCGCGGGTGGCCTCGCCCTGGTCGCTCTTCTGCCAGGCCAACAGCACCTGCGTCTTCAGGCCGCTGAAACTGAAATCCAGCCCCGGGCGGTCGGTCATCGGCCTCGAGAACCGGTACGCGCCCGGCCGGCCCTGCTCGGCCAGCGCCGCCAGGTGCGGCCCGCCCGGGTACGGCAGGCCCATCAGCTTGGCGGTCTTGTCGAAGGCCTCGCCGGCGGCGTCGTCCAGCGTCTCGCCCAGCAGGCGGTACTGGCCGATCGCCTCTACCGCCACCAGCTGGGTGTGCCCCCCCGACACCAGCAGCGCCACGAACGGCGGCTCCAAGGGGCCCTCGTCCGTCTCCTCCATCAACGGGGCCAGCAGGTGGCCTTCCATGTGGTGGACCGCCACCGCCGGCACGTCCAGCGCCCAGGCCAGCGACCGCGCCACCCCGGCGCCGACCAGCAGCGCGCCCACCAGCCCGGGGCCGGCGGTATAGGCCACGCCGTCGAGTTCGTCCACGGCCATGCCGGCCTCGGCCAGGGTCTGGCGGATCAGAGGCAGCAGCTTGCGCACGTGGTCGCGGCTGGCCAGCTCGGGCACCACGCCGCCGTACTCGGCGTGCAGCGCGACCTGGCTGTACAGGGCGTGCGCCCGCAGCCCGGCCTCCGTGTCGTAGACGGCCACGCCGGTTTCGTCGCAGCTGGTTTCGATGCCGAGGACTTTCATGGGTTGGAAGCGGGGAATGGGGAATGGGGAAATAGGAGGTGCGGCGCTGGGCCGACGGGCGGCGTTGAGCCCCTCTCCCCCCGGGAGAGGGGTTGGGGAGAGGGTCCGGCGAAGCCACGCAGGCCAGCACGCTCGTCTGGTTCGTGAACGCGTCTGGACCCCACCACCTTGAGGCCGTGCCTGCGCCTTACCAACCGCCACCCGCCCGCAACTTGCATCCGCCCGGAGCACCCCGCTATCATACGCGGCTCGCCCGGCGGATCCGGGCCGACCACCCGAACCGAGATACCGTATGCCCAGCGTCAAAGTCCGCGAAAACGAGCCGTTCGAGTTTGCACTGCGTCGCTTCAAGCGCACCTGCGAGAAGGCCGGCGTCCTCGCCGAGACCCGCAAGCGCGAGTTCTACGAGAAGCCGACCCAGGAGCGCAAGCGCAAGGCCGCCGCGGCTGTGAAGCGCCAGGCCCGTCGCGCCTCGCGCGACGTGACCAAGCGCCAGCGCCTGTACTGAGTACAGACGGGTTTCTTCCCCCGCGCCGGGTGACCGGCGTGGCGGAGGTGCGAAGCCGGCCGCGCCCTTGCGCCGCCGGCTTTTTGCATTTCGCCCGTTGGCGACCACCCCGGCCCCATGCCCGGACAGGGCGCGTATCGATCCGTACCTACCATCAGCCCAGCCATCCAAGGACCCTGCCATGTCCCTCAAGCAGCAGCTCACCGATGACATGAAGGCCGCGATGAAGAGCGGCGACAAGCACACCCTCGGCGTGATCCGCCTGGCCAACGCCGCGATCAAGCAGAAGGAGGTCGACGAGCGGATCGAGCTGGACGACGCGCAGGTGCTGGCCGTGCTGGAGAAGATGGTCAAGCAGCGCCGCGACTCCGTGTCGCAGTACGAGGCCGCCGGCCGCGGCGACCTGGCCGACATCGAGAAGGCCGAGATCGTGGTGGTCGAGCGCTACCTGCCGGCCAAGCTGGGCGAGGCCGAGATCCGCGCCGCGATCGACGCGGCCGTCCTCGAAACCGGCGCCGCCGGACCGGCCGACATGGGCAAGGTCATGGGCGTGCTCAAGCCGCGCCTGGCCGGCCTGGCCGACATGGGCCAGGTCTCGGCGCTGCTGAAGCAGCGGCTCGCCGGCTGACCCCGCCGCCACGCCTGCGGCACCGCCGCTGCACCCACGAAGCCGGGCCCGTCCCGGCTTCGTCGCGTCCGGGCCTGCGACACGACGCTAACCGCGGCCGCGCGACACTGGGGGCCGGCACGCCCGGTGCCGTCCCACGCCATGCCATGCCGTCGACTACAGCCCCGTCCACCCCCGCACCGTCCAGGACCTCGAGCCCGCACGGCCCTGCCCCCGGGACACCCGAGCGGGCACTGGGCCGCCTGCAGGCGCTGAACGACCGGCTGCAGGCCTCGCGGGCCGCACGCTTCGCACAGCGCTTCATCGACGACGACATCCCGGCGCTGGCCGCGGCCCTCGCCTTCTACACCCTGCTGTCGCTGGCGCCGCTGGTCACCATGCTGCTGTGGCTGACTACGTCGCTGTACCCGGCCGCGCAGGACGAGTTCTTCCGGCAGGTGGGCCTGCTGGTGGGTGCGGAAGTCGAGGCCACGGCGCGACTGATCGTCGCCAATGCGGAGCGCGAACCGCGCACCGGTTCGCTGGCCGCGCTGCTGGGCACCCTGGCATTGCTGGTGGGCGCCTCGATCGTCTTCGGGCAGTTGCAGGCCGCACTCAACCGGGTGTTCCGCAGCGATGCCAAGCGCCTGGGCGGCGTGCTCGCGTGGCTGCGCAAGCGGCTGCTGTCGTTCGGCATGGCCGTGGCGCTGGGCTTCCTGCTGGTGGTGTCGATGGCCGTGCAGGCCGGCCTGCAACTGCTGGTGGCCTACCTGCCGGCGCTGCTGCCAGTGTTCGTGGCGCTGTTCTCGTTCCTGCTGTACGCGCTGGCGTTCGCGGCGATGTACCGCTGGCTGCCCGACCGCTCCGTCGGCGGGCGGCGCGCACTGCTGGGCGGCGCGTTGACGGCGTCGATGTTCATGGCCGGTCGCGCGGCCATCGGCCTGTACCTCGGCCAGGCCAGCCTGGGCAGTGCCTACGGGCCCGCGGGCGGCCTGGTCGTCATGCTGGTGTGGCTGTATTACTGCGCGGTGGTGTTCCTGGTGGGCGCGCTGATCACCGCGATGCTGGACGAGCACGCGCGCGTGCGCCAGCGCGTTGAACAGGTGCGCCGGCAATGCGCCGGTACTACTACGACACGGAGCGCGGATACGGCCGCCGGCGTGGCATCCTAGCCACCCGCTACCGACCCGGCGCCCCTGCGGCGGCCGCGTGCATGGCCCGCATCCCCGACGCGTTCATTGACGATCTCCTCGCCCGGACCGACATCGTCGAGCTGGTGGGCGCGCGCGTGCCGCTCAAGCGGCAGGGCAAGGAGTACTCGGCGCGCTGTCCCTTCCACGACGAGCGCTCGCCGTCGTTCACGGTGTCGCCGACCAAGCAGTTCTACCACTGCTTCGGCTGCGGGGCGCACGGCACCGCCATCAGCTTCCTGATGAACTACGACCGCCTCGAGTTCCTCGACGCGGTCGAGGAGCTGGCGCGCCATGCCGGCATGGAAGTGCCGCGCGACACGCAGCAGCGCAACGCGAACCCCGACAGCCAGGGGCTGTTCGATGCGGTCGAAGCGGCGTCGAGGTTCTTCCAGAAACAACTCGCCTCCAGCGACAAGGCCCGCGCGTACCTGGACGGCCGCGGAGTGAGCGAAGCGATCCGGGCGCAGTTTGCCATCGGCTACGCGCCCGACGGCTTCAACGCGCTGCGCGACGCGCTGGGCACCGACCCGCGGCGGATGCAGTTGCTCGAACGCGCCGGCCTGTTCTCGAAGAACGACAGCGGCCGCGTCTACGACAAGTTCCGCGACCGGGTGATGTTCCCGATCCACGACCGGCGCGGGCGCACGATCGCGTTCGGTGGACGTGTACTGGGCAAGGACGACGGCCCCAAGTACCTCAACTCCCCCGAGACCCCGCTGTTCCACAAGGGGCGCGAACTCTACGGGTTGTGGCAGGTGCGCCAGGCGCACAACAGGATCGAGCGGCTGGTGGTGGTGGAGGGCTACATGGACGTGGTCGCGCTGTTCCAGCACGGCGTCGACACGGCCGTGGCGACCCTGGGCACGGCGACCACGCCCGACCACGCCGAACTGCTGTTCCGCAACGCGCCGGACGTCTACTTCTGCTTCGACGGCGACCGCGCGGGCCGCGGCGCGGCGTGGAAGGCGGTCGAGTCGGTGCTGCCGGGCATGAAGGACGGTCGCCAGGCGTTCTTCCTGTTCCTGCCCGAGGGCGAGGACCCGGACACCATCGTGCGCAGCGAAGGCGCCGACGGCTTCAACACGCGCCTGCAGGCGGCCACGCCGCTGTCGCAGTTCCTGTTCGACACGCTCGCCACCGACGTCAACCTGGCCACGCTGGAAGGCAAGGGCCGCTTGGCCGAGCGCGCAAAACCGCTGCTGGCGCAGATCCCGGACGGCGCGTTCGGTGACCTGATGCGCCAACGCCTGACCGAACTCACCGGCGTGGGGGCGCGCAGCGCCGGGGCCGACACCCACGTACCCGCCCAGCGCGCGCGGCGCCCGAGCGGCACGCCCGCGCCCAAACGCAGCCTGGTGCGCAGCGCGATCACCCTGCTGCTGCAGCACCCGCCGCTGGCGCTGGAGCTGTTGCCACCGTTCCGCTTCGCGGGGCTGCAACAACCCGGCGTGCCGCTGCTGATCGACCTGCTGCAGCTGGTTGATGCGCGCCCGGACATCACCACCGGCGCGTTGATCGAGCACTTCGAAGGCCGCGAGGAACATGCCGCGCTGCAGAAGCTGGCCGCCGAGGTCGTCCCGGGCGATGTGGAGATGTGGCGCACCACGTTCATGGACGCGATCGACCAGCTCGAGCGCTTCCGGTTGCGCCAGCGCATCGAGGTGCTGCAGGAGCGCGTGCGCGATGGCGGTTTCAGCGTCCTCACCGCCGAGGAGAAAGCCGAACTGCTGCAGCTGCAGGCGGCCACGCGCGGCGCCTGACTGCGGCACGTGAAGCCGGCCACGCGGCTCGGCTAAGCTCCGGGATCGACCAGAACCCGGGGAGCCGCCTCATGCCGCTGCGCCGCGCCTTCACCGTTACCGCCCTGGCCGCCGCGTGCGCGTGGCCGGCCTTCGCCCAGTCGCCCGCGCCGGTGGAGCGCGTGGAAACCGGCAACCGCGTCAGCGAGAACATCCCGGCCATCCCGCCGGAACTGGTCGAGCGCCTCAACCGCTACCAGAACACGCGCGGCGCCGGCTTTGCCGGCTGGACCGACGACGGCTGCTTACTGGTCAGCACGCGCTTTGCCGAAACCAGCCAGGCGCACCGCGTGTGCGCGCCGATGGGCATACGCGAGCAGCTCACGTTCTACCCCGAGCCCGTGGCCGGCATCGACGCCGCACCGCCCGCCGCCGACCTGGACGGTTTCGTGTTCGGCAAGGACATCGGCGGCAACGAATTCTGGCAACTGCACTGGTTCGACCTGGGCACGCGCGAGGTGCGCCTGCTGACCGATGGCAAGTCGCGCAACCAGGGCGCGCTGTTCTCGCACGACGGGCGGCGCTTCGCGTATTCCAGCACCGCGCGCAACGGCACCGACACCGACGTGTGGGTGATGGACTTCCCGTCGGGCCAGGCGCGGCCGCTGGTCACCGAGGGCGGCACGTGGAGCGCGCGCGACTTCGCGCCCGACGGCACGCGCATGCTGGTCAGCCGCTACGTGTCGGCCAGCGAATCCCACCCGGGCGAGGTCGACCTTTCGACCGGCGAACTGGAACTGTTTCCGGTCGAGGGCGGCAAGGCGGCGTTCGGCGATTTCCGCTACGCGCCCGACGGCCGCAGCGTGTACTACGTGTCCGACGAGCCGGTCGACGGCCGCAGTGGCGAGTTCATGACGCTGCGCCACCACGACCCCGACACCGGCGTGCTCACCGTGCTCAGCGGCGACATCCCGTGGGACGTGGAAGGCTTCGAGATCAGCGACGACGGGCGCCACCTCGCCTTCGTCACCAACGAGGACGGCATCGCGCGCCTGCACGTGCGCCGGCTGCCCGGACACGAGCCGGTCGCGCTGCCTGAACTGCCGGTTGGCGTGATGGGCGGACTGGGCTTCTCGCCCGACGGCAACCGGCTGGCGCTGACGCTCAACACCGCCACCTCGCCCAGCGACGTCTACGTCATCGACCTGGCGTCGCGCGGACTGGAGCGCTGGACGCGCAGCGAGGTCGGCGGGCTGGACCCGGCATCCTTCGTCGCACCCACGCTGGTGCGCTACCCGACGTTCGACGAGGTCGACGGCACGGCCCGCACGATTCCCGCCTTCTACTACCGCCCGGCCAACGTCCCGGCCGGCACCAAGCTCCCGGTGGTGATCAACATCCACGGCGGCCCGGAAGCGCAGGCGCTGCCGACGTTCAACCCGACCGCGCAGTTCCTGGCCAACGAGCTGGGCGTGGCGATGCTGGTGCCGAACGTGCGCGGCTCGGCCGGCTACGGCAAGACGTACCTGTCGCTGGACAACGCCGAGAAGCGCGAGGACTCGGTGCGCGACATCGGCGCGCTGCTGGACTGGATCGAAAGCCAGCCGGAGCTGGATGCCGCCCGCGTCGGTGTCTACGGCGGCAGCTACGGCGGCTACATGGTGCTGGCGTCGATGGCGACCTACCCCGAGCGCATCCGCGCCGGCGTCGACATCGTCGGCATCTCGCACTTCGGCACATTCCTGCAGAACACCGAGGACTACCGCCGCGACCTGCGCCGGGCAGAGTACGGCGACGAGCGCAAGCCGGAGATCGCGCAGCTGTTCGAGCGCATCTCCCCGCTCAACAACGCCGACCGCATCACCGCGCCGCTGTTCGTCGCCCAGGGCAAGAACGATCCGCGCGTGCCGTATACGGAGGCCGAGCAGATCGTCGCCGCCACCCGCAGCAACGGCCAGCCCGTGTGGTACCTGCTGTTCAACGACGAAGGCCACGGCTTCCGCAAGAAGAGCAACAGCGACCACTTCACCGCCGCGACCATGCTGTTCTGGCAGGAGCACCTGCTGGGTGAGTAGTCCGCGTCCCGCCTCGACCCGTCTCGATCGACCCTTGGGCGCATCGGATGCGGGCCGGCCATGCCGGCCCGC
>Ga0156725_1058_pt3 | contig 11544 bp, 9 predicted proteins | sample RifOxyD1_FD_112054 | JGI IMG/M metagenome (GOLD analysis project Ga0156725, IMG submission 112054) | Xanthomonadales bacterium RIFOXYD1_FULL_69_11
ATCAGTCCGCCCGGCGTGGCCTCGTAGATCGACGGTTCGATGCGCTGGTCGATGTAGCCGACCTCGCCCAGCACCGCCTCCAGCGTCTCGCGCGTGCGCCGCGAAGGCGAGCACAGGACGCAGTCGGGCACCCAGCCACTGTCCTTGATCCATCGCCCGGCGGATTCGGCTTCGGCCAGGCCCTCGGCCGACAGCGGGCGGTCCAGGTCGGCCTGCCCGGGGGCGGCGGGTTCGGCGTGGGCGTGGCGGAGCAGGATCAGTTCGCGCATGGCGGCTCGCAGTCTGGGTTGGAGGACGGATGGCGGACGCGGGCCACGGGGTTACTTGCGCAGCCAACGCAACAGCGGCTGCCAGTCGGCCTGGTGCTCGCGCACGTGCGCGGAGTGGTAGTCGAACAGGCTCTTGCCCAGCGAGGTCATGACCACGTAGGCCTGGCTGTCGCGCAGCTGCGCCACCACCGGGTACGGCCAGGCCTTGAGCAGGTCGACCGCCTGCTGCGAGGCGTTGGTCCACGGCTTGAGCTTGTTGCCGACCAGCCCGACACGCAGTTCACCCTTGCGCACCCGCGGATGGCGGGCCAGCGTGTCCAGGAACGGCACGGTGGCCTCGATGTCGAGCGTGGACGGCTGCACCGGCACGACCACCGCGTCGGCGATTTCCAGGAATACATCCAGGTCGTCGGCCATGGCGCCGGCGCGGGCGTCGACCACCACGCGCTGGGTGTCGTCGGGCAGCTGCTTCTTCCAGGCCTTGCGGCGGGTGCCGTCCAGCGGCAGCACGGCCGACTCCAGCCCGGCCCGCCGCTGGGCCCAGCGCGTGGCCGAGCCCTGCGGGTCGGCATCGACCAGCGCGGTGTTGAGTCCGTCGAGCGCCGCCTGCGCGGCGAGGTGCGTGGCGATGGTGGTCTTGCCCACCCCGCCCTTGGAACTGGCCACCAGCACGGTCTTCATCGAGCCCCCTCAGGTGTCGCGCCGACCCGGCGCGGCCGGTCCCGCAGCCTACACCGGGGGGATCAAGGCGGTCATCACGGGTCGTCGTCAGTCCCCGGCGGCAGCCGGCCGGTCAGGATCAAGCTGCGGTAATGCGGATCGTTGGGTAGCCAGCCGGGCGGCATGGTGAGCCCATGACGCTGCAGAAGGCGCTGCCAGGCTTGGAACTCACCGAGCCGCAGGTGGTCGCGCACCAATTGCATGTCTTGGACGCGGTTGGCGGCGTGCATCGTCCAATGAAAATGGCGGAGGCGCTCCTTCCAATGCCTCTGCTCTGTGGCGTTGCCCGGCATCTGCACCAGCTGCGAGAGTGCGATCGCCTGGGCGATCACCGTGTCGCTGCCTGCCATGTGACCCCAAATACGTTGACACGTGGCCAGGTGGGCCGGGGACACGCGGCGTGCTGCGCACAGGTCGGAAAGTCCAGCCATGGAAGGCAGTGGGTGCGCTACGACGACGCCCGCCGCCTGCAACATCACAAGATCGTCCACCGTGGCCGCGGCATCAGGGGCGAGCCCCAATGTTGCCAAGGTGCGCCGCAAGGCATCCGGATTCATTGGCGGCGCGGGCACGTTCTCGAACGCCGACGCGTAGTCACGCGCCGTCCGCGCGTAGCCCATCCGGTAGTAGTCGGCGGCGGCCGCCCGCGCCAACCACTGGTCGATGGCCGCCCGGTCGCCGGATTCAAGGGCGGCTTCCAGCGCAAGAAGAGCGCCCACGGCATTGTCCGGCTGCAGCCGGAGGACCTCGCGGATGGCGTTCGCACCGTCGCAATCAGTGCCGCCGCACTCGATGGCGGCCATCAGTGCCAGTTGGAGATCGTCGGGTGCCAGCGTGCGCGCCCGGTCCAGGATCGCCTGCCGGTCGCGCGTTGCTTCGCTGCCAAGCGCATCGCTTGCCGGCAGCAACAGGTAGGCCTCGTATAGGCTCTGCGCATCACCCCGTTCCAGCAGCCAGGCAATGCGGCCGTCGACCGCGTCCTGGAACTCGCGCCCCCATCGGGCGAGGAAACCGCGAACTTCCAGTTCCTCGTTGGTCAGCACCCGCTCCCGGTATATCGCCCCTGGAGGCAAGGACGGCAGCGCCGTATCGGCGGCACGGACCACGGGCGAGGCTCCAACACTGGTCACCGCGACGGCGGTTTTTCCTGACCGCTCCCCTCCAGCCGTCGCGTGCCATCCCGCGACGCCCAAGAGCACTGCCACGCCCACCAACACCGCTCCCGAGGCGAGCATCTTTCGTCCCATCACCGACTCCCTGTCATCATCCCCTTCCGTCCTCCACTCTAACGGCCGCGCCCCTACCCCACCGCCACGCGCGCCCAAAGCGGCAACGTGACCAGCGACAGCAGCAGCCCGTACCCCACCATCGCCGCCGCCAGCCGCGGCGCCATGCCCTGCGCGATGGCGAGCGCGCCGGCGGTCACCATCGACGGCATCGCTGCCTCCAGCACCGTGGTGCGGGCCATGTCGCCGGTCATCCCGAGCAGCGGCACCAGCAGCAGCGCCAGCGCCGGCATCACCGCAAGCTTCAGCACCAGGCCGGCCGCCAGCGGTTTGAGTTCATCGCGCGGCAGTGCGAACCGCACCGACAGGCCGATGGTCAGCATCGCCAGCGGCAGCAGGGCTTCGGACAGGCGCAGCAGCGCCCCATCGATCCACGAAGGCGGCGACACGGGCATCACCGTCAACCCGATCACCAGCGCCCACAGCGGCGGGAACAGCAGCACCTTGCGCGCCATTTCACGCGGCGAGGGCTCGGCATCGCCGCCATAGCGCGCCAGTACCCACAGGCCGAACGTGGACATGATCAGGAACGCGCCGAACTGGTCGTAAACCACCGCGTACGGCAATGCGTCCTCGCCGATCAGCGCGCGCGTCAGCGGATAGCCCAGGAAGCTGGTGTTACCCAGCGCGACGGTGAGCAGCAGCACGCCATGCTGGTCGCGGCGCAGCTTCAGCATCCGCACCAGCGCGCCGACCAGCAGCACCGTGGCAACCAGCAGCAACCACGGCACCGCGGCCACGCCCAGCAGCGCCGCCGACAGTTCCAGTCGCGGCGCATACCGCAGCACCGCCGCCGGCAGGCACACGTACAGAACGACCAGCGTCAGCGCCTGCGCGGCGTCGTCCGGCAGCACCTTCAACCGCTGGAACAGCACCCCCAGCACCAGCATCGCCAGCACCAGGGCGAACGCGTCGAACGCCATCGCTTACTCCTCGTCGAAGCGCGATGGTGCCCTGACCCGCGCGGCCGCGCGAACGAGCCGGCTTACGACGGCGGGTTGGCCACCCAGGCGGCGTGCACCTCGGCAAGCCTCGCGCGTTCGTCCTCGGACCACCCGGGCAGCAGTGCCTCGTAGCGATCGGTCGTGCTCCAGTCCTGCGGCTCGGTGCGCACGGCGGCGGCATACCACTCCACGGCCTCGTCGCGGCGGTCCACCGACCACAGCGCCAGCGCGAGCGTCTGCGGCATCCAGCCGCCGTTGACCCCACGCGACAGTACGAGCGTGCGCCACTGGGCGAGCGCTTCCTCGTGGTGGCCCAGCCGGTAGAGGTCCCAGCCGAAGTTCCACAGCACCGGGCGGTAATAGCGGTTGCCCGCGTCCACCTGCGACAGCGCGCGGCTGTAGAGCTCACGGCCCAGCTGCTCGCGGCCACCCTGCATGGCGATGCGTGCGAGGTGCGCCGTCGCCACCAGGTCGCGCGGGTCGCGCTCCATCGCCTTCAACAGGTCCTGGACCGCGGCATCGCCGCTCTTGTCGGTGGCGACCAGCGCCTGGGTCGCAGTGGCGTCGGTGTCGAAGTAGAACTCGGCCGGCTTGGGCAGCGACTGGGCCGAAACGGAACCCGCCCAGAGCAGGCAGGCGGTCAGGACAACGGTTTTCACGGACATCGGTATTCCCCCTGTAACGCCCGCCCATTCTAGACCGTACGGGTCGGCGGCGTTCCGGCTGGTACAATTCCGGGGCTTTGCCCGGGCATTTCGACATGGGTCTGACACGGTAGCGGCCATTGCGCCGGCGACTTGAGCGCCGGGCCCGCCCGGCCGCCGCCGCGCCATGCCGCCGACCCGGCCCGCAGCGCAGCCCGTTGCATCGCACGCCACCCGCCCAGCCACCCCGCGGCCACGCCGCGCCGGAGCCACGCATGACCAGCACCGCCGAACTCAGCTCGCCGTCCTCGGCGAACACCCAGCTCACCCAGGGCGTGGTGGACCGCGACTACACCCTCGACCACAAGTACAGCCGCGAATCCGGCCGCATCTACCTGTCGGGCGTGCAGGCGCTGGTGCGCCTGCCGCTGATGCAGCGCATGCGCGACGCCGCCGAGGGCCTGGACACCGCCGGCTTCATTTCCGGCTACCGCGGCAGCCCGCTGGGCGGGTTCGACCTGGAGCTGTGGCGCGCGCGCAAGCACCTGGAAGGCGCGGGCGTGAAGTTCACCCCCGGATTGAATGAAGACCTCGGCGCGACGATGGTCTGGGGCACGCAGCAGACCGGCCTGTTCCCGGGCGCCAGGCACGATGGCGTGTTCGGCATGTGGTACGGCAAGGGCCCGGGCGTGGACCGCTGCGGCGACGTGTTCAAGCACGCCAACGCCGCCGGCACCGCGCCGCGCGGTGGTGTCCTCGCGCTGGCCGCCGACGACCACGCCTGCCGCAGCTCCACCCTGCCGCACGGCTCCGAGCACGAGTTCGTCTCGGCGATGATGCCGGTGCTCAACCCGGCCGGCGTGCAGGACATCCTCGACATGGGCCTGGTCGGCTGGGCAATGAGCCGCTTCACCGGGCGCTGGGTCGGCTTCAAGACGATTGCCGAAACGGTCGAGTCCTCAGCCTCGGTCGACGTGAATCCGCTGGCGCGCCGCATCGTGCTGCCGGAGGACTTCGAGATGCCGGCCGGCGGCCTCAACATCCGCTGGCCCGACCCGCCGCTGGAGCAGGAAATGCGCCTGCACCAGTACGCGGTCAAGGCCGCGCAGGCGTTCGCGCGCGCCAACGGCATCGACCGCCTGGTGATCGACCCGGCGCAGGCGCGCCTGGGCATCATCACCACCGGCAAGAGCTATCTGGACGTGCTGCAGGCGCTGGAGTACCTGGGCCTGGATGAGCGCGCGTGCCTGGACCTGGGCATCCGCATCTACAAGGTCGGCATGACCTGGCCGCTGGAGCCGGTCGGCCTGCAGCGTTTCGCGCGCGGGCTGGACGACATCCTGGTGGTGGAGGAGAAGCACGCCTTCATCGAGAGCCAGATGAAGGAGTCGATGTACAACTGGGCCGGCAGCGCGCGGCCGAGCATCGTCGGCAAGTACGACGAACACGGCGAGTGGATCCTGCCGTCGACCGGCGAGTTGACGCCGGCGCGCATCGCCCGGGTCATCGCCGGGCGCATCACCAGGTTCCACCAGTCCGAGCGCATCGAGCAGGTGCTGGCGTGGATCGCGCAGAAGGAAGGCGAACTCGCCCTGCCGCGCGCGCAGTTCCCGCGAGTGCCGCACTACTGCTCGGGCTGCCCGCACAACACCTCGACCGTGGTGCCGGAAGGCAGCCGTGCCCTCGGTGGCATCGGCTGCCACTACATGGTCACGTGGATGGACCGCTCCACCGACACCTTCACCCACATGGGCGGCGAGGGCGTGACCTGGGCCGGGCAGGCGGCGTTCACCGACACCCCGCACGTGTTCCAGAACCTCGGCGACGGCACCTACTTCCACTCCGGCAGCCTGGCCATCCGCCAGTCGGTCGCGGCCGGCGTCAACATCACCTACAAGATCCTCTACAACGACGCGGTCGCCATGACCGGCGGCCAGCCGGTGGACGGCACGCTGTCCGTGCCGCAGATCGCCCACCAGGTGCGCAGCGAAGGCGTGGACACCATCGTGCTGGTGTCGGACGACATCGCGAAATGGAACAAGCGCGAGATCTTCCCGTCGGGCGTGGAGTTCTTCGACCGCAAGGAGCTCGACGAGGTGCAGAAGCGCCTGCGCGAGGTCCGCGGCACCAGCGTGCTGATCTACGACCAGACCTGCGCCACCGAAAAGCGCCGCCGCCGCAAGCGCGGCAAGATGGTCGACCCGCAGAAGCGCGTGGTCGTGAACTCGCTGGTGTGCGAAGGCTGCGGCGACTGCGGCAAGAAGTCGTTCTGCGTGTCGGTGCTGCCGAAGGAAACCGAGTTCGGCCGCAAGCGCGACATCGACCAGTCCAACTGCAACAAGGACTACTCCTGCGTCAATGGTTTCTGCCCGAGCTTCGTCACCGTCGAAGGCGGCCGCCTGCGCAAGCAGAAGGGCAGCAACGCCGCCGACCGCCTCGCGAACCTGCCGATGCCGGTGCTGCCGGCGCTGGACCGTCCCTGGAACATCCTGATCACCGGCGTCGGCGGCACCGGCGTGGTCACCATCGGCGCGCTGCTGGGCATGGCCGGGCACCTGGAGGGCCGCGGTTCCAGCGTGCTCGACCAGACCGGCCTGGCGCAGAAGGGCGGCGCGGTCACCACCCACATCCGCATCGCGAAGACGCCCGCCGACATCCACGCCGTGCGCATCGCCGCCGGCGAGGCCGACCTCGTGCTGGGCTGCGACATGGTGGTGGTCAACGACTACTGGGCGCTGTCGAAGGTCCGGGCGGGGCGCTCCAACGTCGTGCTCAACAGTTACGAAGCGATGCCCGGCACGTTCACCACGCGCCCGGACATGGAGTTCCCGGCCACCGACATCATCGATGCGGTGCGCAAGGCACTGGGCGACAGCGCGAAGGACGGCCTGCACGTGGTCGATGCCACGCAGCTGGCCACCGCGCTGATGGGCGATGCGATCGCCACCAACCTGTTCATCCTCGGCTACGCATGGCAGCAGGGCCTGGTGCCGCTGTCGCTGGACGCGATCATGCGCGCGGTCGAGCTCAACGGCGCCGCCGTCGACATGAACAAGACCGCCTTCGCCTGGGGCCGGCTGGCGGTGGTCGACATGCCGGCGGTGATGCAGTCCGCCGGACTGGTTCGCAACGCGCAGACCACGGCCGAAGCCACGCCGCACGCCCTGCCGATGCTGCCGGCCGGGGAGTGGGAAGGCCACGAGTGGGGTGCCAACGCGGCCCCCGCGCCGCTGCGCAACGAGGACGAGCTGCGCCACGTACCGTCGCACGCTGCTGGCGACAACGTCGCGTTCCTGCCGCTGGACGACGCTCGGCTGTCGCGTTCGCTTGATGAGCTCATCGCGCGCCGCGTGGCGTTCCTGACCGACTACCAGGACGCGAAGTACGCCAAGCGCTACGCCGACTTCGTCGCGCGCGTGCGCAACGCCGAGGCCGAACGCGCGCCCGGCAGCACCGACCTGACCGAAGCCGTGGCGCGCTACGCGTTCAAGCTGATGGCCTACAAGGACGAGTACGAGGTCGCGCGCCTGTACACCAGCGGCGAGTTCCAGCGCCGCATCGCGCAGCAGTTCGAAGGCGACTACACGCTGAAGTTCCACCTCGCCCCGCCGATCATGGCCAGGAAGGACGACCAGGGCCGCCTGATCAAGCGCGAGTTCGGGCCGTGGATGCTGAAGGCCTTCGGCGTGCTGGCGAAGTTCAAGGGCCTGCGCGGCACCGCGCTGGACATCTTCGGCCGCACCGAGGAGCGCCGCATGGAGCGCCGCCTGATCGAGGAGTACTTCGCCACCGTCGACGGCCTGCTGGGCACGCTGGACCGCGGCAACGTCGACCTGGCCGCGGAGATCGCCTCGATCCCCGAGCACATCCGCGGCTACGGGCACGTCAAGGAAGACCACCTGCACACGGCCAAGGCGCGCGAAGCCGAGCTGCTGGCGCAGTGGAACAACCCGCTGCGTGTGGTGCAGGTGGCCTGACGGGTTGCCGGTACCGTCATGTACGAAAAAGCCCCGCATCCGCGGGGTTTTTTTTGTGCTGGAGATGTCCGCACCCGGTCATCTAGAAAACCGGCGCCCCTGTAGGAGCGGCTTCAGCCGCGATCGCAACTCCCATGGCCTAAGAGATGTTCGCGTCCTTTGTAGGAGCGACGTAAGTCGCGATCACAGGTCTCCGGAGCTGCGCGGTCGCGACTTACGCCGCTCCTACAAAAGACCTCTCGACATTTCCGGCGTATGGGGTGCCACAGCATTGCTGGAGTGCCGATCGCGGCTGAAGCCGCTCCTACAGATGTGGGAACGGACGCCGGACGGAATCCATCCGCCCGGCGTCCTTTGCACATCCTTTGCACATACGCGTTTCGATCAACGCACCCGGAACAACCCGCTGCCCGTCGGCGCGTTCTCGTTGTAGTCCGGAATCTGGTCGTACGGCGAGTTCACCGTGTCGATGTACGGCGAGGTGAACGCCTCGCGCACGCCGGCGCGGGCGCGCTCCCAGTCAAGACGCGAGCCGCCGTTATGGCGCTGCCAGTCCTGCGCGAGTTCGCGCTCCAGCGAGTCGTCCCAGTCGCGGTCGGCGTAGCGCGTCTTGGCCAGCACGCCGTAGCGGTAGGCGGGACGGTAGTCGTCGAAGGTCTCGTCCTGCGCCTTGTAATCGGCCTGCTGGAAGCGCTCCTGGAAGTGCTGGTCGGCGGCAGCGTAGGTGTTGTGGGTGAGGTCGGCGCGGCTCCACGAGTCGCGGACCGCCGGCTTGGCCTGGTCCCAGTCCAGGCGCGACTGGCCGCGCGCCTGCTCCCACTTGCTGCGCAGCTCGCTCTCGGACTGCTCGAAGCCGCGGCTGCCGTACTGCTCGCGCGCCTGCAGGCCGAAGCCGTAGGCTGCGGAGTAGTCGCGGTCGTAATCGAACTTGGTGGTGTCGGTATACGGACGGTCGGCGTGCGCCTGGCGCCAGTACTCGACCTCGCCGGTCGGGTCGATGCGCTCGGCCACGCTCTTGCCCGCGGCCGCGCCGGCAATCACGCCGACACCGGCACCGACCAGGGTGCCGATCGGGCCGAACACGGTACCGGCCAGCGCGCCGGCCGCGGCGCCACCGGCCGCACTGCCGACGCCGACGCCGACCGGGTGGGATCCTGCTTCTCCGGTAATCGGGTCGCGGTTGAGGTCGCGGTGCGCGGTGTCTTTGGGCTGGGTCATCGCAGTGCTCCTGATGGGGACGCCGGGCGTGCCGGCCGGGGGAGCGTCCACCTTCGCGCAGCCGCGGTTAAACCAACGTCGCCATGGGGTGATCGGGCGATGACGGGTCGCCTTCCGGTTGAACGGTTCAGCTGCGCCGCGGCACCTGCGGGTCGGCGCGCCGTGCGTGCGTGGGCGTGTTCAGCCGGTACGACGCCAGGCGATGCACCGGTTGTTGGCCGGCATGGCGACATCCTCGACCAGCGCCAGGCCGATGCCACGTGCCAGCGCATCCACCGCTTCGAAATCGCGGATGCCCGACCGCGGATCGCGCGCCTTCAGCCAGCCGTCGAACTCGCGGTTGCTGCCGCTGGTGTAGTCGCCGCCGTAGTTGAACGGCCCGTAGACCACCAGCACAGCGTCCGCCGCCAGCGTGCGGTCCAGTCCGGCGAAGAAGGCTTCGACTTCGGGCCAGCCCATGATGTGCAGCGTGTTGGCGCTGAAGGCGGCATCGAAGCGCGTGCCGTTCGCTGGACGTGGCCACGGTCCCGTCGCCACGTCCAGCTCGACTGGCGCCGGTGTGTTGGGCAACGCAGCATGGCCCAGCCACGCGCGGATGCCCGGCAGGTACTCGGCGCGGTCGCTGCACTGCCACCGCAGCCACGGCATTGCAGCGGCGAAGTGGACCGCGTGCTGGCCGGTGCCGCTGCCGATCTCGAGCACGTGGCGGCGCTCGGCGAAGTGGCGCTGCAGGACGGCGAGGATTGGTTCGCGGTTGCGCTCGCAGGAGGGGGCGTTGGGGAGGGCGTCGGGCATGGGCGTCGTCCGGTTCTGCATTGGTCTTCGCAGTAGTGTGCCCCTCCCCCTGCGACTGCAGGGGGAGGCTGGGAGGGGGTGCTCTGCAATTTGTCGCGGCGGAAAGCACCCCTCCCCAACCCTCCCCTGCATGCAGGGGAGGGAGTAGTAACGCTCTTTGAGTCAGCTGAACGCCAAGGACGGGAGTTGCAAGACCCGACGGAAGCATGCCGGTCGCTGCCGGCCGATACTGGTCAAGATCCCTGAACCGGCAACGCGCCCGCACCAATGCACCGCCTCGACTTCACCCCTTCGCTGATCCTGCCGGTTGCCCGCGCCGACTGGCCGCCGCCGGCGGTGCCCGTCACGATCGACGGCATCACCCTGCAGCCCAAGTCCGAACTGCACGTCACGCTGGTCGGCACTTCCCTGGGCGAGGAGCTGCTGCGTTCGATCGCGCGGCCACTGCTGCACGACACCGTGTCCCGCGCCTTGGCGACACATGGCACCCACCCGGTGCGGACCGGCGCCCTGCATCTGCTGCGCAAGCCTTTCGACGAGGACGGACAAGGCGGCGTGGCGCACTCCGTCATCGAGCACGTGCACCTGCCGGCGATGGCGCCATTGCACGCGGCCCTGGGTCGCCTCCTCGGCCGCCAGCTGCCCGTGCCACCACCGCACGTGACGCTTTACACGGCCGGCGACGACCGCGGCATCGGAATCTCCAGCCCGCGCCGGCTGCGCGCGCTGGCCGTCCGCCGCGTCGACCCGCTCGAACTGGGCGACTGACGGCCACGGTCTCACCCGGTGCGACGCCCCTCGGGCCCACTGCCCGCCTTCGGCGGGACGGGTGGACACGCACATGGGGCACGCACTGGCACGGCGGGTGGAAGACGAGCAGCAGGCGCTGGCCCTGCCCGGTGACGGCCGTCGCGCGGGCGACGGCGGCGCGCTGACGCAGGCGCTGGAGCGCCGCTACGCCGACCGCATCACCGGCAGTTTCACGATTCCCGGCCGCGAGGGACGTTATGCGCCGATTCCCGATGACGTGCCCGCCGCGCTGGCCTCGGCCCTGCGCGCACGCGGCATCGACCGCCTCTACGCCCACCAGGCCGAGGCGTGGGACGCGACGCAGCGCGGCGAGCACGTCGCCATCGTGACCCCGACGGCTTCGGGCAAGTCGCTGTGCTACACGCTGCCGGTCGCCGCCTCGGTGATGAATGCGCGGAGCACGGGCGGCGCGGCCAAGGCGCTGTACCTGTTTCCGACCAAGGCGCTGGCGCAGGACCAGGTCGCCGAGCTGCTGGAGCTCAACCGCGCCGGCGACCTCGGGCTGAAGGCCTTCACCTTCGACGGCGACACGCCCGGCGATGCGCGCCAGGCGATCCGCCTGCACGGCGACATCGTCGTGTCCAACCCGGACATGCTCCACCAGGCGATCCTGCCCCACCACACCAAATGGGCGCAGTTCTTCGAGAACCTGCGGTTCGTGGTGATCGACGAGGTGCACACCTACCGCGGCGTGTTCGGCAGCCACGTCGCCAACGTGCTGCGCCGGCTCAAGCGCATCTGTGCGTTCTACGGTGTGCGGCCGCAGTTCATCCTGTGCTCGGCGACGATCGGCAACCCGGCCGAGCACGCGCGCGCGCTGATCGAGGACCGCGTGCACGCGATCACCGAATCCGGCGCGCCCACCGGCGACAAGCACGTGC
>Ga0156725_1045_pt1 | contig 11192 bp, 13 predicted proteins | sample RifOxyD1_FD_112054 | JGI IMG/M metagenome (GOLD analysis project Ga0156725, IMG submission 112054) | Xanthomonadales bacterium RIFOXYD1_FULL_69_11
ATTGCGAGGAGCAGGGCCAGTGCGGCGGCACCGTGTGCAGGCTTCAGGACGTTGGGCATGTGGACCTCAGTCGTTGGCCGCGGACAGCTCGCGTCCGCGGCGGGTGGCGGCGGTGACGGCGTCATCGACCAGCGTGCGCAGGCCGCCGGACTCGAAGGTCTCGATCGCCGCCTGGGTCGTGCCGCCGGGCGAGGTGACGCGCTTGCGCAGGACGTCGGCGGGCTCGCCCGATTCGACCAGCATCCGCGCCGCGCCCATCAGCGTGTGCGTGGCCAGCGTGCGCGCGGCATCCGCCGGCAGGCCCTGCGCCTCGCCGGCGGCCTGCATGGCCTCGGCCAGCAGGAACACGTACGCCGGCCCGCTGCCCGACACCGCGGTCACCGCATCCATCTGCGCCTCGTCGTCGATCCACACCGTCTGGCCAACTGCGCCCAGCAGCGCGTCTGCCTGCGCGCGCTGCTCGTCGGACACCTCGGGGCTGGCGAACAGGCCGGTCACGCCCGCGCCCAGCAATGCCGGCGTGTTGGGCATGCTGCGCACCACCGCGGCCGATCCGCCCAGCCAGTGCTTCATCTGCGTGCTGGTGATGCCGGCCGCGACGGAGATCGCCAGCGGCGGGTGCGCGCCGGCCACCGCCTGCATGCCGTTGCAGACCACGCGCATCACCTGCGGCTTGACCGCGAACACCCAGATCGCCGCGCCGTCGGCGGCTTCATGCGCTTCGCGGAAAACGGACACGCCGAAGTCCGCGCGCAGCGCCTCGCGGGTGGCGTCATTCGGTTCGGCGACGCGGATGTTCGAAGGCTCCGCGCCACGCGCGACCATGCCGCCGATCAGGCTGCGGGCCATGTTGCCTCCGCCGACGAAGGCGACGGTGGGCAGGGCGGGCGAGGCGTTGGGCTCGGAGGTCATGGCGCTCCTCAAGGTGGTGGGAGGCGGGTCAGTGTAGGGGATGGGGGTCAAGGGGCTGGGGGCTAGGGGCTAGGGGGTGGCCGCCTTGCCTAACGCAGCGAGGGAGCTGCTTGTACGCGTTGGTGTGGCAAAGACTTGGAAGATCAGGTTCTTCCGTTTGCTGGGGGAGACAACGAGCAGGCAGCCCCTAGTCCCTAGCCCCTGGCACCGAACAACGCCGTCCCCACGCGCACCATCGTCGCGCCCTCGGCGATGGCGACTTCCAGGTCGTCGCTCATGCCCATCGAGAGCGTGTCCAGCGAGGGGTGTGTCGCCTTCAATTCGTCGAACAGCGCGTGCATCCGCGCAAACGCCGGTCGGCGGGATTCGACGTCGTCGTGCGGCGTGGGGATGGCCATCAGTCCGCGCAGGCGGAGCGAAGGGTGGGCCGCGACGGCCGCGGCCAAGTCGGCCACCGCGTCGGGTGCGCAGCCGTGCTTACTCGACTCGTCGTCGATGTTCACCTGCAGCAGCACATTCAAGGGCGGACGATCCGGTGGCCGATGCCGCGCCAGCGCGTCCACCAGCCGCAGGCGGTCAACGGTCTGCACCCAGTCGAAGGCGCTGGCCGCCTCGCGCGCCTTGTTCGACTGCAGGTGGCCGATCAGGTGCCACTCGATCGCCGGCAGGGCCGCTTGCCCATTCAGTTCCGACTGCTTGGCCACCGCCTCCTGCACGTAGTTCTCGCCCAGCGCTACCGTCGCCGACGGGTGCATCCGCGCCCAGGCCGTGGCCAGTTCCGCGACTGCCGTCCCACTATGGCGCTTGGACACCGCCAACAGGCGCGGTACTGGCCGTCCGGCGTCCCCGGCCGCGTTATCAATGCGTTGCAGGACTTCGTGCAGGCGGCGTTCGTACACGTCGGAAGCTCCCGGTTCGGAGTGCTGGATTTGCGGTGATGACTCGGGGCTATACTGCCGCGCAGGGGTTGTACCGTTCCAGTTCAAGGCCTGTCATGGGCCATTCGCGTTGCGGGGGAGCACGCATGGATATCGCCGAACTTCTGGCGTTTTCGGTCAAGAACAAAGCATCCGACCTTCACCTGTCGGCCGGCCTGCCGCCCATGATCCGCGTCGACGGCGACGTCCGCCGGATCAACATCCCGGCGCTGGACCACAAGCAGGTGCACGCGCTGGTCTACGACATCATGTCGGACAAGCAGCGGCGCGATTACGAGGAGTTCCTCGAGGTTGACTTCTCGTTCGAGATCCCCGGCCTGGCGCGCTTCCGCGTCAACGCGTTCAACCAGAACCGCGGCGCCGGCGCGGTGTTCCGCACGATTCCCTCGGAAGTGCTGACACTCGAGGACCTGGGCTGCCCGCGCATCTTCAAGGAGCTGATCGACCAGCCGCAGGGCCTGATCCTGGTGACCGGCCCGACCGGTTCGGGCAAGTCCACGACGCTGGCGGCCATGCTCGACCACGTCAACAAGAACGAATACGCGCACATCCTCTCGGTCGAGGACCCGATCGAGTTCGTGCACACCTCGCAGAAGTGCCTGATCAACCAGCGCGAGGTGCACCGCGACACGCACGGCTTCAATGAGGCCCTGCGTTCGGCGCTGCGCGAGGACCCGGACTACATCCTGGTCGGCGAGTTGCGCGACTTGGAGACGATCCGCCTGGCGCTGACCGCCGCGGAAACCGGCCACCTGGTGTTCGGCACGCTGCACACCAGCTCGGCCGCCAAGACCATCGACCGCATCATCGACGTGTTCCCGGCCGGCGAGAAGCCGATGGTGCGCTCGATGCTGTCGGAGTCCCTGCGCGCGGTGATCAGCCAGGCGCTGCTCAAGAAGGTCGGCGGCGGGCGCACCGCGGCGTGGGAAATCATGGTCGGCATCCCGGCCATCCGTAACCTGATCCGCGAGGACAAGGTCGCGCAGATGTACTCGGCGATCCAGACCGGCCAGCAGTACGGAATGATGACGCTCGACCAGCACCTGCAGGACCTGGTCAAGCGCGGCCTGATCGCACGCCAGCAGGCGCGCGAGTACGCCAAGGACAAGCGTCTGTTCGATTGACGGTAGACGTCGGCCCCTCGCTGGAGGGGCCGGAAACACGGGCGCAGCGCGCCCTGAACCGCACACGGCTCCAGCGCCTCACGGAGGCATCCGCATGAACACCAGCGCCACCACCACCGGCAGCAGCATCGACTTCACCTCCTTCCTCAAGCTGATGGCGCACCAGAAGGCGTCGGACCTGTTCATTACCGCCGGCATGCCGCCGTCGATGAAGGTCAACGGCAAGATCAGCCCGATCACGCAGAACCCGCTGACGCCGCAGCAGAGCCGCGACCTCGTGCTCAACGTGATGAATCCGCAGCAGCGCGAGGAGTTCGAGAAGACCCACGAGTCCAACTTCGCCATCGGCGTGACCGGGGTGGGGCGCTTCCGCGTGAGCTGCTTCTACCAGCGCAACCAGGTGGGCATGGTGCTGCGCCGGATCGAGACCAAGATCCCGACGGTCGAAGAGCTGAGCTTGCCGCCGATCATCAAGACGCTGGCGATGACCAAGCGCGGCATCATCATCTTCGTCGGCGCGACGGGTACCGGTAAGTCCACCTCGCTGGCGGCGATGATCGGCTACCGCAACCAGAACTCGACCGGCCACATCATCACGATCGAGGACCCGATCGAGTTCGTGCACAAGCACGAGGGCTGCATCATCACCCAGCGCGAGGTCGGCATCGACACCGACACCTGGGAGAACGCGCTCAAGAACACCCTGCGCCAGGCGCCTGACGTGATCATGATCGGCGAGGTGCGCACCCGCGAGGGCATGGACCACGCCATCGCGTTCGCCGAGACCGGCCACCTGGTGTTGTGCACGCTGCACGCCAACAACGCCAACCAGGCGATGGACCGCATCATCAACTTCTTCCCCGAGGACCGTCGCAACCAGTTGCTGATGGACCTGTCGCTGAACCTCAAGGGCGTGGTCGCGCAGCAGCTGATCCCGACCCCTGACGGCAAGGCGCGCCGCGTCGCGATGGAAATCATGCTGGGCACGCCGCTGGTGCAGGACTACATCCGCGACGGCGAGATCCACAAGCTCAAGGAAGTGATGAAGGAGTCCACGCAGCTGGGCATGAAGACCTTCGACCAGGCGCTGTTCGAGCTCTACCAGGCTGGCGAGATCAGCTACGAGGACGCGCTGCGCTACGCCGACAGCCAGAACGAGGTGCGCCTGCGCATCAAGTTGGCCCAGGGCGGCGACGCCCGCACGCTGGCGCAGGGCATGGACGGCGTGGAAGTGGCCGAGGCCCGCTGAGTCGCGCCGACACGACAGCGGTTCAGGCAGTGATCAGAGCGCCCGGCACCCCCGGGCGCTCTGCATTTCGGGGTTCGCCGCCGCTGGGGTGACCGGTCTGCGGCGCAGCAGCGCGGTTGTCATTGCCGCCCGGTTTCCCTAGGGTGGTCGGGCTACATCGTTCGCTGCCGTGGGTTTGCCGGCACATCCCCCCATTCCAAACCAACCTCTGGAGGTTTCCCATGGAGATCGCCGATCGCTGCGTTGCTTCGATCCGCTACACCCTCACCAACGACGCGGGCGAGGTCATCGACCAGTCGCCCGAGCAGCAGCCGCTGAGCTACCTGCACGGCGCCGGCAACATCGTGCCGGGCCTGGAAAAGGCGCTGGCCGGCCGCAAGGCAGGCGACAGCTTCAAGGTCGACGTCGCCCCCGACGAAGGCTACGGCCCGCGCCACGACGGCCTGGTGCAGTCGGTGCCGCGCAGTGCGTTCCAGGGCGTGGACAACGTCCAGCCGGGCATGCAGTTCGAGGCCAAGACCGACCGTGGCCCGGTGCTGGTGCGCGTGGCCAGCGTCGACGACGAGCAGGTCACCGTCGACGGCAACCACCCGCTGGCCGGGCAGACGCTGCACTTCGCCATTGAAGTGGCCGACGTGCGTGCCGCCACCGAGCAGGAGCAGGCCGCGGGGCAGGCGGGCGTCGCCGCCTGATCTGCCCGTCGTTGGCTCCGGACGGCCACATGCGTCGTCGCCCGGGTAAGCGAAACGCCCCCGGGTTCCGGCTCTCCCAAGGTCGTCATCCCGGCGAAGGCCGGGATCCATCTCGAACGTTCGCCGCGCTATTGGCTCGGTGCCCGAAAGCCGGAGTCTCTGGATTCCTGCGTTCACAGGAATGCCGGGCGGGAGCCCGGGTAAGCGAAACGCCCCCGGGTTTCCGGCGTCTCCCAGGATCGTCATCCCGGCGAAGGCCGGGATCCATCTCGGACGTTCGCCGCGTTATTGGCTCGGTGCCCGAAAGCCGGAGTCTCTGGATTCCTGCGTTCGCAGGAATGACGGGCGGGAGCCCGGGTTAGCGAAACGCCCCCGGGTTTCCGGCGTCTCCCAGGATCGTCATCCCGGCGAAGGCCGGGATCCATCTCGAACGTTCGCCCCGTAATTGCTTCCGTGCCCGAAAGCCGAGTAACTGGGTTCCTGCGTTCGCAGGAATGACGAGTCCGCTGGCGTGGCTTTCAGGCGCGCCCATCTCGGGCCCGCATCCACGGGGGATCCAGCGCCGCGATGCGGATCGCGGCGGGACAATCGTCGCGGTGCGCGCCGGGCAAGATCCCCAGGCTCATCAGGAACTCGCCGGTGATCTCACCGCCGGTGAAGCGGAAGGTCGGCTTGAACACGCGCACCCACGAGGCCTTGGCGCGTGGCGCGTCGCCGTCCACCAGGTGCGCGTCAAGCCAGTTGGCGAAGCCACCATGGCTGGCGCGCAGGCCGCGAATGATGCCCGCGTTGTGGATCGCAGCATCGACCTTGAGGCGGTTCCGGATGATGCCGGCATCGGCCAGCAGGCGCGCGCGGTCGGCCTCGCCGTAGGCGGCCACGGTGTCGACGTCGAACCCGCCGTAGGCGGCGCGGAAGCCTTCGCGCTTGCGCAGCATCGTCTCCCAGCTCAGGCCCGCCTGGTTGATCTCCAGCAGCCGCCGCTCGAACAGCACGGACTCGTCGCGGTGGGGCACGCCATATTCATGGTCGTGGTAGGGGCCGTGCAGCGGATGGCCCGGCGCGATGTCGCAGTAGCCGCTCACGCGCGTCGGGCGAGCCGTTTCACCAGATCGGGCAGCTCCCGCCACTGGGTCTTGAGCAGGTAGCCGTCCGCGCCCAGCGGCCGCGGCTCGCCGTCGTCGCCGTCTTCATCCGGACGCTGCATGCCCGACGGCGGCCATTGCCCGGAGAAGTAGACGAAGGGAACGCCCGGCGCCAGTGCGCGCACCAGCGCCAACGCCTGCTCGCCCGAAAAGCCGGGCAGGTTCAAATCGGACACCACGACGTCGGGCGGGAACGCCTGCAACGCCTCGCGCAGGCCGGCCTCGTCCTCGACCCGCCGGCAGGCCACGTCCAGACCCGCTTCGGCCAGCTCGATCTGGGTCAGGTCGGCGTCGTCGGCCGAGTCTTCGACCAGCACCAGCCGCAATGTCGAGGCACCGGTGTCGCGCATGGCTCAGTCTTCGGGAATCTCGTTGAACACCGCCCAGAACTTGCCCAGCGCCTTGACCGCGTCGAAGAACTGGTCGACGTCGACGGGCTTGACGACGTAGGCATTCACGCCCAGGTCCCAGCTGCGCGCCAGGTCGCTTTCCTCGCGCGAGGACGACAGGATCACGACCGGCAGGCGGCGGAGGTTCTCGTCGGCGCGCAGCTTCTGCAGCACTTCGAGGCCGTCCATGCGCGGCATCTTGATGTCCAGCAGCAGCACGGCCGGGTCTTCGTCGGTGCGGTCGGCGAAGCGGCCGGTGCGCATGAGGTAGTCCAGCGCTTCCACGCCGTCCTCTACGTGCACGATCGGGTTGGCGAGGTGGGCGTCGCGCAGGGCGTCGATCGCCATCTCGGCGTCGGCGGGGCTGTCTTCGGCCAGCAGGATGGTGCGCAGTTTGCTCATGGGGTGGACTCGCGGGAAATGGAGGGAGTGGCGCCGTCCGCGTCGGGGCGGTCCAGCGTGGCGGGCAGGGTAAAGAAGAAGGTGGCGCCGGCGTCGGGCGCGGACTCGGCCCAGATGCGGCCGCCATGGCGCAACAGCACGCGGCGCACGCTGGCCAGGCCGATGCCGGTGCCGGCGAAGTCGCTGGCCTTGTGCATGCGCTGGAACACGCCGAACAGCTTGCCCGCGTACGCCATGTCGAAACCGGCACCGTTGTCGCGCACGGTGAACAGGTGGCTGCCGTCGTCGCTGCGCTCGTGGCCGACTTCGATGACCGCCACGTCGCGCCGCGCGCTGTACTTGACCGCGTTGCCCAACAGGTTGAGCCACACCTGCCGCATCATGTTCTCGTCGGCCACCAGCATCGGCAGCGGCGCGATGCGCCAGTCGATGCGCAGGTCGGGGTGCTCGGACTGCGCGTTGGCGTCCAGCAGTGCGCGCGTCTCCGATAGCAGCGACTGCATGTCCACCGCCTGCAGGCGCATGGCGCTGCGGCCCAGGCGCGAATACACCAGCAGGTCGTCGATCAGGGTCGACATGCGGCGCGCGGAGCTCGAGATCACCCCGAGGTAGTGGAGGCTCTTCTCGTCGGCATCCTCGCCCAGCTGCTTGGTCAGTTTGTCGGCGAACCCGGCGATGTGGCGCAGGGGCGCGCGCAGGTCATGGCTGACCGAATAGCTGAACGCCTCCAGCTCGCGGTTGACGTCCGAGACCTGGTCGACCTTGCCTTCCAGCTGCCGATTGAGCTCGTGGATACGCTGCTCGGCAGCCTTCTGCGCAGTGACATCGCTGACCGTCATCAGCGCGACATGGTCGTCGCTGTCGGGCAATGGCATGCGCCGTGCGTTGATCAGCACGGTGCGGGTGGCGCCATCCGCCGTGGTCTGCGCGCGCTCGAAGTCCCACATCTCGCGGCCGCGCACGAGCACGTCGCGCAGGCGCTGGCCGAACTCGACGTCGCTCCAGGCGCCGTTGCCCACGGAGGCCAGCGGTTGGCCGATGGCCGCCTGGTCGAGGCCATAGACCTCGGCGAACGCCGGGTTGAACATCACCACGCGCTGGTCGGCATCGGCCAGCACGATCGGTTCGCGCACGGTCTGCAGCACGGCCTGGGCACGGTCGCTGGCGCGGCGCTGGGCGCGCTCGGCGTTCAGGCGCTCGCCAATCTGCCGCTGCGCCAGGTACAGCACGATGCCCAGCAGGACCAGCTGCGCCAGCATCGCCAGCCAGCCGACCAGCTCGGTGCGCTGCTGCAGCTGGGTTGACCGCGTGTCCCGGTCTGCCAGCAGGGCCTGCTCCTCGGCCACGATCTCGTCTGCCAGTTGCCGGATCGGCAGGCCGGCAATCAGGCTCTGGATGGCGTCGTCGTCCTGCTCGGGGCCGACCTGCAGCTGGCGTTCGACCAGCAGCAGCCGCTGCTCCAGCAGCGTGGACAGCCGCCCGATGCGCAATTGCTGGGCCGCGTTATCGCGGGTGAGTTCGATCAACCGTGTCAGCCCGGCGGGCACCGTGTCGCGTCCGCGCTCCACGCGTGCCCGCAAGGTCGGGGTGTCGATGCCGGACGCCAGGGCGAGGGCGGCAGCCTCCAGGTCGCGCGTGTCGTAGAGCAGCTCCAGCACGGTCGACTCGACCTCGCGGGTGTGCTCCTCGATCGCAGCCGCCTGCTGGCTCTGGTCCATGGCGTCGCTCAGGACGATGAACGGCCCGACGACGATCGCGACGATCAATGCCACCAGCAGGGGCATGCGCCATCGGGACCAGGCATTGGGACGGACGGTTTCGGGCATCGGGCTCTCGGTCGCCGGCAATGACATGCGGCATCCACCCGGAAGCGAGATCGGCCGCCGGGCATCATGGCCGGCGGGGCGGGCGAATTCAATGCCATGCGCGCGGGCGCGGAGCCCTTCGCCAGCGGCCCGGCGCGCTAGAATCACGGCCATGTCCGCCGACTCCGCGCCTTCCGTCCCGACGCCCCACGCCGCCACCCCGCTGGCCAACCAGTTGCTGATCGCGCTGCCCTCGCTGCAGGACGGCAACTTCGCCCGCAGTGTGGCCCTGATCTGCCAGCACGACGACGACGGCGCCATGGGCATTGTCGTCAACCGCGCCTCCGAGTACACGCTGGGGGAGGTGCTCGGCCAGATGGGTGTGGACGGTGGCGACGCGGAGATGCGCGGCCAGGTGGTGCTGGCCGGCGGGCCGGTGCATCCGGAGCGCGGGTTCGTGCTGCACGACGGCGGCATGCGCTGGGATTCCACGCTGCAGATCGCCGAGACGCTGTTCCTCACCACCTCGCGCGACATCCTCGAATCGATGGCCCAGGGCGACGGCCCGCCGCAGGCCATCGTCGCGCTGGGCTGCGCCGGCTGGGGCGCGGGGCAGCTGGAACAGGAACTGACCGAGAATGACTGGCTGACCGCGCCGGCCGATGCGGAGCTGCTGTTCTCGCTGCCGCTGGACCACCGATGGGAGGCCGCCGCCGGTCGCATCGGCGTGGACTTCGCGCACCTGGCCGACTACGCCGGCCACGCATGAGCACCCCGGGCATCAAGCGCGACGGCACCGTCCTGGGCTTCGACGTGGGGGCGCGCCGCATCGGCGTCGCGGTGGCAAGCGCGTTCGGCCACGGCGCGCGCGCACTGGCGGTGGTGGACGTGCATGGGCACGGCCCCGACTGGGCGCTGATCGACCGCCTCCACAAGGAGTGGCGACCCGACGGCCTGATCGTCGGCGATCCGATGACGCTGGAGGGCGGTGACCAGCCCATCCGGGCCCGCGCGCATGCCTTCGCGCGCGAATTGCAGGCGCGCTATGGCTTACCCGTCGCATTGGTGGACGAGCGGTCGAGTTCGGTCGAGGCCGCGCAGCGCTTTGCCGCCGAGCGGGCGCAGGGCCGCAAGCGCCGGCGCGATGCCGAGGCACTCGACGCCGTTGCCGCGGCGGTGATCGTCGAGCGCTGGCTGGCCGCACCCGATGACGCCACGTTGCTCGCGCCCGGCGCCTCCCCGGTACCGTGACGCACCCCGTTCCTTCCTGACATTGCCCTGATGACCGCGAACGCTTCCGGCCACGCTGACGCTCTTGACCACCTGCTGACCCTCGACGGACTGCCGCGCGCGTCGATCGAGTCGCTGCTGGATCGCGCGCAAGGCTTCGCCGACGGCGAAGCCGCACGCGACCGCTTGGTTGGCACGGCCGTGTGCACGCTGTTCTTCGAGCCCTCCACGCGCACGCGCCTGAGCTTCCAATTGGCCGCGCAGCGGCTGGGCGCGGACGTGCTCACCTTCGATGCGTCCACGTCGTCGACCAGCAAGGGTGAGACCGCACTCGATACGCTGCGTACGATCGAGGCGATGGGCGTGCGTGGCTTCATCGTCCGGCACAAGGTCGACGGCGCGGTCGCGGAGCTCGCGGCGCATGCCGGTCCGGGCACGCACCTGGTCAATGCCGGCGACGGCCGCAGCGCGCACCCGACGCAGGGACTGCTGGACATGCTGACGCTGCGCCAGGCCAAGGGTCCGGACTTCTCGCGGCTGAAGGTGCTGATGGTCGGCGACGTGAGGCACTCGCGCGTGGCGCGCTCGGACCTGCAGGCGCTGCGTGCGCTGGGCGTGGGCGAGCTTCGGGTGTGCGGGCCGTCAACCCTGCTGCCCGATGACGACGGCACGCTTGCAGGTTGTCACGTTTCCGATGACCTCGACGCGGCGCTCGAGGGCGTCGACGCGGTGATGATGTTGCGCCTGCAGCGCGAACGCATGGACGACGGCCTGGTCGCCTCCCTGGAGGACTACCACCGTGACTATGGATTGACGGCGGTGCGCCTGCGGCGTGCCGCGCACGATGCGGTCGTGATGCATCCCGGGCCGATCAACCGCGGGGTGGAGATCACCGATGAAGTCGCTGATGGGCCGCAGTCGCTGATCCTGCGGCAGGTGGCCAATGGCGTCGCCGTGCGCATGGCGGTGCTGGAGTCGCTGCTGGGCTGAGTGAGCGGGTAGCCACGAGCGGCCGTGGCGGACGGCTCAGCGCAGCAGCACCAGCGTCGCCAGCCCCAGGAAGCTCAGGAATCCGATCACGTCGGTCACGGTGGTCAGCACGACGCCGCCGGCCAGGGCGGGGTCGATGTTCAGACGGCGCAGCGTCAACGGCACCAGCACGCCGGCCAGCGCCGCGACGAACAGGTTGATCGCCATGGCCCCCGCGATCACCAGGCCCAGCGGCGCATCGGAGAACCATAGTGCGGAGACGATGCCCACGACGATGGCCCAGGCCGCGCCGTTGAGCAGGCCCACGGAGACTTCC
>Ga0156725_1118_pt13 | contig 10962 bp, 9 predicted proteins | sample RifOxyD1_FD_112054 | JGI IMG/M metagenome (GOLD analysis project Ga0156725, IMG submission 112054) | Xanthomonadales bacterium RIFOXYD1_FULL_69_11
CAGCCTGCCATCGACAACCGCCTGCGACCACGCCAGCGTGGCCACCGCTGCCCGCATTGGCCGGACGTACGACGGGCGCAATCGACTCCGCACGCTGACGTTCCCCGATGGCAACGGTGACCAGGTCTGGCAGTACACACCGGACGGGCTGCCGGAGCAGGTCACCACCCTCAACGAGGATGGCGAGGCGGCCGTGGTCAACCACTACACCTACAACAAGCGTCGCCTGATAACAGGTGAATCGCTGGTGCAGCCCGACATCGCCAGCCTGGCCTTGGGGTACGCGTACACCACCAACGGCCATCTCTACAGCCACACCTATCCGTCAGGCACGACGGTCGACTACCTGCCCAATGCCCTGGGGCAGCCCCGCCGGGCCGGCAGCTACGCCAGCAGCGTCAGCTACTTCCCCAACGGCGCGATGAAGCAGTTCACCTACGGCAACGGCATCGTCCACACCTTGCAGCAGAACGCGCGCGGCCTGCCCGAGCGCAGTCGGGACGCTTACGGCGCCACCGCGTTCCTGGACGACAGCGTGGACTACGACGCCACCGGCAATGTCCTTGCAATCAGCGACGGACTGCCTGGCGCTCGCGGCAACCGCGATATGACCTACGACGGCCTTGGCCGCCTGGAGACCGCATCCTCTGCCATGTTCGGTAACGCCAGCTACAGCTACGACGTGCTGGACAACCTGCGCACGGTCAACGTGGCCGGCCGGAATCACGTGTACGACTACAACAACAAGAACCAGCTGACCAACGTGATGACCACGGCCGGGGCTACCGTGATCGGCCTGGGCTACGACCCTCAGGGGAACCTGGAGAACAAGAACGGTGTGACCCACCGGTTTGACCACGGCAACCGCCTGCGCGAAGTCGAGGGGCGCGAAACCTACCGATACGACGCCCACGGCCGCCGGGTATCCGCCACCCATGCCAACGGCGACATCTACTCGATGTACGGGCAGGACGGCGTGCTGCGCCACCAGGAAGACCATCGCACTGGCAAGGCCACCGATCATGTCTACCTCAACGGCAGCCTGGTGGCGCAGGTCAGCGGTGCCGTTCCGCTGGGCGCCCCTGCCCTGACGGTGCCGTCCTACAGCAGCACCGGCAGCTACAACGTCAGCTGGAGCGCGTCGCACCAGGCCACCAAGTATCAGTTGCACGAGAGCGCCAATGGCGCGCAGTGGACCCTGATCCACAATGCGGCAGGCACCAGCACGGCGCTTTCGGGCAAGGGTTCCGGCAGCTACAGCTACCGGGTACGCGCGTGCTCCACGAGCGCCTGCGGCCGCTGGAGCGCCATTGGCGCGATTTCGATCCAACTGCCGCCGGCGTCCCCGCCCGAACTCACCGTCCCCTCGACGGGGCTCAACGGCGCCTATGCGGTCAGCTGGACGGCCGCGGCCGCAGCGGATCGCTACCAGCTCGACGAAAGCCTCAACGGCGGCGCATGGGCGCAGATATACGAGGGCGCTGCCCTAAGCGCGTCGCTGTCCGGAAAACCTGCGGGCACCCATGACTACCGCGTCCGCGCCTGTAACGACGGTGGCTGCAGCGCCGCGTCGGCAAGTGCATCCACCACCGTGATCTTCCCCCCTCCGGCGCCCTCCGCGACGGTGCCCGCCAGCAGCCTGACGGGCAGCTACACCGTGAGCTGGTCCGCCGTGGCGGGAACGGATTACTACCAGTTGCAGGAGCGCGTCGCCGGCGGCTCCTGGGCGCAGATCCACAACGACCCGGCCACGAGCAAGGCGGTCTCGGGCAAGACCACGGGTACTTATGAGTACCGCGCCCGTGGGTGCAATGACGCCGGGTGCAGTGCCTACGGCGCGGTCGACAGCATCGCGGTCACCCGCCCGCCGACGGCTGCGCCGGCGGTAACGGTCCCCGCCACCAACACCAGCGGGGCTTTCACGGTCACGTGGACATCCACGGCCAACACGACCGCCTACCGGCTGGTGGAGCGATTCAATGGCGGCAGCTGGACGGAGATCCACAACGCCTCGAGCCGCAGCAAGGCGGTCTCGGGCAAGGTCACGGGGCTTTACGAGTACCGGGCGCGCAGTTGCAATGCTGCCGGCTGTGGGAGCTACGGCGCCATCAAGGGCGTACAGGTCACGCGGCCGCCGACGGCGGCACCCTCCCTGACCGTCCCCGCGACCAACCAGGGTGGCAGCTATACCGTCAGCTGGACGGGCGTGGCCACGTCAACCAAGTACCAGCTGCAGGAGCGCAAGTCCGGCGGCACGTTCGCCACCATCCATGACGCGGCTGGCACGAGCGAAGCGGTGACGGGTCGCTCGGTCGGTACGTGGGAGTACCGCGTGCGCGGCTGCAATGTCGCCGGATGCGGTCCGTTCTCGGCGCTCAAGGCGGTATCGATTACCGCGCCCCCGTTGCCGGTCCCGACGGGATTGATGGTCCAGCAGCCCACCAACTACTCCTGCCGGGTGCCCTGGAACACCGTGTCGGGGGCCACGCGCTACGAACTGCGTACGGGCACGGCCACCATCCACTCCGGCACCGGCACGCTCTATACGTTCGACGCGGCGTGTTTCAGCCAGGGCTACTCCGTGCGCGCATGCAACAGCTACGTATGCTCGAACTGGTCGGCGGTGACGCGACCGGAAGTCGGGTTCCCGGTGATGATGCAGGCCACTGGGGACGCGGACGCCGGGGAGCCCGATGACGTCGCCGAATCAGCCGATCAGGAAGACGCGGCAACGGATCCGGAGTCGACCGCGCCGGAACAGGATGATGAGACCGGGGGTGAACAATGATCATCAGGATGATGCTGGCGCTGCTTTGCGCCATGGCACTGCCCACACACGCCCAGACGGTGCGATACATCCACACCGACGGCCTGGGCAGCGTCGTGGCAGTGACGGATGCCAGCCGCAATGTGATCGAGCGCCGGGAGTACGAGCCATTCGGCGCGCAGCTAACGCCAGCCGTTTATGGCGGGCCAGGTTATACCGGACATGTGCAGGATGCGGCTACCGGGCTGACGTATATGCAGCAGCGATACTACGATCCAACCATCGGTAGGTTCCTCAGCGTTGATCCAATCGCCGCTGATAGCAACACAGGTGCCAACTTCAATCGATATAAGTACGCCGCCAATAACCCATATCGATTTATCGATCCGGATGGACGCGCCGATTGGGACATGTTCTTCGATTCGTTCAAGGTCGAAGTGTCAGGTGGAATGGGCCTTCAAGCAAAAGTGAAGATAGGTCCCGTCAAAGCGTCTCTAGGGTTAGGCGATGCGTCTTTTGGCGGCGGCGCGACTCTCTCCGATACCTATGCGTTTCAAGAAGTAGCCGGCCCCTCAATGGCCGTCGAAGGCGGTAGGTTTGGACTCGGCTACAAGGGTTCCCTAGAGCGGTCAGAGCAAGGCCGCAATGGCCTAATTTACAGCGAGAAAAGTTCAAAGGGCGGCTGGATGGCGGGTTTCAAGAGCGCAGATCTGGAGGTTGACGAAGATGGCACTAATGGCGAGATATCCGGAACCTTTAGTGCGGCGGTAATTCGTGTGAAGGGCTCCATAGATTTTGGCAAGGCAATTGATGCATTGAGAAGCGATCCTGCAAGCAAGTCGGGAAATAGTGGCTTTCAAGGCGTCTATCGAGTGGAAGGAAGAATTGACTCAAAGCGTTTGGACAGAGCGCTATCGAAATAGCGACCTAAGTATTGACTGGACCGGAGATAAAAAATGAAGCGCTCTGTTGATTTGCTTAATAGCGAACATCGTTTTGTATCTGCACTAGCTTCTGTCTCATTATTGAGCTTGATCGTGGCTTTGCTCGTAATTGGTGTATTTAGCATCGCCTTAAATGGTGAGCAACCGACCTCGGATCATGTGCTGAATAAAGTTATTGCGGCGCTGCTCGGGATCACCTTGATCTTCTCAATGGCAGCAATGTTCTTAGGAAGTTTCTTCGTGGTTCGAGCGCGAAACAATCTTTGCGATTGGGGCTCGTTTATTGCGATCGCCTGGCTAATTCCATATATCGGAATCTCAGTTTATTTAGGGGGAGCCAACCTCTTGAGAGCTTGGAAGAACGCCAAGTCCGCGTGACATTTCGTTGATGCGATCAAACGGGGCGGAAATACTCGAGCCGCCTCCTAAAAAGAAGCCCGGCATCCGACGGACTCAACCTTGGCTTGCCGAGGCGATTCCAAGCGGCTGGTGGAAGTAGCGCGGCCCTACTTCTGGGAGCTCAGCGTGGGAGCCGACCGAGGTGCCGCTGGGGTCACCGAGGAGTTCGACTCTTCCACCGGCAAGCCGCGCACTAGGGTTCTGTAACACCGCCGCCGTGCTAGCGCTCAGGTCGGGTCGGCGAGGCCGACCACGTTGTAGAACGGCGCTTGTCCGGCCGCGCTGAGGTCATAGACGGCGCGCTCGCCGCGCAGGGAGCGATCTAGCACTGATCGTCGATTAGATCGGCGGCATCGGTCATGGCGCGCCTCTTCACTGGCCCGCTGTTGCAGGTCGATAGAGCATCTGCATTACGAACCGCTGCTGGGACTTAGGCGGCTAGCTGATGTGTTTGAGCTGCTGTTGGGGCTTCGGCGCTGGCCCACGCCTGCGAGTGGAACGGGCGGTTAGACGCCGATCAGGTCTTCGGCGGTGACGTTGAGCATGCGTGCTAGCAGAGGCAAGAAAAACCAAGGGGTCAGAGTCTGATTTCTCTACTTAAAGTACTAGTCAGAAGCAGCGCGGCGAAGTGACCACGATGCACACCTAATCATCGGAGTTCCGCTGCGGATATGCCCGATGCGGCCGGTAGGATTGCCTGGCCTGCGGATTAACGCAATTAACGGGATCAGGTTCATTTTCTTGCAACTGACTCAGCAGCGATTTTCGCAATGCACCTAGATCAATTCGAGCTTCCCTGCGGCAATCCCCGGTGCGGTCATTGGTCTTACCCGGGCTGCCGTGTGATGAAAAAGGCCCGCTTGATGCGGGCCTTTGTTGTTCGCGAGGGTCGAGGTGCGTGCGCTTATGCCGCTAGCTCCTCTGCATAACAAGCTCCCTGTCGGATTGACCCCTTAAATGAGGCCCTTATTTCGCCAGCTCAGTCTGCCGTTCAGGCCGCGCTTGGAGGGCAACGGCCAAATTATGCTTGCAATCAGCGGCCATATTTTTCTTTAACGAACAGCCTACCCGGCCGGCCCGAGGATCGCGAGCTACCGTCCCGCGATCAGTGCGAGCGCGACCATCAGCAGGAACGCCGCGAACACCCGACGCAACGCGTCGCCCGACAGGCGGTGCGCCAGCCGGGTGCCCCACGGCGCGGCCAGCACCGAGGCCATGGCGACGCCGATGGCGGCCGGCAGGTAGACGTAGCCGACCGCGTGTTCGGGCAGCGCGCCGGGCGGGGCGTGAAACGCATAACCGACGGCGCTGGCAAAGCCAATCGCGATGCCGCAGGCCGACGACGTGCCGACCGCTCGCACCGGCGCGACCCCGCGCCAGACCAGCAGCGGCACCGTCATGCTGCCGCCGCCGATGCCGACCACCGCCGACACCGCACCGATGCCGGTGCCGGCCGCGGTCATCGGCCAGCCACGGGGTGTCGGGGCGAGGTCGTCGCCCGCGCCGCGACGTGCGCCGCGCAGCAGTTGCACCGCCGCCAGCAGGCAGTACCCCGCCACGATCCAGCGCAACACATCGCCGTCGATCCGTACCGCCACGAAGCTGCCGAGCCAACCGCCCAGCAGCAGGCCCGGCACCATCCACGCCACGGTCGGCCACAACACACTGCCGCGGCTGGCATGCGCGCGGGCCGACGCCGCCGCCGTCAGCACGATGCTCGCCAGGGAGCTGGCCAGCGCCGCGTGCATTGCCGCATCGGCCGGCACGCCCAGGGTCGGCAGCAACCAGGCCAGGGCCGCCACCAGCACCAGCCCGCCGCCCACGCCGAGCAGGCCCGCCAATACCCCGGCAACCGCGCCCAGCACCAGGAACATGCCCCACTGCGCCGCCAGCGACGCCCACTCCGGACCCATCGTCAAACCCGTCTCCCATGCTTCATTGCGGCGCTCTCGGGGCGCCCATCCGACCCCACCGGCGCTTCATATTCGCGCGGTTATAGTCGGCCGATGCCTGCCTCCCGCCCCCTCCCCATCCTAATCGCCGCGCTGGCCACGGCCTTTGCCACCAGCGCCTGCGCCCAGTCACCCGCACCCGAGCGCGCCACCTCGCCGCCTGCGGCAAGCCCCACACCGCCGCCGTTGAAATCGTCGATGCAGCCGCTGGCCGACCCGCGGCTGGGCCGGGTGCGCTCGGCGCTTGAAGCGGCCGAGCGCGGGGGCTTCGAAGCGAGTCAGTACGGCGACCTCGCCGACCATCCGCTGTACGGCTGGATCGAGCTGGCCGACCTGCGCCGCAACATCGACACGTTGCCCGCCAGCCGCGCGCAGGCGTTCCTGCAGCGCTACCGCGGACAGGCCGTGGCGGATGCGTTCCGCGAAAGCTGGCTGGTGTCGCGCGCCCGCACCGACGACTGGTCCGGCTACCTCGCCGCGTGGGATCCGTCTGTGGACGACACCGCGCTGCGATGCCACGCGCTCAACGCGCAGCAGGTTCTCGGCCGCACCGGTGCCGACTGGACGGCGCAGGCGCAGGCGATCTGGCGCAGCAGCGGCGCCTCGCTGCCCAATGCGTGCGACCCGGTGTTCGCTGCGCTCGAACGCAGCGGCGGCCTGACCCCGGCGCTGCGCTGGGAGCGCTTCGACAAGGCCGTCGCCGAATGGCAACCGGGCGTGATGCGCAGCATCGCCCAAGGGCTGCCGGAGTCCGAGCGCGCGTTGGCCAACGACTACGCCGCTTTCCTCGACGCCGTGCACCCGCGCGCGCTCAACTGGCCCAAGATCGAGCGCAGCCGCCTGGTCGCCTCGCACGGCCTGGCCAAACTGGGCAAGGACGACCCGGGGCGCGCCGAGTCGCTGCTGGCGCAGCATGCGCAGGCGCTGGGCTTCACCGAGGCCGACCGTGGCCGGGCGATGTACCAGATCGCGCTCTGGACGGTGGCCTCGTACCTGCCGGACTCCGCGCGCCGCCTCAACCTCGTGCCGGAGACCAGTTACGACGAGCGCCTGCACGAGTGGCGCGTGCGCGAGGCGATGGCGCGGTCGGACTGGCCCGCCGCGCTCGCCGCGATCCGCAAGATGGACGCCAAGCAGCGCAGCGATTCGCGCTGGCAGTACTTCGAAGCGCGACTGGCGGAACTGACGGGTGACAGGGCCGCGGCCGACCGCCTGTACCGTGCCGCCGCGCGCCAGCCCGAGTTCCACGGGTTCCTGGCCGCCGACCGCCTGGATGCGCCCTATGCGCTCTGCCCCTGGCAGCTGGAGGCGACGCCGGCCGAGCGCGCAGCCGTATCCAAGGACCCGGCAATCGTGCGGTCGATGTCGCTGCACCGGATCGAGCGCCACGGCCCGGCGGTGGCCGAATGGGCCGAGGCCATGTCGCGCTTCACCGACGACCAGCGCCGCATCGCGGTGGAGTACGCGCAGGCCAACGGCTGGTACGACCGCGCCGTGTTCGCGCTGGGTCGCGGAGAGCCGGAGGAGTTGCGCCTGTACCACCTGCGCTTCCCGCTGGACCACGCCGCCACCATCCGCCGCGAGTCGGCCAAGTACCGCATCGACCCGGCCTGGGTCGCGGCCGAGATCCGCGCCGAGAGCATCTTCAACCCGCGCGCGCGCTCGCCCGCCGACGCCATGGGCCTGATGCAGGTGCTGCCGTCCACCGGCGCGGCGGTCGCACGCCGCTACGGCATCCCGTACAGCGGCACCTCCAGCCTGTATGACGCCGACACCAACATCGCGCTGGGCACGGCCTACCTGCGCCAGATGATGGACGAGTACGGCGGCCGGCCGTACTGGGCCATCGCCGGCTACAACGCCGGCCCGGCGCCGCTCAACCGCTGGAAGAGCCAGCGCCCGGGGATGGACCCGGACTTCTGGATCGAGACCATCAGCTACAAGGAAACGCGCGAGTACGTGGCGCGCGTGCTGGCCTTCAGCGTGATCTACGACTGGCGCCTGGACGGCGATGCGCTGCGGTTGAGCGACCGCATGCAGGGCCGCATCGAAGGCCCGCGCAAGGGCTTCGCCTGCCCCGCGCCGGCCGCGACGGCAAGCACTTCGGACGCGACCGGCGGCTGACGTGGCGGCGATGCGCCAGCACGTGGTGGTCCTGGGCGGCACCGGCTTCGTCGGCCGCCACCTGGTGCCGCGGCTGCTGGCCGATGGTCACCGCGTCACCGTGCTCAGCCGCGGCATCAGCGACGACGCGCGCGCGCACTTCTCGCGCAACGCCAGCCTGATCGAAGGCGACGTCCATGACGGCACGTTCCTGCGCGCCGTCCTCGATGACGCCGACGCGGTGGTCAACCTGGTCGGCATCCTCAACGAGCGCGGCGACGATGGCAGCGGGTTCCGTCGCGTGTTCGTCGAGCTGGTCGACACCCTCCTCGAAGCGATGCAGGCCAACGGCGTGCGCCGGCTGCTGCAGATGAGCGCGCTGCACGCCGGCGACGGCGAAAGCCACTACCTGCAGGCGCGCGGACAGGCCGAGGCACGGGTGCGCGGGTCCGGGCTGGAGTGGACGCTGCTGCGGCCGTCGGTCATCGCCGGCCCGGGCGATGGCCTGTTCTGCCGGTTCGACGGGCTGCTGAAGTTCATGCCGGTGCTGCCGCTGGGCGGCGCGGAGGCCTGCTTCCAGCCGGTGTGGGTGGGTGACGTGGCCGAGGCCTTCGCGCGCGCGCTGGCCAACCCGGCCAGCATCGGCCAGAGCTTCGACCTGGTCGGCCCCGACCGCTACACGTTGGCGGAGATCGTGCACATGACCGCCGCCGCACGCGGCCGCCATCGCCTGGTGGTGCCGCTGCCGCCGGCGCTGGGCAGGCTGCAGGCGGAGGTCGGTGAGCACCTGCCCGGCAAGCCGATCAGCCGCGACAACTGGCGCTCGCTGCAGCAGGATTCGACCAGCGACCACAACGGGCTGCCGCGGCTGGGCATCACGCCGACCGCGGTGGCACCGCGATTGGCCGAGATCCTCGGCCTCGACGCGGCCTGAGCCGCGCGTCAGGATTCGCGTCTTCGATTCGCCTTCAACCCGGGAGCGCCGCGATGGGCCTGCTCGACATGCTGCTCGGCCACGCCAGCGACAAGCCGCTGGACGACGTGGCCGCCGATTTCCAGCCGCTGCTCGCACCGGGCGAAACCGTGCAGCGCGCGTTCGGCCTGGTGCGCGACCTGATGGTGTTCACCGACCGCCGCCTGATCCTGGTCGACAAGCAGGGCGTCACCGGCCGCCGCACCGAGTACCTCAGCCTGCCCTACCGCAGCATCGCGATGTACTCGCTGGAGACGGCCGGGCATTTCGACCTGGAAGCCGAGCTCAAGCTGTGGGTGTCGGGCCAGCCGCAGCCGCTGGTGCGCAGCCTCGGCCGCAACACCGGCGCCGAGGACATCATCGCCGTGCTCGCCGAGCACGTGCCGCGCTGAGTGATGGACGGCCGAACGCGCGACATGGAGATCTACCTGGTCGGTGGCGCCGTGCGCGACGCCTTGCTCGGCCTGCCGCCGGGCGACCGGGATTTCGTGGTCGTCGGCCAGACACAGGGTGCGATGGAGGCCGCCGGCTTCAAACCGGTGGGCCGCGACTTCCCGGTGTTCCTCCACCCCGACACCGGCGAGGAGCACGCGCTGGCACGGACCGAACGCAAGTCCGGGCGCGGGCATCGCGGGTTCGTGGTCGATGCCGACCCGTCGGTGACGCTTGAGGAGGACCTCGGCCGGCGCGATTTCACGATCAACGCCATCGCGCAGCGCAGCGACGGGTCGCTGGTGGATCCGTTCGGCGGCGCGCGCGACATCGAGGCGCGCGTGCTGCGGCATGTGGGCGACGCGTTCGTCGAGGACCCGCTGCGTGTGCTGCGCGCGGCACGCTTCATGGCGCGCTTTGCGCCGCTGGGCTTCAGCGTCGCGCCGGAGACGATAGCGCTGATGCGGCGGATGGTGGAGGACGGTGAGCTGGCCGAGCTCACGCCCGAGCGCGTCTGGCAGGAACTGCGCCGCGCGCTCGCCGCGCCGGCGCCGTCGGCCTTCATCCGCACGCTGCGCGACTGCGGTGCGCTGGCCGTCGTGCTGCCGGAAGTGGACGCCTTGTACGGCATCCCGCAACGCGCCGAGTACCACCCGGAGGTCGACACCGGCACCCACGTCGAACTGGTCTGCGACATGGCCGCGCGGCTGGCGCCGGGCGATGACGTCGTCGGCTTTGCTGCGCTGGTGCACGACCTGGGCAAGGCGCTGACGCCCGCCGACGTGCTGCCCGGCCACATCGGCCATGAGCGTGCCGGCGTGGCGCCGCTGCGCGCGTTGTGCGAGCGCTTGAAGGTGCCGACCGCGCATCGCCAGCTGGCCGAAGCGGCCTGCCGCGAGCACCTCAACGTCCACCGCTTCGACCAGCTGCGCGCGTCGACGGTGCACGACCTGATCGCACGCTGCGACGGCTTCCGCCGCCCCGAACGCATCGACCCGCTGGCCACCGTGTGCGAGGCCGATGCCCGCGGCCGCACCGGCCTGGAGGAGCGCGAGTATCCGCAGGCCGATGCGTTGCGTGCGGCCCATGCGGCCGCGTGCGCGGTGAAGTCGGGCGAGGTGGCCGAAGGGCTCAGCGGCCCGGCGATCGGCGAGGCGCTGCGGCGTGCCCGCATCCAGGCGATCGCGCAGGCCACAGGTAAACGCCCCTAGCGAAAACCGCGGTGGCGATCGCTTCCTGTAGGAGCGGCTTCAGCCGCGATCCGAACCATCCAAAGCCTCTGTAGGAGCGACGTAAGTCGCGACCCCGGCACCCGGAGAAGAGCGTTCGCGACTTACGTCGCTCCTACAACGCCTGGGTTGATCCGATGCGATCGCGGCTGAAGCCGCTCCT
>Ga0156725_1047_pt1 | contig 10790 bp, 6 predicted proteins | sample RifOxyD1_FD_112054 | JGI IMG/M metagenome (GOLD analysis project Ga0156725, IMG submission 112054) | Xanthomonadales bacterium RIFOXYD1_FULL_69_11
AGGGAGCAAAAGGGCAGACGGTGCGCCGAGTCCGGCGATTCGTCAGCTCTTGCGCAGCCCGTCCAGCGCGGCATTGAACGTCGCGCTTGGCCGCATCACCTCAACCAGGCGCGCGTCGCTGGGCTGGTAGTAGCCGCCGATGTCGGCCGGCTGGCCCTGCACGCCGTTGAGCTCGGCGACGATCGTCGCCTCGTCGCGCTCCAACGCCTCGGCCAGCGGGGCGAACGTCACCTTGAGGTCGGCGTCGTCGTCCTGATCGGCCAGCGCACGCGCCCAGTACATCGCCAGGTAGAAATGGCTGCCGCGGTTGTCGATGGTGCCCAGCTTGCGGCCCGGCGAGCGGTCCTCGTCCAGGAAGCGCGCGTTCGCCGTGTCCAGCGCATCGGCCAACACCTTGGCGCGCGCATTGTCGGTGCTCTGCGCCAGGTGCTCGAGCGAGGCGGCCAGCGCCAGGAACTCGCCCAGCGAATCCCAGCGCAGGTAGTTCTCGGCCGTCAGCTGCTGCACGTGCTTGGGCGCGCTGCCGCCGGCGCCGGTCTCGAACAGGCCGCCGCCGGCCATCAGCGGCACCACCGACAGCATCTTGGCGCTGGTGCCCAGCTCCAGGATCGGGAACAGGTCGGTCAGGTAGTCGCGCAGGACGTTGCCGGTGACGCTGATGGTGTCCTCGCCGCGGCGGATGCGCTCAAGAGATACCTGGGTTGCCTCGACCGGCGGCAGGATGCGGATGTCCAGGCCGGCGGTGTCGTGGTCCTTGAGGTAGGCCTCGACCTTCCTGATGAGCTGCGCGTCGTGCGCGCGCTCCGGGTTGAGCCAGAACACCGCCGGCGTGCCCGACATGCGCGCGCGGCTGACGGCCAGCTTCACCCAGTCGCGGATCGGCGCGTCCCTGGTCTGGCACATGCGCCAGATGTCGCCGGCCTGCACTTTGTGCTCCAGCAATACGGTGCCGGCGGCGTCGACCACGCGCACGGTGCCGGCGCGCTCCAACTGGAAGGTCTTGTCGTGGCTGCCGTACTCCTCGGCCTTCTGCGCCATCAGGCCGACGTTGGGCACGCTGCCCATCGTCGCCGGGTCGAACGCGCCATGTGCCTTGCAGTCGTCGATCACCGCCTGGTAGACACCGGCGTAGCAGCGGTCGGGGATCACCGCCTTGGTGTCCTGGAGCTCGCCCCTGGCGTTCCACATGCGGCCGCTGTCACGGATCATCGCCGGCATCGAGGCGTCGACGATGACGTCGCTGGGCACGTGCAGGTTGGTGATGCCCTTGTCGGAGTTGACCATCGCCAGCGCCGGGCGCTCCCCGTAAAGCGCGTCGATGTCGGAGCGGATCGCGGCGGCGGTGCCGGCGTCCATTGCATCCAGCCGCGCGTAGAGGTCGCCGATGCCGTTGTTGGCATCGAAGCCGGCGGCCATCAGTTCGTCGTCGTACTTGCCCAGCACCGGCGCGTAGAAGCGGTTGACCACCGCGCCGAAGATGATCGGGTCGGAGACCTTCATCATCGTCGCCTTCAGGTGCAGCGAGAACAGCACGCCGCGCGCCTTGGCGTCATCGATCTGGGCGTCGACGAACTCGGCCAGCTTGCGCGTGTCCATGGTGGCGGCGTCGATCACCTCGCCGGCCTGCAACGACACCTTCGGCTTGAGCACGGTGGTCTGGCCGTCGTCGCCGACCAGTTCGATGCGCACGTCGGTGGCCGACTCGACCGTGGTTGAGCGCTCGCTGCCGAAGAAGTCGCCCGACTCCATGCTGGCCACGTGCGAGGCGCTGTCGCTGCTCCACTTGCCCATGCGGTGCGGGTGCTTGCGCGCGTAGGCCTTCACCGACGCCGGCGCGCGGCGGTCGGAGTTGCCCTCGCGCAGCACCGGGTTGACCGCGCTGCCCTTGGTCCGGTCGTAGCGCGCCTGGATGTCGCGTTCTTCATCCGACTTGGGCTCGTCCGGGTAATCGGGCAGCTCGAAGCCCTGGCCCTGCAGCTCCTTGATCGCGGCCTTCAGCTGCGGCACCGAGGCGCTGATGTTGGGCAGCTTGATGATGTTGGCCTCGGGCGTCTTCGCCAGCTCGCCGAGTTCGGCCAGGTGGTCGCCGACGCGCTGGCCGTCCTTCAGGCGATCGGAAAACTGGCCCAGGATGCGGCCGGCCAGCGAGATGTCGCGCGTTTCCACGTCGATGCCGGCGGTCGCGGCGAACGCCTCCACGATCGGCAGCAGCGAGGCCGTGGCCAGTCGCGGCGCCTCGTCGGTGAGGGTGTAGATGATCGTGGGGGACTTGGACATGGGGGCTCGCTTCGATTCGTCGGGCAGAACGCGGATTGTCGCGTCTGCGGCGGTTGCGGGCAAAGCGGCGGGTGCATACGCGGGCGCATGTAGCCCGTGCATGGGGCGCGGGTTGCGCGCAAATCCGTGCGAGGTGGCTACGCAGTCAAAGGCACCCCGCCCCGACCCGCCCGGCCCTCATGCAAAGCCTTCGGGCGTTCATCGGGTCGCGAGCCAATGGCTCGCTATCGACCCTCTTCACCCCCTTCGCCTCGGCGAAAGGGAGGGAGCCAGGGGTCGCGTCGCGCCGCCTTAGCTCACGCGCCGCAGCACTTCTCGTACTTCTTGCCGCTGCCGCAGGTGCACATCGCGTTGCGGTCGGGCGTGTCGGCGCGGCGGATCGGCTCGCGCGGGGTCAGCGCGTCGATGCGGTGGTGGTGCAGGTCGGCCAGCATGTCCGGCAGGCCGGCAATGATCTCCAGCCGCTCGCGGTAGCTGATCGGCGTGCCGGGCGCTTCGACGTCCTCGCCCAGCACCTCGCCACTGGCGAGGCGGTCGAGCAGCACGAACACCTCGTCGATCCAGTCGTTCTCGTCCAGCCACTGTTCCCACGCGGCCTCGCGCAGCTCCACGCCGCGGAAGAAGCCCATGGCCCAGTCGCGGCCGACGTCGAGCTCGTCGTCGGCTTCGGACTCCGGGTCCTCCGGCAGCCACAGCAGCGGGGCAAGGTGGTCGGGCAGGTCGTCGTCGCCGAAACGCACGCGCGCGCCGGCCATGTTGGCGTGGCCCTGCAGCAGGCTTTCGACCTGCGCGCGTTCGTCGCTGTCGGACCAGCGCGGCGGCGTGCCCCACACCGCGGGCTCCCACTCGGACATCGGCACGGTGTCGGGGCCCACGGCCAGCGCGGACAGGAAGCCGTCGAGCGCCTCCAGGTTGAAACCCTTGAACGGCACGGCGCGCTGCTCCAGCAGGTCGGCCAGGCGTTCGATGGCGGCGTCGTCGAGGTAGGCGGGGGCGGTCATGGCGGTATCACGCGTGGGGGACCGGCATGGTAGTCGCAAGCGGCGGGCGCCGGGTTTCCGGGTGTGCCGGACAACGCACGCCGGACAAAAAAATTGGGCGCGACCCGCGTCGCGCCCATCTTGGAGAGTCGTACTGGAGAGATGACCCGCGCGCCGGACAGGGCCAGGCTGATGCGGTCGGCCCACCGCCCACGGCGGGCACGGGGCCACCATCCCACGTCGTTTGTTAAGGCCGTATCGCGTAACAGTGAAACGCCACGCAACAAACGCCAGCGGCGCGCGCGGCCCGACGGACGGGCGCTACTGGCGCAGATCGCGCCCCGCGGCGGGCGCCGGATGGCCGGGCGTGGCCCGCCACGGGTTGATGTCCAAGCCGCCTCGCCGCGTGTAGCGCGCCTCCACCGAAAGCCGCTCGGGCCGGGCCACGGCCAGCAGGTCGGCGAAGATCCGCTCCACGCACTGCTCGTGGAACTCGGCATGGTCGCGGAACGACACCAGGTACCGCAGCAGGCTGGCGCGGTCGATGCGCGGGCCACGGTAGGCGATGGACACGCGCGCCCAGTCGGGCTGGCCGGTGACGGGGCAGTTCGACTTCAGCAGTGCGCTGGACAGCGTTTCCTCGACGACATCGCCTGCGTCGGCGGCCAGCAGCGTGGCGTCCGGCGGGCCGTAGCGGTCGATGGCGACGTCCAGTCCGTCGATGGACTCGGCGCCCGCCTCGTCGCCCTCGTCGATCGCCGGCAGTCCGAGCGCCACCTGCACCGGGGCACCGGCGGCCGCCGACACGTCCGCCGCGATGCGGGACAACAGCTCGGCGTCGTTCTCCACTCGCGTGGCGTTGAACGAGTTGAGGTAGAGCTTGAGCGACTTGGATTCGACCAGGTGCGGCGAGTCGGCCGGCACAGTGAGCGTGGCCGTGGCGACGCGGGGCTTGCCGCGCGCGTCCAGCCAGCTCAGCTCGTAGGCGTGCCAGCGGTCGTGGCCGATGAAGGGCAGCGCGCCGCCCTCCAGACCGACCGCATCGCGACCCAGCGCGCGCGGGATGGGGCACAGCAGGGCGGGGTCGTAGTGGCTCGGGTAGTCGACGTGGCGGCCGAGCGGGAGGGCATTGAGGTCCATGCGGGGATTATCGCGCGCGGGGCGGCGGGCCGCCTTACGCGCGACATCATGCAGCCCCTGTAGGAGCGGCTTCAGCCGCGATCGGATCCACCCGACCTGTGTAGGAGCGACGTAAGTCGCGATTCGCCGTGGCCCGAAGTTGCGCGGTCGCGACTCACGTCGCTCCTACAAAAACGTGGATGCACGCGGCAATCGCGGCTGAAGCCGCTCCTACAACAGCGGGTGGCTACGCCTCCTCGCCGTGCAGGTAGTCCAGCGTCACCTGCAGCATCGCGCGCAGGCCGAGGTCGAGCGCGGACTCGTCCAGCAGGAATTCCGGCGAGTGGTTGCTCGGCGCGGCCAGCGGGTCCTGGCCGGGCGGAGTCGCGCCGACGAAGAAGAACATCGCCGGCACCTGCCGCGCATAGAACGAGAAATCCTCCGCGCCGGTCACCAGCGGCGGCTCGACCACCTTGCCCGGGGCCACGGCCTCCAGGCTGGGCCGCATCCGCGCGGTGAGGTCCGGGTCATTGGCGGTGACCGGGTAGCCGTCCTGGTCGGGCACCTGCGACTCGGCGGTGGCGCCGTGCGCGGCGCTGACGTGCTCGGCGACGTTGATCAGGTCGGCGAAGATCTTCTCGCGCATGCCGTCGTCGAAGGTGCGGATGGTGCCGGTCAGCTCCACCTCGTCGGGGATGATGTTGTAGCGGATGCCGCCGCGCACCACGCCGAAGGTGACGACCGCCGGCTGCTTGGCGATGTCGGCGCGGCGGCTGACCACCGTCTGCGCGGTCGACACCAGGTCGGCGGCGGCGACGATCGGGTCGATGCCGCCCCATGGCCGCGAGCCGTGCGTCTGCCGCCCCTTCACCTTGATGGTGAAGCGGTCGGACGCGGCCATCAGCGGGCCGCTGCGCACGCCGATGGTGTCGGCGTTGAGGGTCGAGAAGACATGCAGGCCGAACATCGCGTCGGGCTTGAAGCCGTCGAACAGGCCTTCCTCCAGCATCAGCTTGGCGCCGCCCTCCTCGCCCGGCGGTGGGCCTTCCTCGGCCGGCTGGAACACCAGCATCACCTGGCCGGGCAGGGTGTCGCGCATGTCGACCAGCGCCTGTGCCACGCCCAGCAGGATGCCGGTGTGGGCGTCGTGGCCGCAGGCATGCATCACGCCGGTTTCCTGGCCGTTGAATTCGGTGGTGACCTTCGAGGCGAACGGCAGGCCGGTGCGCTCGGTGACAGGCAATGCGTCGATGTCCGCACGCAGCGCGACCTTCGGTCCCGGACGCGCGCCTTCGATGACCGCCACCACGCCATGCCCTCCGATGCCGGTACGCGGCGCCAGGCCCATGTCGCCCAGGTGGCCGGCAATGGTGGCGGCGGTCTCGACCTCTCGGTTGGACAGCTCCGGGTGCTGGTGGAAGTGGCGGCGCCATTGCACGACCTCGTCGCGCACCTCGCGCGCGGCGGTTTCCACTTCGGGACGCGGCTGGACGGCGGGCTGGGCGGCGGGCTGGGCGGAGGCGGGCAGCGTGGCAAGCGCGGCGAACAGGCCGGCGGCGAGCAGGCCGGTGCGGTGCGAGGCAAGGACGGTCATGGCGGTTCTCCCCGGGCGGTGTCGCGGACACGGACCCGCCGGATGCTAACGCCGATACCCGAACGGCGCGGGGCTTCACCCGCCACGGCGGGTTAATCGCGTTTTGACACGCGCTGCGTATCCTGCCGCGATGCGCCTTCCCGCCACCGCCCTCGCCGCCGCCGTGTTGATGCTCGCTGCAACCGGCCCGGCCCGGGCGGCGCAGGTGTCGCGGGTCGACATCGTCGGCCTGGACGAGGCGATGACCGAGAACGTGCGCGTGTCGCTGTCGCTGGTGGATGCCATCGGCGACGAGCTGTCCGGCCGGCGCCTGGCTTACCTGGTGCGCGAGGCCGAGGATGAAACGCGCGAGGCGCTGGAGCCCTTCGGCTACTACGACCCGACCATCACCGTCGACCGCACCCGCGGCGAAGGCCTGGTCGCCGTGACGGTCACGGTCGTCCCCGGCGCGCCGGTGCGCGTGCGCCGAGCGGACGTGGCGATCCTCGGCGAGGGCGCGCGCGACCGCTACCTGCGCGAGGAGCTGGCCGACTTCCGTCCGCAACAGGGCGATGTGCTCGACCACCCCACCTACGAAGCCGGCAAGACGCGCATCACGCGCCGGTTGGCCGAGCGCGGCTACTTCGATGCCGGCTTCGCCAGCCGGCGGGTCGAAGTCACGCGCGCGGAGAACGCCGCCGACATCGACCTGGTGTGGGAGAGCGGCGTGCGCTACGACATGGGCGAGGTCACCTTCAGCCAGGACCCGCGGATCATCCGTCCGCAGCTGCTCGAGCAGCTGGTCTACTGGGACACCGGCAGCTACTACCACCAGGGCAAGCTGGACCGGCTGCGGCAGTCGTTGGCGCGGCTGGACTACTTCGCCAGCATCGACATCCAGCCACGCCCGGAAGACGCGCAGGGCACGCTGGTGCCGGTCACCGTCGAGCTGACGCCGGCCAAGCGCAGCATCTACACCGCCGGCCTGAGCTACGGCACCGACAGCGGCGCGGGCGTCCGGCTGGGGCTGGAGCGCCGCTACCTCAACCAGCGCGGCCACAAGGCGCTGGCGCAACTGGACTACGCGCAGCAGCGCAAGACGCTCACGCTGCAGTACCGGATCCCGGCGTTCGCGTGGCTGGACGGCTGGTACACCTTCAGCGCGCAGGCCGCGGACGAACAGACCGACTACCAGGACAGCCGCCGCATCGAGTTCGTCGGCAGCCGCAGCGGTGAGATCAACGAACACCTCACCGCGGTCGCGTCGATCCACGCGTTGCGCGAGCGCTGGCTGTACCGCGTGGCCGACGACGGCGAAGGCGCGCTGGCGGTTCCGGACTACCGCTACGCGACCTTTACCTACCCTTCGCTGCGCGCCGAATACGTCGACGCCGATGACCTGCTGTTCCCGCGCGATGCGCTGGCCGGCACGCTCATGCTGCGCGGCGGCGTGGAAGGCGCCGGGTCCGACGCCGACTTCGCCCAGGCCCGCGCGACCGCCCACTGGTATCGCGGGCTGGGCGATAACAACCGGCTGATCGTCCGCGGCGAGCTGGGGCATACCTTCACCGACACGGTCGTCGACATCCCACCCAGCCTGCGTTTCTTCGCCGGCGGCGACCGCAGCATCCGCGGCTACGCCTACCAAGAGGTCAGCCCGCGCGTGGACACGGACTTCGGCCCCTACTCGGTGGGCGCGCGCAACGTGGCCACCGCCAGCGTCGAGTTCGAGCACTACTTCAACGACACCTGGGGCGCGGCCGGCTTCGTCGACAGCGGCAGCGCGTTCGACGAGACGCCCGACTGGCGTACCGGCGTGGGCGTGGGCGTGCGCTGGCGATCGCCGGTCGGGCCGTTGCGGCTGGACGTGGCACACGGCCTGGACGACCCGGATTCCGACTTCCAGCTGTACCTGAGCATCGGAACCGCCCTGTGAGGCCGCGCACATGAGTCCATCGCTGCCGCGCTCGCCGTTCCGCCGGCGCATCGACCCGTCGCTGACGCCGGAGCAACGCGAGGCGCGCATCGCCGAGCTGCGCGAGCGCCGCCGCAAGCGCCTGCGATGGCTGGCGGTCCGCGGCAGCCTGACCGCGGGCGCGCTCACCATCGCACTGGCGCTGCTGGCGTACTGGCTGCTGATGACGGTGGGTGGGCGCGACGTGCTGCTGGCGCAGGTGCAACAACGCCTGCCCGCCGGCGCCACGCTGGAATGGCGCGAAGCCGAAGGCCCGGCGTCGGGCCCGCTGACCCTGCGCGGCGTGCGCTTCGAGTACGAGGGCACGGTGTTCGAGGCCGAGCGGGTGATGCTCGACACTGCGCTGCGGCCGCTGCTGGGGCGCACGTTGCGACTCAGGACGCTGGAGGTCGAGAACGCCACCCTGCTGCTGGCCGAAAGCGACGAGCCGTTCGAGCTGCCGCGCTGGCCCGACGTGCTGCCCGACATCGCCCCGCCACTGCACCTGCAGGCGCGCGAGCTGCGCATCGATGGCCTGCGCGTGCTGCAGGCCGACCGCGCCGCGCGCGTGCCGGTGATCGACGTGCACCGCCTGCGCGGCGCGCTGGACGCGCGCGACGGCCATCTCGCCGTCGACGGCCTCGTCGTCGACAGCGACCGCGGCCGCTTCACCGCGGATGGCGAATACGCGCCGCGCGACGACTACCGCACCGACCTCACCGTGACCGCTGTGCTGCCCGCCGACGCCGGCACGACGCCGCCGCGGCTGGGGCTGGTGGCGCGCGGTGACATCGCGCGCATGGACGTGGCCGTATCCGGGCGGGCACCCGGCCCGACGCGCGCGACGCTCGTGCTGCGCGGCGAGGACGACCCGCGCTGGCAGCTGCGCGCCGCCAGCGATGCGCTCGATCTCGGCCTGCTGGCCCGTGGCACGCCCGACGACCAGCCGCTGGTGCTGGACCTCGCGGCCGACGGCGTCGGCGGGCGGGCCGATGTGCAGGGACGCATCGCGCGCGGCGACCTGGCGGCGGTGATCCGCCCCTCGCGCGTCGCGCTGGAGGACCAGGTGCTGGACGTGCAGCCGCTGGCGCTGGAGCTGCTCGACGGCACCGCGACCCTGCGCGGCCGCGCCGACTTCCGCGACCCGGCCGTGCGCCGCTTCAAGTTCGCCATCAACGCGCGCGGCCTGACCTGGGGCGGCGCGGCCACCACCCCGGCCACGCCCGCGCAGGCAGCCGCTGACACGCCGGTGATCCGCCTGGATGCGGACCTCGGGCTGGCCGGCTCGGTGGAGGACTGGGCGGCGATCGGCACCGCGGGCCTGGCGCGCGACGGCGAACAGGCACAAGTCCGGTTCGATGGCCGCGGCACCGGCGAAGGCGTGGCATTGCGCTCGCTGCGCGCGACCATGCCCGGCGGCCGCCTCGACGCCACCGGCGACGTGCGCTGGGCACCGTCGCTGGGCTGGGACGTGGACGCGACGCTGGCCGGGTTCGACCCGGGCTACTTCATCGCCGGATGGGACGGCGCCATCGACGGTGCGCTCGACAGCCAGGGCGCCACGCGCGATGACGGCACGCTCGACATCGACGTCGACGCCCCACGCCTGACCGGTCGCCTGCGCGGCCGCGCGCTGGACGGCCGCGCGCGCGTGGCGATCGCGCTGCCACCGGGCGATGCGCGTGGCCCGTCGTTCGACGGCGAGGTCGCGCTGTCGCTCGGCGGCAGCCGGGTGGAGGCCTCCGGCCGCATCGCCGACACGCTCGACATCGACGCGCGCTTCGCACCGCTGCAGCTGGCGGACCTGTTCCCGGACGCCGCGGGCACGCTGCGCGGCACCGTGGCCCTCAACGGCACGCGCACCGCGCCCGACGTGCAGGCCGACCTGGCCGGCAGCGGCCTGCGCTGGGGCGACATGCAGGCCGACACGCTGGCGCTCGACGGCCGCCTGCCGTGGCGCGGCAGCGGCGGTGCGCTGACGCTCAACGCCACCGGCCTGCAGGCGGGGCTGCCGTTCGACACGCTGGACGTGGATGCGCGCGGCGCGGTGGAGGCGCTGCAACTCGATGCGCAGGCGCGCGGTGAGGTCGGCGCGCTCGCCCTGGCCGGCAGCGCGCGCAAGCAGGGCACGACGTGGCGCGGCACGCTGGCGTCGCTGCAACTTGATCCGGCGCGCGGTGCGAACTGGCGCCTGCAGGGTCCGGCCGGTTTCAGCTGGACGGGCCGCGCCGGCACGCTCGAACCCGCATGCCTGGCCGCCAGCGACGGCGGCTCGCTGTGCGCCAGCGCCGACTGGCCACGACGGGGCCTGCAGGTCGAAGGCCAGGGCCTGCCGTTGGCGCTGCTGGTGCCCTACCTGCCCGAACGCAGCGACGGCCGGCCGTGGCTGCTCAGCGGCGAAGTCGCCATCGACGCGCAACTGCGCCCGGCCGGCAACGCGTGGCAGGGCCAGGCCACGATCACCTCTTCGGCCGCCGGCCTGCGCTTCAGCGAGCGCGCACGGCGCGACGTACTGAGCTACCGCAACCTGTCGCTGGTCGCCGAGTTCGACCCCTCGCGGATCGACGCGACGCTGGGCGCGGACGTGCTCGGCGACGGCCGCCTGGACGCGCGCGTGCAGACCGGTTGGGACGCGTACGCGCCGCTTGACGGCGACATCGCCATCGACGTCGACGAGCTCACGTGGATGGAGCTGTTCTCGCCGGACATCGTGGAGCCGCAGGGACGACTGGCCGGTCGTCTCGGCCTGGCGGGCACGCGCGGCGAGCCGCTGCTGTCGGGCCAGGCGCAGCTGACCGGCTTCACCGCGGAAGTGCCGTCGCTGGGCATCACCCTGCAGGACGGCCGCATGGCGCTGGTGGCGCAGGCCGACGGCAGCGCGCGCATC
>Ga0156725_1052_pt4 | contig 10447 bp, 8 predicted proteins | sample RifOxyD1_FD_112054 | JGI IMG/M metagenome (GOLD analysis project Ga0156725, IMG submission 112054) | Xanthomonadales bacterium RIFOXYD1_FULL_69_11
AGCCTGTTCGAGCTGACCTACAGCGGCCAGTACGCCGACGAGGCGCGCGACCATGGCCTCAACGCCCGCTTCTCGGTGCAGTTCTGACCGCGGAACGGTTCTGACGCACCCCGCGTAACAGGGGTCGGGCGGAAGCATTCGCCCGGGGTGGCGCCAGGGATGGGCGCCACCGACCAGGGACGGTCAGCTCCCGGCGCACGCGGAACTTCGGGGTCCGCTGCGCCGGGAGCTTTTTTTTGGGTTGTCGTCACCAGTGCGCCGAGTTGAGCGCGCCCCCTGGAGGAGCGGCTTCAGCCGCGATTTTTCAGGAGCGACGCAAGCCGCGCACGGGGAGAATCGCCCAAGTGCGCGGGCAGCTTTCTCCGTCTCATTGTTCGCGCGGCTCTAGGGCGATCGATTTACCCCCCGGGCTGTCCGAACCTTCGGCGCAGGTTGCCGGGATCGTCGGCGCACCAAGTCCGTGCATCGCGACGTACGTCGCTCCTACAGACGTTCCGTCGATGCGGTTTGACTGGAGCCTGTGCACCGCAGGTGTGTGGATCGCGGCTGAAGCCGCTCCTACATGGGGGGCGTGCGACTGCGCAGCTGGAGATCGCAGCGCACAAAAAAGGCCGCGGGAGTCCGCGGCCTTCTTCGTTATCGCGATGACGCGTTGGCTTACGCCAGGCCGGCCTGCTTCATGACTTCTGCGTGGAAGTCGTCCGCCTGCTTCTCGATGCCTTCGCCGACGGCCAGGCGCACGAACTGCAGCACCTCGGCGCCAGCGGCCTTGAGCGCGGCCTCGACGGTCTGGTTGGTGTCCAGCACGTACGGCTGGCCGGTCAGGCACAGCTCGTTGACGGTCTTGGCGACCTTGCCGGAGATCATCTTCTCCAGGATCTCGGCCGGCTTGCCGGTGTCCTTGACCTGGGCCAGGGCGATTTCCTTCTCCTTGGCGACGAAGTCGGCGGGGACGTGCGCCGGCGAGATGTACGGCGGGTTCATTGCCGCGACGTGCATCGCCAGGCCGCGGGCGAGGTCGGCGTTGCCGCCCTTGACCTCGACCAGCACGCCGATGCGGCCACCGTGCACGTAGGCACCGATGGTGTTGGCGCTGTCGATGCGGGCCATGCGGCGGACCTGCACGTTCTCGCCGACCTTGGCGATCAGGGCCGAACGCGACTCCTCGACGGTCTCGCCCGAGGCCAGCTTGGTCGACTTCAGCGCGTCGATGTCGCTGGCATCCAGCGCGGCGTTGGCGACGGCCTCGGTGAAGGCGACGAAGTTCTCGTCCTTGGCGACGAAGTCGGTCTCGGAGTTGATCTCGACCAGCACGCCCTTGCCGTCGGCCTGGGCGGCGACGATGCGGCCCTCGGCGGCGACGCGGCTGGCCTTCTTGTCGGCCTTGGCCAGACCCGACTTGCGCAGCCATTCGGCTGCGGCGTCGATGTCGCCGTTGTTCTCGGTGAGCGCCTTCTTGCACTCCATCATGCCGGCGCCGGTGCGCTCGCGCAGTTCCTTCACCTGGGATGCGGTGATTTCAGCCATGGGGATCTACCTCGATATTCGTGATGTTGTAGGAGCGACGTAAGTCGCGATCACCGGCGCCGACGAAACTCCGGGTCGCGACTTACGTCGCTCCTACAAAAGAGCTGGAACGCGGCCGCGCAGCATGGCGCGGCCGCGTGACACGGGTCTTACTCGGCCTTGGCGTCGTCGGCCTTGGCTTCGGCCTTCGAATCGGCCTTGGTGTCGGCAGCGGCTGCCTCGCCGTCGGTCGCCGGCTCGTCGGCCTTCTTGGCGGCGGCCTTCTTGGCCGGGGCGCGGCGGGCCGGCTTGTCCTTGGCGGAGTCGTCGCCGGACTCGGAGAAGTCCTCCTCGCGGACGCTGCCCGGGGTCGGGGCGGCGGCCTTGCCTTCCAGCACTGCGTCGGCGGCGGCGCGGGCGTACAGCTGCACGGCGCGGATGGCGTCGTCGTTGCCCGGAATCGCGTAGTCCACCAGCTCCGGATCGTAGTTGGTGTCGACCACGGCCACGACCGGGATGCCGAGCTTCTTGGCTTCCTTGATCGCGATGTCTTCGTGGCCGATGTCGATCACGAACAGCGCGTCGGGCAGGCGGTTCATTTCCTTGATGCCGCCCAGCGAGGCTTCCAGCTTGTCGCGCTCACGGCGCAGGTTCAGCACTTCGTGCTTGACCAGCTTCTGGAAGGTGCCGTCGGTCTCGGCGGCCTCGAGCTCCTTCAGGCGCGCGACCGACTGCTTCACGGTGCGGAAGTTGGTCAGCGTGCCGCCCAGCCAGCGCTGGGTCATGAACGGCATGCCGCAACGCTCGGCCTCTTCCTTCACGGCCTCGCGCGCGCTGCGCTTGGTGCCCAGGAACAGGATCATGCCGCGCTTCTGGGCGATGCCCGAGATGAAGTTCATCGCGTCGTTGAACAGCGGAACCGTCTTCTCGAGGTTGATGATGTGGATCTTGCCGCGGGCGCCGAAGATGTACGGGCCCATCTTGGGGTTCCAGTAGCGGGTCTGGTGGCCGAAGTGGACACCGGCCTCCAGCATCTGGCGCATGGTGATCTGGGACATCGTGGTAGAGCTCCAGGCAATGGAACCGGCCGCCAGGGTTGTGAGGGCGGCTGCCGCGGCACGGGGGCCGGGGCGGGGTTCCGGGGTTGGGCCTCCCTGCTGCCGCCGTGGCCAGATCCCGATAGCCCTGGGGCGGTACGGGACACCCCGGCACGGGGGTTTGCAGCAGGTGTGTATTCGCCGGTGACGCCCGGCGTGGGCGATCTGGCAGGCACGGGGCCTGCGCAGCCGCGGAATTCTAGCCGGTTGTGGGTCCCGCGGCAATCCGGAAGGGCTTTTTGGCCACGGATCAGGGCGGATAGGGCACAAATCAGAGCGCAACAGGATGCAAAGCGTGGATGCGCCCTTCCCACCTGTTGCTGGACCTGTTTCGAGCAGCCGTGGGTGTAGGCGATCGGCAGCAGATCCTTCTCTCCGTTCAGGATGGCAGGGGTGGGACCAATCCTGGAGTTCCGCGGCAGCACGGCGACCTTGCCGGCTACCCGCCGTGCCGGTCCGTGGAAAAAACCGTGGCCAGGAGCCCGCCATCCACCCAAACCGGACCCCGCCATCCCACACCCTCGGCCTCATCGGCGATAATGCGCGGATGCCCATTACGCTCAAAACCCCCGAGGACATCGAGAAGATGCGCGTCGCCGGCCGCCTGGCCGCCGAGGTGCTGCAGGTCGTCGCCCCGCATGTGAAGCCGGGCGTGACGACCGCGGAGCTGGACCGCATCTGCCACGACCACATCGTCAACGTGCAGGGCGCGATCCCGGCCAACGTCGGCTACAAGGGGTATCCCAAGACGGTCTGCACGTCGGTCAACAACGTGATCTGCCACGGGATCCCCAGCGAGGCCAAGGTCCTGAAGGACGGCGATATCGTCAATATCGACGTCACCGTGATCAAGGACGGCTGGCACGGCGACACCAGCCGCATGTACGTGGCCGGCACCCCGTCGGTCATGGCCAGGCGCCTGATCGACGTGACCCGCGAGGCGATGTTCCGCGGTATCCGCGTGGTGCGGCCGGGGGCCACGCTGGGCGACGTGGGCGCGGCGATCCAGCAGTACGCCGAGTCCGAACGCTTCAGCGTCGTGCGCGAGTATTGCGGCCACGGCATCGGCCAGATCTACCACGACGAGCCGCAGGTCCTGCATTACGGCCGCGCCGGCGAGGGCGTGGTGCTCAAGCCGGGCATGACCTTCACCATCGAGCCGATGATCAACGAGGGCGCGCGCCACACCCGGCTGCTGCCCGACGGCTGGACGGTGGTCACCAAGGACCGCAAGTTGTCCGCGCAGTGGGAGCACACCGTCGCGGTGACCGAGGACGGCGTGGAGATCCTCACCCGCGTGCCGGGCGACGACAACGACCTATGAGCGCGGTCGGCGCCGGCGACGCCGCGTCGGCGCAGGCCGGGGCGGACCGACACCCCGGGCCTGACGACTCCGCGTGGGCCGGGCAGGTACGCGAGCAGCTGGCCGAGGCCGACGCCGGATTCGCCGCACGCTTCGACGAGGGTGCCGAGGTCGACCGCCTGGTCGCAGAGCGCGCGGCCGTGGTCGATACGCACGTGCAGGCCGCCTGGCAGCGGTGCATCCCGCCGGAGGCGCAGCTGGCGCTGTTCGCCGTGGGCGGGTACGGACGCGGCGAACTGTTCCCGCAGTCGGACGTCGACCTGCTGGTACTGGCCGAGCCCGACGCCTCTACCGCATGCGCCGACGCGCTGGCGCGGTTCTTCGCGATCCTGTGGGATGCCGGCCTGCCGGTGGGGCACGCGGTCCGTTCGCTGGAGCAGTGCACCGAGGCCTCGCGCGAGGACATCAGCGTCCTGACTTCGCTGCTGGAAGCGCGCCCGCTGGCGGCCAACGAACTGGAGCGGCGCGAACTGCAGACTGCCGCCTCGCCACGGCTGGTGTGGCCGCCGCAGGCGTTCTTCGAGGCCAAGCGCCGCGAGCTGCGCGACCGCCACGCCCGCTACGGCGACACCTCCGACAACCTCGAGCCCAACCTGAAGGAAGGGCCGGGCGGATTGCGCGACGTGCAGACGCTGCACTGGATGGCCCTGCGCATCATCGGCACCGCCGACCTCGAGGCGCTGGTCGCCTTCGGTCAGTTGGGCGCCGACGAGGTCACCACGCTGGAACGCGAACGCCGCGCGCTGTCACGCCTGCGCTTCGGCCTGCACCTGGTGGCCGACAAGCGCGAGGAGCGCCTGCGCTTCGACTACCAGAAGCCGCTGGCCGCGCGGCTGGGCTTCGAGGACACCGGCGACACGCTGGCGGTCGAGCAGATGATGCAGGGCTTCTACCGCAGCGCCGCCATCGTGCTGCGCATCGGCGAGCGCCTGCTGCAGCGGTTCGAGGAGCAGCTGGAAGGCGAAGCCGAGCCCGAATCGATCGACGAGCGTTTCGACCTTCGACGCGGTTACCTGGCCGCCTCGTCGGACGCCTGGCCGCGCGACCTCGGGGATGTGTTCGACCTGTTCGCGACGTGGGCCGCGCATGCCGACGCGGTGCGCGGGCTGCACTCGCATACCGCGCGCGAGCTGGCGGAAGCGCTGCCGCGGCTGCCGGGCTTCAAGCAGGCCAGCCCCGAGCTGCGCCAGCGCTTCATGCAGCTGCTGCGCGGCCCGCAACCGGTGCAGACGCTCACGCGCATGGCGCGCCTGGGCGTGCTGGGACGCTGGATCCCGGCATTCGCCCGGGTGTCGGGGCGCATGCAGTTCGACCTGTTCCATGTCTATACGGTCGACCAGCACACGCTGGCGGTGCTGAAGAACCTGGCGTCATTCGCCTCCGGGCAGCGCGACGAGCGCTTCGCGATGGCGCACGAGGTGTGGCCGCGGCTGCGCAAGCCCGAGCTGCTGCTGCTGGCCGGGCTGTTCCATGACATCGCCAAGGGCCGCGGTGGCGACCATTCCGAACTCGGCGGCGACGACGCGCGCGAGTTCTGCGAAACCGTCGGCCTGTCCGCGCCGGATACCGCCATGGTCGAGTGGCTGGTGCGCCAGCACCTGCTGATGTCGCGCACCGCGCAGAAGGAGGACATCACCGAGCCGGAGGTGATCCACCGCTTCGCCGCGAAGGTCGCCGACCGCGAGCACCTCGACCACCTCTACCTGCTGACGTGCGCGGACATCGCCGGCACCTCGCCCAAGCTGTGGAACGCGTGGAAGGACCGGCTGATGGCCGACCTCTACACCGCCACGCGCCTGGCGATGCGGCGCGGGCTGGAACACCCGGTCGCGCTGGAGGAGCGGATCGCCGAGATCCGCGACACCACGCGCGCGATGCTCTCGGCACTCGGCCACGACGATGCGGCGATCGATGGCATGTTCGCGCGGATGCCCGACGCCGGTTTCCAGCGCGGTCGCCCCGACCAGCTGGCATGGCAGGCGGTGGCGCTGCGCGGCGTCGGCGCGGGCGATACCCGCGTGCGGGCGCGCCCGGTCACGGCGCAGGCCGGCGCGCTGGAAGTGTTCGTGTACTCGCCCAACCGCGACGGGCTGTTCGCCGCGATCGTCGCCAAGCTCGACCGGCTTGGCCTGGCGATCCTGCAGGCGCGCGTGCTCGACGGGCCGGATGGAACCATCTTCGATACGTTCGAAGTGATTCCGTCCGACCCGCGCTATACGCCGACCGCCGACGAAGTGGAGCGCAAGCTCGCCGCCGCGCTCGATGGGCCGCTGGACCGCATCCGCCCGGCCCGCCGCACGCAACCGCGCCACCTGAAGCATTTCCGCATCCCGCCGCAGGTCGCTTTCGACGAAGGCAGCGACGGTCGCACCACCCTCAGCTTCGTCTGCACCGACCGGCCCGGCCTGCTGGCCGAGGTCGCCGCGGTACTGCGCAACCAGTCGCTGCGCGTGCACGACGCGCGCATCGCCACGTTCGGCGAACGCGCAGAGGACGTGTTCCAGCTCACCACATCCGACCCGGAAGGCCGCGGCCTGCCGCTGGACGACGCCCACCAGCAGGCGCTGCGCGAAGCGCTGCTGCACTGTTTCGAAGGAGAAAGCGCATGAGTTCCAGGAAGCCGGCCAAGAAGACGGCGCGCACCAAGACCGCCGCCAAGGGCGCCGGCAAGGCGGCCGCTGGCGCCGCCACGACCGGCAAGACGACAGCCGGGAAGACGGGCAAGGCTGCTGGCAAGAAGGCGGTTGCCAAGAAGGACGTGCAGAAGAAGGCCGCCGCACCCGCGCCGGCAGCCAAGCGCGCCGATGGCGGCAAGGCCGCGGCGCCAAAGGCTGCACCGGCACCCCGCAAGTCCGCCAAGGCGGCCGCGCACGACGAGCTGAAGTTCCTGATCGACAGCGCCTTCGAGCGCCGTTCGATGCTGACGCCCGACGAGGTGGAAGGCTCCACCCGCCCCGCGGTCGAGCGCGCGATCGAAGGCCTGGAAAGCGGCGAGTTCCGCGTTGCCGAGCCCGACGGCAAGGGCGGCTGGACCGTCAACGAGTGGCTGAAGAAGGCGGTGCTGCTGTACTTCCGAACGCAGGACATGGAGCTGGTGGAGTCCTACCCGTCGCCGTTCTGGGACAAGGTGCCGGCGCGGTTCGCCGAGTTCGACGAGGCCGCGTTCCGCAAGCTGGGCGCGCGCGTGGTCCCGGGCGCAATCGTGCGCCGCGGCAGCCACATCGGCCGCGATGTCGTCCTGATGCCCAGCTTCGTCAACATCGGCGCGCACGTGGGCGAGGGCACGATGGTCGACACGTGGGCGACGGTTGGTTCGTGCGCGCAGATCGGCAAGCACTGCCACCTGTCGGGCGGCGCCGGCATCGGCGGCGTGCTCGAACCGCTGCAGGCCACCCCGACCATCATCGAGGACCACTGTTTCATCGGCGCGCGTTCGGAAGTGGTCGAGGGCGTCATCGTCGGCCACCACAGCGTGATCGGCATGGGCGTGTTCCTCGGCCAGTCCACGCGCATCTACAACCGCGCCACCGGCGAGGTCAGCTACGGCCGCATCCCGCCGTACAGCGTGGTGGTGTCGGGCCAGCTGCCGTCGGCCGATGGCTCGCACTCGCTGTACTGCGCGGTGATCGTCAAGCAGGTCGATGCAAAGACCCGCAGCAAGACCAGCATCAACGACCTCCTGCGCGGGCTGGCGGAGTAGACCGTGGCGACCACTCTCTACGGCCTGTCCAACTGCGACACCTGCCGCAAGGCGCGCAAGTGGCTGGACCGCTTCGGCGTCGAACACGCGTTCGTCGACTACCGCAACCAGCGCCAGCCGGCGGAGACGCTGCTGGAATGGCGCGATGCGCTGGGTGGCTGGGACGCGATGATCAACAAGTCCTCGACCACGTGGCGCACGCTGCCGGAGAACCGCAAATCGCCCGGCTCGGATGCCGAGTGGAAGCTGCTGCTGAAGGAGTACCCGCAGCTGGTCCGGCGTCCCGTGGTCGTGACCGACGACGGCACGGTGACGCAGGGGTTTTCCGACAACGGCTTCAAGAAGCGCTTCGGCGTCGGCTGACGTTTCCTGTCGATCCGTAGCCCGGGTAAGCGAAGCGCACCCGGGGAGGGGCACGCCGCTAATGCCCCGGATGAGGTCCGGCACTGCCGGCTACGACAACGACCGCAATACCAGTGGACCCACCCATGAGCGACGTACTCGACCTCACCCGCGATCTCATCGCCCGCCCGTCGGTCACGCCCGACGACGCCGGCTGCCAGGCGCTGGTGGCCGAACGGCTCGAAGCGGCAGGTTTCGCCTGCGAACACCTCCGCCTGGGCGAGGTCGACAACCTCTACGCGACCTTTGGTGACGCAACGGCGCCCACGCTGCTGCTGCTCGGCCACACCGACGTCGTGCCCCCCGGCCCGCGCGAGGCATGGGCCAGCGATCCGTTCGTGCCCGAGATCCGCGACGGCGTGCTGTACGGGCGCGGCGCGGCGGACATGAAGGGCAGCGTCGCCGCGTTCGTGGTCGCCGCCGAGCGCTTCGCCGCCGCGCATCCGAAGCCCGCCGGGCGACTGGCGATCCTGCTGACCTCCGACGAGGAGGGCGATGCGATCGACGGCGTGCGCCGCGTCGCCGAGGTCTTCCGCGACCGCGGCGAACGCCTGGACTGGTGCATCACCGGCGAGCCGTCCTCCACGAACGAACTGGGCGACCTGCTGCGCGTGGGCCGCCGCGGCAGCCTTTCGGCGCGCCTGCAGGTCAACGGCGTGCAGGGTCACGTCGCGTATCCGGACAAGGCGCGCAATCCGGTGCACCTGGCGTTGCCGGCGCTCGCCGAACTCACCGCGCGGCGCTGGGACGACGGCTACGAGACGTTTCCGCCGACCAGCCTGCAGGTCAGCAACATCGCCGCGGGCACCGGCGCCAACAATGTCATTCCCGGCACGCTGGAGGTGCAGTTCAACCTGCGCTTCAACCCGACCTGGAGCGCCGAGGCGCTGGAGCGCGAGTGCGAAGCCGTGCTGCGTTCGCACGCATTGGAGTACACGATCCACTGGCACCGCAGCGGCGAGCCCTTCCACACGCCGGAGGGCGCATTGCGCCAGGCCGCGCGCGAGGTGCTTGCGGTGCATCGCGGGAAGCCGCCGGAGGAGAGCACCGGCGGCGGCACGTCGGATGCGCGTTTCATCGCGCCGCTGGGCACGCAGTGCATCGAGATCGGTCCGGTCAACGCCAGCATCCACCAGGTCGACGAGCACGTGCGCGTGGCCGACCTGGAGGCGCTTCCCGGCCTCTATCTGGCACTGATCGAAAAGATGCTCGTCCCGTCGGACGGCATGTAGGAGCGGCTTCAGCCGCGATCCAGAACTTCGGACGCGAATGTAGGAGCGACGTAAGTCGCGACCGCGGGACTGATCGAAGTACGGATCGCGACTTGCGTTGCTCCTACAGGGGCTCGTGAAACAGGCGATCGCGGCTGAAGCCGCTCCTACAGGTCAGGGCGCCTCGGACGGCAGCAACCGCAGTGTGTGTTCGGCCTTGCCCGGCAGGAACGGCGTCGGTCGCCCATGCACCCAGTCGTCGTGGCCCGCGCCCCAGAACGGCGACAGCGGGTGGCCGCTCTGGCCGCCGGGCATGTGTGCGATGCCATCTGCCTCGCGCCCCGGCGCCACCACCATCCGTTGCGATGCGCCGGCGTTGGGCGACTGCGCGCGCGGGGTCAGGGTGTCGCCGGCCAGCGGCTCGCGCGGCATGCATAGCAAGCGCTCGCCCAACAGCGGGATGGCGCCGGCCAGCGGATGGCAGATGGCGGCGGTGTTGCGTTCCGCCCAGGTACGTTCGGCCAGCGGTCCACGTTGGGCCAGTCCATCGCCGACCTCCACCGCGGCGTCCTCCAGCAGCGCGTCCCAGCTGTCGAATGCCGCGGGCAACAGGTGGGCCGGGCGCTGCGTGACCAGCGGCCACGCAACGCCTTCAAGCTGCGGCAGGTCGGGCATCGGTACCTCCGGGCCCAGCGCCGCGCGCGCCGGCGCCAACAGGCCGTCTGCGATGCGCGCGTGTACGGCCAGGCGCCAGGCGCGAACCAGCCGGTAGCTCACCGTGTCGCCCGCGGCGCGCTCCGGCCAAGTGGCGTCGGCGGTGGCCAGCGCCTGCAGCGCTGGTGTACGCGCGGCGTCGGCGCGCTCGCGCAAAAGCGTCCACCAGCGCTCCAGAAATACGCTGCGATCGTCGAGCTGGATCGCCAGCAGGTCCGCCTCATCGAAACGCGCCTCCGCCTGCAGTTGCTGGCGGATCATCCACGCACGCGTGCCCACGACGTAGCCGCCGTCGCCGATGGCCGCGAGGTCGCCCCCGTCCACCACCCGCGAATTGGCCGTCCACAGGCGTTGGCCCGGTGGGTCCAGCAGCGCCGGGTTGCCGCGGGTGGACAACGCCCACGGCGAGCACGTGGCGGTGGGTGCGGACGCCTGTGCGGCCACGGCGATGCCG
>Ga0156725_1030_pt3 | contig 10293 bp, 9 predicted proteins | sample RifOxyD1_FD_112054 | JGI IMG/M metagenome (GOLD analysis project Ga0156725, IMG submission 112054) | Xanthomonadales bacterium RIFOXYD1_FULL_69_11
CGCGACCGTGGCGGTATCACGCCGCGCGCCACCGCCACCGTCGGCAGCCATGGCCGGCGCGAAGCCAGCGCGGGCATCGGCGGCGGCAGCGAGACCGCGTGGTTCGGCGTCGACGCCGCGCACCAGCGGACCGACGGCATCAACGCCTGCGACGTCGCCACGCCCACGCCGTTCGACGGCGGCTGCTTCATCGCCGCTCCCCAGCCTGACCCGGATGGCTACCGCAACCGCTCGCTGTCGCTGCGCGGCGGCTTCGATCTCGGCGAGACGTTCGAGTTGACGGCGCAGGCCCTGCACGCCGAGGGCGAAAACGAGTTCGACGGCGACTTCACCGACTATTCGGAGACCACGCAGCAGGTGCTGGGTGCGCGCGCCACGTGGACCGCATCGGATGCGCTGACCGTGCAGCTGGGCGCGGGCCGCAACACCGACGCGTCCGACAACTTCCTCGGCGATGCGTTCACCGGCTACTTCGACACCGACCGCGACAGCGCCAGCCTGCAGGCCGACCTCGCGCTGGCGACCGACCATCTGCTGACCGTTGGCGCTGACTGGCTTCGCGACCGCGTGGACAGTGACACGGCCTTCGACCGCACGCAGCGCGACAACCGCGCCGCATTCGCGCAGTACCAGGGCGCGCTGGGCGTGCACTCGCTGCAGGCCGCCCTGCGCCACGACGACAACCAGCAGTTCGGCGAGGCCACCACCGGCAACGCCGCATGGGGCCTGTCGCTGGGCGGGGGCTGGCGCGTCAGCGCGGGCTACGGCACGGCGTTCAAGGCGCCGACGTTCAACGAGCTTTATTACCCGTTCTTCGGCAACCCGGACCTGCGTCCGGAGGAATCGCGCAGCTGGGAAGCCGGCGTTGCATTGGATGCCGGTGCCGTGGCCTGGCGGCTGGACGCGTTCGACACCCGCGTCGACGACCTGATCGCCTACGACGCCGCGCTGTTCCTGCCGAACAACATCGAGCGCGCGCAACTGCGCGGCGCCGAGTTGGGCATCGATGCCGAGGTCGCCGCGTGGACCGTGGCCGGCAGCGTCAGCGTGCTCGACACGGAAAACCGCAGTGCCGGACTCAACGAAGGCAACGAACTGCCGCGGCGCGCACGCCGCAGCGCGCGGCTGGACGTGGATCGTGCATTCGGCGACCTGCGCCTGGGCCTGACCGGCGTGGCCGAAGGCGCGCGCTTCGACGACGTCGCCAACACCCGGCGCCTCGGCGGCTACGCGACCTTCGACGTGCGCGCCGAGTACAGCCTCACGCCTGCGTGGACGGTGCAGGCGCGCTTGGCCAACGTGCTGGACCGCGACTACGAGACCGCGTCGTTCTACAACCAGCCGGGGTGCGAGTGGTTCCTGACGCTGCGCTGGGAGCCGGCGCAGTAAGCGACGGCGCAACCCTGTAGGAGCGGCTTCAGCCGCGATCGGAAATCGGCGTGTTTAACGCCACACGATCGCAGCTGAAGCCACTCCTACAGAAACGCTTGCCACACCCGCGGGGACTCTCCCTCGCGGTTATTCCACAGTCACCGACTTGGCCAGGTTGCGCGGCTTGTCGACGTCGGTGCCGCGGGCCAGCGCGGCGTGATAGGCCAGCAGCTGCACCGGGATCGCGTGCACGATCGGGCTGAGCACGCCGACGTGGCGCGGAGTCCGGATCACATGCACCTGCTCGGACTCGCCAAAGTGGCTGTCGGCGTCGGCGAACACGAACATCTCGCCGCCGCGCGCGCGCACTTCCTGGATGTTGGACTTCACCTTCTCCAGCAGGCTGTCGTTGGGCGCGATCACCACCACCGGCATGTCCGCGTCCACCAGTGCCAGCGGCCCGTGCTTGAGCTCACCGGCCGGGTAGGCCTCGGCGTGGATGTAGGAGATCTCCTTGAGCTTGAGCGCACCCTCGAGCGCGATCGGGTAGTGCACGCCGCGGCCGAGGAACAGCGCGTGCTCGCGCGGGGCGAAGCGCTCGGCCCACGCGGTGATCTGAGGCTCCAGGTTCAGCGCGTGCTGCACGCTGCCGGGCAGGTGGCGCAGGGCGTCGACGAATTCGGCTTCCTGCGCGGCGTCCAGCCGGCCGCCCAGCTTGGCGAGCGTGGCGGTCAGCGTGAACAGCGCCACCAGCTGGGTTGTGAAGGCCTTGGTGGAGGCCACGCCGATCTCGGCACCGGCGCGGGTGTAGTAGACCAGCCGGCTGGCGCGCGGAATCGCGCTCTCGGGGACGTTGCAGATCGACAGCGTCTTCTCGTGGCCCAGCGACTTGGCGTACTTCAACGCCTCCATCGTGTCGAGCGTCTCACCCGACTGCGAAATGGTGACGACCAGATGCTTCGGATTGGCCACCGCGCGGCGGTAGCGGTACTCGCTGGCGATCTCCACCGAGCACGGCAGGCCGGCGATCGACTCGACCCAGTAACGCGCCGTCAGGCCGGCGTAGTAGCTGGTGCCACAGGCGAGGATCTGCACGCCCTCGACGCCCGCCAGTACCTCGGCGGCGTCGGCGCCGAACAGCTCCGGCGAAAAACCGTTGTTGTCGATCACCGCCTCGATGGTGTCGGCAACCGCGCGCGGCTGCTCGTGGATCTCCTTCTGCATGAAGTGGCGGTACGGGCCCAGCTCCAGGGAGGCCAGCGATACGTCGGAGACATGTACTTCGCGCTCGATGGCGGCACCCGTGTCATCGAAGACACGCACGGCTTCGCGCGTGACCTCGGCGGTATCGCCCTCTTCCAGGAAGATCACCCGGCGCGTGGCCTGGATGATCGCGGAGACGTCGCTGGCGATGAAGTTCTCGCCCTCGCCCAGTCCGACCAATAACGGGCAGCCCATGCGCGCGGCGATCATGCGGCCCGGATCGCGCGTGCTAACCACGGCGATCGCATAGGCACCGGTCAACTCGCGCGTGGCGGCCTGCACCGCCGCCAGGAGATCTTCCCCGGCCTTCTGGTGGTGGTGGATGAGGTGGGCGATGACCTCGGTGTCGGTCTCGGACTCGAACGCGTAGCCGGCCTCGCGCAGGCGGCCGCGCATCTCGTCGTGGTTCTCGATGATGCCGTTGTGCACCACCGCCAGCTCGTTGAAGCTGACGTGCGGGTGGGCATTGGCCTCGGTCACGCCGCCATGGGTGGCCCAGCGGGTGTGGCCGATGCCCAGGCGCGCGTGCACGCCCTCGGCCTGCGCGGCGGCCTCCATCTCCGATACCCGGCCGGTGCGGCGCACGCGGCGAACGCCGTCGCCGTCGAGCACCGCGATGCCCGCCGAATCGTAGCCGCGGTATTCCAGCCGCTTGAGGCCCTCGATGAGGACGGGGACCACATCGCGATCGGCGATCGCGCCAACGATTCCACACATGCGTGGCGAGCTCCTTCAGGTGATCGCGCAGTTTAGCCGCAACGATCCGGCCAGACACTGTCCGGCGGACGACCGTCCGCGGGTCGCGGACACCGTGTGCTCGCAGGAAAATCCTTTACGAACAACGACATGAAAGTTGGCACGAAGTCTGCTTCATACAACCTGTACGGCGCACGCCGCCCGTCTCCCCTACAGGCCCCGCATGAGCATCCGCGACACCTCCGCCCAGGACCGCCCCACCCACGCCGCCACCCCGCGGCGCGACCGCCGCCGCTGGCTGATGGCCGCCGGCGCAGGCCTGGGTGTGGTGGTGCTGGCCGGCTGGCTGCTGTCGGCGTGGAGCGCAGGCGGGCGGTCGATCGACGTGGATCGCCTGCGGATCTCCGAAGTCACCCGCGGCGACCTGGTGCGCGACATCGCCGCCGACGGCCGCGTGATCGCCGCCAACAGCCCCATCCTGTACGCGATTGCCGGCGGCACGGTGACCCTGCACGTGGTGGCCGGCGACGCGGTGAAGCAGGGCCAGGCGCTGGCGGAGATCGACAGCCCCGAACTGCGCAGCCAGCTGGCGCAGGAACAGGCCACGCTGGCCAGCCTGGAGGCCGAGGCGAACCGTGCCGGGCTCGACGCCCGCATCACCCGCGCCACCGCCACCCGCACCGTCGAGCAGGCCGAGATCGACCTGCAAGCCGCGCGCCGCGACCTGGAGCGCAACCAGCGCGCGTTCGAAGGCGGCGCCGTGGCTCAGATCGACGTCGCACGTGCACAGGACGACCTGCGCAAGGCCGAACTCGGGCTCGCGCACGCGCGCAACGAGCAGTCGCTGCAGGGCCAGGGCGCCGGCCTGGACACCCGCAACAAGGCGCTGCTGGCCGATCGCCAGCGCGCAGTGGTGACCGAGATGCAGCGCCAGGTCGACGCGCTCACCCTGCGCGCGCCGTTCGACGGCCAGGTGGGCCAGGTGCAGGTCGTGCAGCGGCAGAACGTCGCCGCCAACGCGCCGGTGCTGGGCGTGGTCGACCTGAGCCGCTTCGAGGTGGAGATCCGGGTGCCGGAAAGCTTCGCCCGCGACCTCGCCATCGGCATGCCCGCGCAGCTGGGCGGCAGTGGCAACGCGTTCGCCGCCGAGGTGTCGGCGGTGTCGCCGGAGGTCGTCAACGGCGAGGTCACCGCGCGCCTGCGCTTCACCGGCGACCAGCCGCCCGGCCTGCGCCAGAACCAGCGGCTCGGTGCCCGAATCCTGCTCGACACGCGCGAGGACGTGCTGATGGTCGAGCGCGGCCCCTTCCTCGAAGAGGGTGGCGGCCGCAGTGCCTGGGTGATGGACGGTGATGTCGCCGTCGAGCGCCCGATCCGTACCGGCGTCAGCAGCCTGGGCGCCGTGGAAATCCTGGAAGGGCTGCAAGCCGGCGACCGCGTGGTGGTCTCCGGCACCGACCAGTTCGGCGACGCCGAACGCATCCGCATCTCCGGAGACTGACCATGAGCACGCACACCGCCTTCCCCTTCGACCTGCACTGGTCCTCGCACGACCTCGCCGACGCCATGCCACGGCGGCTGCGCCTGCACGAGGTGTTCGCCATCGACGCGCCGCTCGCCGCCGCCGGCAACGACCCCGGCTTCCGTACCCCGCGCGCGCGCGGCTGGCACGCCGGGTACGCGGCGCCGGCACCGCTGCCGACGCACTTCCGCATCAGCTGATCCATTCCGTCAGCCGCCGCCGCGGCGCGCAACCGCATCCAGACAACAAAGGACTCCCGCCATGCTGCACATGCAAGCCGTCACCAAGGTCTACCGCACCGAGCTCGTCGAAACCCACGCCCTGCGGTCGCTGGACCTGCACGTGCGCGAGGGCGAGTTCGTCGCGGTGACCGGGCCCTCGGGCTCGGGCAAGACGACGTTCCTCAATATCGCCGGCCTGCTGGAGACGTTCACCGGCGGCACCTACCTGCTGGACGGCGAGGACGTGAGCGCGCTGTCGGACGATGCGCGCTCGAAGCTGCGCAACCGCAAGATCGGCTTCATCTTCCAGAGCTTCAACCTGATCCCGGACCTCAACCTGTTCGACAATGTCGACGTGCCGCTGCGCTACCGCGGCATGTCCGCGGCCGAGCGCCGCCAGCGCATCGAGGAGGCGCTGACCAAGGTCGGCCTGGGTTCGCGCATGAAGCATTTCCCCGCCGAGCTGTCGGGCGGCCAGCAGCAGCGTGCCGCGATCGCCCGCGCCCTGGCCGGCAGCCCGCGCCTGCTGCTGGCCGACGAGCCCACCGGAAACCTCGACTCGCAGATGGCGCGTGGCGTGCTGGAGATGCTGGAGGAGATCAACGCCGCCGGCACCACCATCGTCATGGTCACCCACGACCCGGAACTGGCCGCGCGCGCGCAGCGCAACGTGCACATCGTCGACGGCATGGCGACGGACATGACGGTGGAGCCCGGGCTGGTGCGGGCACCGGCGGCCGCCACGGCCTGACGCCTGTAGGAGCGGCTTCAGCCGCCAACAGGAGCCGGCGCGTGAGCCGAGGGTTCAAGGATCGCGGCTGAAGCCGCTCCTACAAAACTGCAAGAAGGAACGTCCCATGTTCACCTACTACCTCGACCTCGCGGTCCGCAGTTTCCGCCGCAACAGGGTGCTGACCGCGCTGATGGTGCTCGCCATCGCGCTGGGCATCGGCGCGGCGATGACTACGCTGACCGTGTTCCACGTGCTGTCCGGCGATCCGCTGCCGGGCAAGAGCCACACGCTGTTCTATCCGCAGCTGGATCCGCGGTCGATGAACGGCTACACGCCCGGCGACGACCCCGAGTCACAGATGACGCGCTTCGATGCCGAGGCGCTGCTGCGCGAGGCACGCGGCGACCGCCAGGCCTTCATGACCGGCGGCGGCGTCGCGATCGAACCCCAGAAGGTCGGGCTTGATCCATTCAATATCGAGTCGCGCTACACGACGGCCGACTTCTTCCCGATGTTCGAGGTGCCGCTCGCCTACGGCCGCAGCTGGACCGCCGAGGACGACGCCGGCCGCAGCCGCGTGGTGGTGATCGGCCAGGAACTCAACGAACGGCTGTTTGGCGGCGCCGACAGCACGGGGCGCGAACTGCGCATCGACCAGACCGCGTTCCGCATCATCGGTGTGATGGACGAGTGGCGGCCCACCCCGCGCTTCTACGACCTCACCAACGACCGCTTCGGCGGCGTGGAGCAGGTGTTCATCCCGTTCTCGACCGCGCGCGACCTCGACATGGGCACCAGCGGCAACATGAACTGCTGGGACAGCGTCGACGACCCGGAGGGCGAGCGCGGCGTCAATGCGCCCTGCAGCTGGCTGCAGTACTGGGTCGAGCTGGACACGCCGGAAAAGGTCGACGACTACCGCGCCTACCTGTCGAACTATTCCGACCAGCAGCGCGCCGCCGGCCGCTACGAGCGCCCGAGCAACGTGCGGCTGTACGACGTGATGGGCTGGCTGGACAACCAGAACGTGGTGCCCAGCGACGTGCGGATGCAGGTGTGGCTGGCGTTCGGGTTCCTGCTGGTGTGCCTGATCAACACGGTGGGCCTGCTGCTGGCGAAATTCCTGCGCCGCTCCAGCGAGATCGGCGTGCGGCGCGCGCTCGGAGCCTCGCGCGGCTCGATCTTCGCGCAGTGCCTGGTGGAAGCCGGAACGGTCGGCCTGGCGGGCGGCGTGCTCGGCCTGGGTCTGGCGTTGCTCGGCCTGTGGGCAGTGCGCCAGCAGCCCGCCAGCTACGCGGAACTCGCGCGGCTGGACCCGACGATGCTGCTGACCACCTTCGCGTTGGCCATCGTCGCCAGCCTGCTGGCCGGGCTGTTGCCGGCGTGGCGCGCGTGCCAGGTGACGCCGGCGATCCAGCTCAAATCGCAGTGACGACGGCGGGCCGAGGCCCACTCAGTCCCGCTCCATCGATGCGCCAACGACCCACACGGTGAACCCCATGGACATCCGCCCCATCCTTTCCACCCTGCTGCGGCACAAGACCGCCGCGGCCCTGATCGTGCTGGAGATCGCCGTCAGCTGCGCGATCATCTGCAACGCGCTGTTCCTGATCGGCAGCCGGCTCGAACACATGGACCGCGCCAGCGGCCTGGCCGAGGAGGAGATCGTGCGCGTGCACATCACCGGCATCGGCACCGACGACAACGCGGCCGCGCTGACACGCGAGGACCTGGCCTCGCTGCGCGCGATTCCCGGCGTGCAGGCGGCCAGCGCCACCAACCAGATCCCGTACGGCAACTCGTCGTGGAACAGCTCGGTGAACCTCGAGCCGGACCAGCCGAACCAGACGCTCAACGCCGCGGTGTACCTGGGCGAGGAGGAACTGGTGGAGACGTTCGGCCTGCGCATCGTCGAGGGACGCGACTTCAACCCCGACGAGTACATCGACTGGGCCGACGTCGACACGCCCGGCAGTGATACACCGATCCCGGCCATGCTGGTGAGCCGGGCCGCCGCGCAGCGCCTGTTCCCGGACGAAAGCGCGGTCGGCAAGCAGGTGTACAGCTGGGGCGACAACCCGATCCGGATCGTCGGCGTGGTCGAGCAGCTGATCCGGCCCAACGAGGGCGGCGGGGCGAACAACCATGGGCTGTCGATCATGCTCCCGATCCGCACGCCATACGGCATGGGGCCGTATGTCCTGCGCACCGAGCCCGGTCGCCGCGCCGAGGTCATCGAGGCCGCGCTCGCCACGCTGGACCGCAACAACGCCAGCCGCATCGTGCTCGACAGCGACACCTTCAGCGAGGTGCGCGACGCGTACTACGCCCAGGACCGGGCGATGGCGTGGCTGCTGGTCGCGGTGTCCATCGCGCTGCTGGTGGTCACCGCGCTGGGCATCGTCGGCCTGGCCAGCTTCTGGGTGGCGCAGCGCACCAAGCAGATCGGCGTGCGCCGCGCGCTGGGCGCGACCCGCGGCCAGGTGCTGCGCTACTTCCAGACCGAGAACTTCCTGCTGGCCACGGTCGGCATCGTGCTGGGCATGCTGATGGCCTACGGCATCAACCTGCTGCTGATGGACATCTACGAGTTGCCGCGTCTGCCGGCCATGTACCTGCCCATTGGCGCGGTCGCGCTGTGGTTGCTGGGGCAGGTCGCGGTGTTCGGGCCGGCGCGGAAGGCCGCTTCGGTACCCCCGGCGGTGGCGACAAGGAGCGTGTAACGTTTTGGGACTAGGGACTTGAGGCTAGGGACTGGTGAAAAGCTATGAGGACTTGCAGGTCTGGCAGCGGGCGATGGATCTGGTCGATTGCGTGTATAGGCTTTCGGCCACGTTCCCGCCCGACGAACGCTTTGGACTGACATCGCAGGTCAGACGCGCGGCGGTTTCGGTGTCTTCGAATATCGCCGAGGGCCATGCGCGCAATTCGACCCGTGATTTCCTTAGGTTCCTGTCCATGTCGATGGGTTCTATCGCAGAAGTCCGCACACAACTGCTGATTGCCGAACGACAGGGCTGGCTGGATTCTGATGACGCTCAAACGGCTCATGAAAGTACCAACGGGATCGGACGTATGCTCCGCGACCTGATGAAGTCCCTCAATGCCCGAATCTCAACGTCTACCAGCCCCTAACCCCCAGCCTCCAGCCCCTTTCCAATGCCCACCGTCCTGATCATCGACGACAACCCCGCAGTCGGCACCGCGCTGGACGTGCTGCTGGGCATGCACGAGATCGCCGTGCGGACCGCGGAGTCGCCCGAGGCCGGGTTGGCGGCGCTGGAGGCCGACAACATCGACCTGGTCATCCAGGACATGAACTTCCGCGCCGACACCACGTCGGGCGAGGAAGGCATCGCGCTGTTCCGCGCCATTCGCGCGCGCCACCCGGACCTGCCGATCATCCTGCTGACCGCCTGGACCCACCTGGACACCGCGGTGGAGTTGGCCAAGGCCGGCGCCGCCGATTACCTGGCCAAGCCGTGGGACGACCGCAAGCTGCTGGCGCAGGTGGAAAACCTGCTGGAACTGTCGACGGCATCGCGCGAGGTGGCGCGCCTGCAGGGGCAGCGCCGCCGCGTCCACCGCCAACTGGAAGAGCGCTATGAGCTGTGCGGGCTGGTGTTCGCCTCCGACGCGATGGCGCGCGTGGTCGAACTGGCCGGACAGGTCGCGCGTGCCGACGTGCCGGTGCTCATCTGCGGGCCCAATGGCAGCGGCAAGGAGAAGCTCGCGCAGATCATCCAGGCCAACTCGCCGGTGCGTGACGGCCCGTTCGTGACGCTCAATTGCGGCGCGCTTCCCTCGGAACTGATCGAAGCCGAACTGTTCGGCAGCGAACCCGGTGCCTACACGGGGGCCAACAAGGCGCGCGAGGGCAAGTTCGAGGCGGCCGATGGCGGCACGCTGTTCCTGGACGAGATCGGCAACCTGCCGCCTGCCGGGCAGATGAAGCTGCTGCGCGTGCTCGAGACCGGCCGCTTCGAGCGGCTGGGCTCCAACCGCGAGCGCCAGGTCAAGGTGCGCGTGGTCAGCGCGACCAATGCCGACCTGCCGGCGATGATCGCCGAGGGCCGCTTCCGGGAGGACCTCTACTACCGGCTCAACACCATCCAGGTCGAGATCCCGCCGCTGGCTGCGCGCAGCGACGACATCCTGCCGCTGGCACGCCATTTCCTGCACGCGCTGGGCGACAGCAAGCGCCTGGCCGAGGATGCCGAGCGCGCGCTGAAGGCCCATGCCTGGCCGGGTAACGTGCGCGAGCTGCGCAACACGCTCCAGCGCGCGTCCCTGCTGGCGCGCGGCGATGCGATCCATGCCGCCGATCTCGGCCTGCCCGTGGCCGCGCGCGCAGTGGCCGCCAGCAACGAGGAACCCGACCGCGCCGAGATCGAAGCCGTGCTGGCGCGCAACGGCGGAGTCATGGCGCAGGCCGCCGCGGAACTGGGTCTGTCGCGCCAGGCGCTGTACCGGCGGCTCGACCGGCT
>Ga0156725_1057_pt3 | contig 9997 bp, 7 predicted proteins | sample RifOxyD1_FD_112054 | JGI IMG/M metagenome (GOLD analysis project Ga0156725, IMG submission 112054) | Xanthomonadales bacterium RIFOXYD1_FULL_69_11
AAGCCGTGCAGCAGCTTGCCGGCGCGGGCCGTGGCGTCGTAGCCGCCCAGCTCCTCGATGCGGTGGTGGGCCTCGGCGACGGCCTCCCAGTCCTCGTTGGCGAACGCGGTGGCCTCGGCCTGCAGTGCGGCGTGCACCGGGGCGTCGCCCGAGAGAACGAAATCCAGCGCGCGGTCGTCCAGCGCGGGGGTTTCCTGGGCGACGCTGGCGATGCGCACGCGGCTGGGCACGTCGATGTCGCCACGGTCGGCTTCGACCTCGCCCTGGATGGCGGCGAACAGCGACGACTTGCCGGTGCCGTTGCGGCCGATCACGCCGACGCGCCAGCCCGCATGAAGGGCCAGGTCGACGTTGGACAACAGCAGCCGTTCGCCACGGCGGAGGGCGAAATCACGAAAAGCAATCATCCGGCCATTGTACGTGCCGGTCGTGGCGGAACCGGACCCGCGCCTTGCGCGCGGTGCCTGCCGCCCACATCCTGAACCGACCCACGCCAAGGACGCCCCATGCCCCACCACACCCCACTGATCGCGATCCTGGTGGCGGGCTTCGTGCTTGCGTTCATCTTCGGATCGCTGGCGCAGCGGCTGCGGTTGTCGCCGCTGGTGGGGTACCTGGTGGCCGGCATCATCGCCGGCCCGTTCACGCCCGGGTTCGTCGGCGACCAGGAGCTGGCGCCGCAGCTGGCCGAGATCGGCGTGATCCTGCTGATGTTCGGCGTCGGCCTGCACTTCTCGATGCGCGACCTGCTGTCGGTCAAGGCCATCGCCCTGCCCGGCGCGGTGGTGCAGATCGCGGTGGCCACGCTGATGGGCTGGGGCCTGGCGCGCTTCATGGGCTGGACGCACGGCGCCGGCATCGTCTTCGGCCTGGCGTTGTCGGTGGCCAGCACCGTGGTGCTGCTGAGGGCGCTGGAGGAGCTTCGGGTCGTGGAGACCCAGCGCGGGCGCATCGCGGTCGGCTGGCTGATCGTCGAGGACCTGGCGATGGTGCTGGCGCTGGTCCTGTTGCCGGCGATGGCGGGCTTCCTGCGTGGCGACGAGGGTGCCACGGGCGATATCGGCGGCGCGCTGCTGGCCACGTTCCTCAAGGTCGGCGGCTTCGTCGCCTTCATGCTGATCATCGGGCGCCGGGTGATCCCCTGGATCCTCGAGCGCGTCGCCGGCACCGGCTCGCGCGAGCTGTTCACCCTGTGCGTGCTCGCCATCGCGCTGGGCGTGGCGTTCGGGTCGGCGGAGATGTTCGGCGTGTCGTTCGCGCTGGGCGCCTTCTTCGCCGGCATGCTGCTCAATGAGTCGGAGTTCAGCCACAAGGCGGCCAACGACACGCTGCCACTGCGCGATGCGTTCGCGGTGCTGTTCTTCGTGTCGGTGGGCATGCTGTTCAACCCGATGATCCTGGTGGAGCGCCCCCTCGAGGTCCTCGCCACGTTCGCCATCATCGTGCTGGGCAAGTCGCTGGCGGCGTTCTGGATCGTGCGGGCCTTCGGCAAGCCCAACTCCACTGCGCTGGTGATCTCCGCGGCGCTGGCGCAGATCGGCGAGTTCTCCTTCATCCTCGCCGGCCTGGGCGTGTCGCTGGACATCCTGCCCGAGACGGGCCAGGACCTGATCCTGGCCGGCGCGCTGCTGTCGATCATCGTCAATCCGCTGCTGTTCGCGTGGGTCAAGCGGGTGCAGGCCGCGGAGGAGCTGGCGGGCATCGACACCGCGCCGCAGCCGATGGTCAGTCCGCCGATCCCCGAGGACATCGAGAACCACGTCATCCTGATCGGCCACGGCCGCGTCGGCAGCGAACTGGGGCGCCTGCTGACGGAGAGGCACGTGCCGGTGGTCGTGATCGACGGCGAGGACGACCTGGTCGACCGCGCACGCGAGGCCGGGCTGCCCGCCATCCGCGGCAACGCCGTCAACGAACGCGTGCTGCTCGAGGCCCAACCCGAGCGCGCCAAGACCGTACTCGTGGCCATCCCCAACGTGCTCGAGGCCGGCGAGGTGATCGCCAATCTGCGCAAGCTCAACCCGGGACTCACCATCGTGGCGCGCGCGCACTCCGACGCCGAGGTCAAGCACCTGCTGGAGCACGGCGCCGACGCTGCGGTGATGGCCGAGCGCGAACTCGCCCACAGCCTGGCGGAGATGGTGATGGCCACCCCGCCCTACCGGGGCGACCACCACCTGCCGCCGGCGGTGGCGTAACCCGACAGCCTTGCAGGAGCGACGTAAGTCGCGACACGCCAGCCGGTTCGCGATCGCGACTCACGTCGCTCCTACAGTAGATGGAACCGCATTCTGTAGGAGCGGCTTCAGCCGCGATCGTGGAACCATGCGCCCGCTTGGCGAGCTAATCGCGGCTGAAGCCGCTCCTACAGGATCCCGAGGCGACGCAGCGATGTCGCTGCGTCGCGCGGCCCATCAGCCCTTGTCGAACACCAGCTCCCCGCCCTTCGCCTCCACGCGCACCGTATCGCCGCTGGCGAACTCGCCGGCGAGGATGCGCTGCGCCAGCGGGTTCTCCAGCTGCTGCTGGATCGCGCGCTTGAGCGGGCGGGCGCCGTAGACCGGGTCGAAGCCGACGTTGGCCAGCAGCGCCAGCGCATCGTCCGACAGCTGCAGCTTCAGGCCGCGCTCGGCCAGCCGCTTCTCCAGCCCCGCCATCTGGATGCGCGCGATCGAACGGATCTGCGCCTTGTCGAGCGGGTGGAACACGACGATGTCATCCAGCCGGTTGATGAACTCGGGACGGAAGTGGCTCTGCACCACGCCCATCACCGCGGCCTTCATCTGCGTGTAGCCCGCCGCCGCGTCTCCGCCACTGTCGGACATCTCCTGGATCATCTGCGAGCCGAGGTTGGACGTCATCACGATGACGGTGTTTCGGAAGTCGACGGTGCGGCCCTGGCCGTCGGTCAGGCGGCCGTCGTCGAGCACCTGCAGCAGGATGTTGAACACGTCCGGGTGGGCCTTCTCCACCTCGTCCAGCAGGATCACGCTGTACGGACGGCGACGCACGGCCTCGGTGAGGTAACCGCCTTCCTCGTAGCCCACGTAGCCGGGAGGCGCACCGACCAGGCGCGACACGGCGTGCTTTTCCATGAACTCGCTCATGTCGATGCGCACCATCGCGTCGCTGGAGTCGAACAGGAACTCGGCCAGCGCCTTGCACAGTTCGGTCTTGCCCACGCCGGTTGGCCCCAGGAACAGGAACGAGCCCGACGGGCGGTTCGGGTCGGACAGCCCGGCGCGCGAACGGCGCACCGCGTCGGACACGACCTTGATCGCCTCGTCCTGCCCGACCACGCGTGCGTGCAGCTGGTCCTCCATCTTGAGCAGCTTCTCGCGCTCGCCCTCCAGCATCTTGGACACCGGGATGCCGGTCCAGCGCGAAACCACCTCGGCGATCTCCTCGGCGGTGACGCGATCCTGCAGCAGGGTGAAGCCCTTGGTTTCGGCCTCCTGCGCGGCCTTCAGCTGGGTCTCCAGCTGCGGCAACTGGCCGTACTGGATCTCGCTCATGCGCGCGTAGTCCTGCCGGCGCTGCGCGGCTTCCAGCTCCAGCTTGGCCGCCTCGATCTGTTCCTTGATCTTCGTCGCCCCCTGCAGCGTGGCCTTCTCGGCCTTCCAGATTTCCTCAAGGTCGTTGAACTCACGCTCAAGCGTCTCGATCTCGGCCTCCAGGTCGGCCAGGCGCTGCTTCGATTCGGCGTCCTTCTCCTTCTTCAGCGCCTCGCGCTGGATCTTGAGCTGGATCAGCCGGCGCTCCTTTCGGTCCAGTTCCTCGGGCTTGGAGTCGATCTCCATGCGGATGCGGCTGGCGGCCTCGTCCATCAGGTCGATGGCTTTATCCGGCAGCTGGCGGTCGGCGATGTAGCGATGCGACAAGGTGGCGGCGGCGACGATCGCCGGGTCGGTGATCTCCACGCCGTGGTGCACCGCGTAGCGCTCCTTCAGCCCGCGCAGGATCGCGATGGTGTCCTCCACCGTCGGCTCGCCCACGAACACCTTCTGGAAGCGGCGCTCCAGCGCGGCATCCTTCTCGACGTACTTGCGGTACTCGTCCAGCGTGGTGGCGCCGATGCAGTGCAGCTCGCCACGGGCCAGTGCCGGCTTGAGCATGTTGCCGGCGTCCATCGAGCCCTCGGCCTTGCCGGCGCCGACCATGGTGTGCAGTTCGTCGATGAACAGGATCACTTGGCCCTCGTTCTTGGACAGGTCGTTGAGCACGCCCTTCAGGCGCTCCTCGAACTCGCCGCGGAACTTCGCGCCGGCGATGAGCGCGCCCATGTCGAGCGACAGCAGGCGCTTGCCGCGCAGGCCCTCGGGCACCTCGTTGTTGATGATGCGCTGCGCCAGTCCCTCGACGATTGCGGTCTTGCCGACACCCGGTTCGCCGATCAGCACCGGGTTGTTCTTGGTGCGGCGCTGCAGGACCTGGATGGTGCGGCGGATCTCCTCGTCGCGGCCGATCACCGGGTCGAGCTTCCCCGACTCGGCGCGCGCGGTCATGTCGATGGTGAACTTCTCCAGCGCCTGGCGCTGGTCCTCGGCGTTCTCCGACTGCACGCTCTCGCCGCCGCGGACCTTGGCGATGGCCGCTTCGATGCGCGCCTTGTCGGCGCCGGCCGCCTTCAGGGCGCGGCCGGCCTCGCCGCTGTCGTCCAGCGCGGCCAGCACGAACAGCTCGCTGGCGATGAAGGCATCGCCGCGTTGCTGGGCCAGCTTGTCGGTGACGTTGAGCAGGCGCGAGAGGTCGTTGCCGATGCTGACGTTGCCGGCCTGGCCCGACACCTTCGGCAGCTTGTCCAACGCCTCGCCCAGGCGCTCGCGCAGCAGCGGCACGTTGACGCCCGCCTGCGAAAGCAGCGGCTTCGTGCTTCCACCGGACTGGTCCAGCAGCGCCACCAGCAGGTGCACGGGTTCGATGATGGTGTGGTCGCGCCCGACCGCCAGCGACTGCGCATCGGCGATGGCCTGCTGGAAGCGCGAGGTGAGCTTGTCCATCCGCATGGGGAAGTCCTCGGAAGTCGAAGGCGGCCTCGGCCGCGATGCCCGCTAGATGCGGCTTCCACCGGCCGCCTTCAACGGGGCGCGGGCCCCGTCCACCGGATGCTGACACCCGGCTGTTCACTATGGCGTGCATGCGCCGACCCGATCTGCCCCCACCCCCGCCCTTCTCCGACGACTGGGCGTTGTTCCTGGACGTCGACGGCACCCTGCTGGACTTCGCCGACGCCCCGCACCGGGTGCACGTCGACCCCGACATGCTCGAGGCCCTCGAGGTGCTGCACCGGCGCCTGGACGGTGCGCTGGCGCTGGTCAGCGGGCGCTCGCTGGAGCAACTGGACCACCTGTTCGCCCCGCTGCGGCTGCCGGCGGCCGGCCTGCATGGCCTGGAGCACCGGGGCGACGGCCCGGCCGCCAAGCCGCCGACCCCGCTGCGGACCCTGCGCGGGGAGGCGCGGACGGTCGCCCTGCGGCATCCCGGCGCGGTGGTCGAGGACAAGGGCGCGACCGTCGCCCTGCACTGGCGCGGCAACCCGGAGGCCGAGCCGGCGATGCGCGCCCTGGCCGAGGCGGCGATCGCGTGGCTGCCCGGGTACAGCCTGCAACCCGGCGACCACGTGCTGGAGCTGCGGCCGAAGGGCGCCAACAAGGGCGCGGCGGTGGCGCGCATGCTGGACGAGGCGCCGTTCGCCGGCCGCACGCCGGTGTTCGTGGGCGACGACCACACCGACGAGCATGGCTTCGAGGCGGTGCTGGCGCACGACGGCATCGCCGTGCTGGTCGGCGACCGGCAGCCCAGTTGCGCGCGGCACGGACTGGCATCGCCCTCCGAGGTCCGGTCATGGCTGGCTGAGGTAGCGCAAGCATGAGCGCGCGTCCCGACCATGCCGCATGTCCGCAGACGCTCGACCTGGGCCTGATCGGCAACGGCAGCATCGCCGCGCTGGTGGACGGCCAGGCCCGCATCGTCTGGGGTTGCGTTCCGGCCTTCGACGGTGACCCGACCTTCTGCGCCCTGCTCTCGCCCAGCGACCACCCGGGCGGCGACTACGCCATCGAGCTGGAAGACCTGGAAAGCGCCGAGCAGACGTATCTCGACAACACCGCGGTGCTGCGCACGGTGCTGCGCGACTGCCACGGCGGCGCGGTGGAGATCACCGACTTCGCGCCCCGCTGGCACCAGCACGACCGCTTCTATCGCCCGGTGATGCTGGCGCGGCGCGTGCGGCCGCTCGCGGGCAGCCCGCGCATCCGCGTGCGCCTGCGCCCGCTCGCCGACTACGGTGCCGCCGTGCCGGAGACGACCTGGGGCAGCAACCATATCCGCTACCTCGTGCCCGGCTTCACCTTGCGCCTGACCAGCGACGTGCCGGTGCGGCTGGTGCGCGACGCCCTGCCGTTCGTGCTCGACCGCGAAGTGCACCTCGTGCTCGGGCCGGACGAGACGCTGACCCAACCGGTGGCCGCCTTCGTGCGCCACGCAGAGGAGCAGACCGTCGACTACTGGCGCGAGTGGGTGCGCTACCTGTCGATCCCGCTGGACTGGCAGGAGGCGGTGATCCGCGCCGCGATCACGCTGAAGCTGTGCCAGTACGAGGAGACCGGCGCAATCGTCGCCGCCATCACGTCCTCGATCCCCGAGGCGCCGCACACCGTGCGCAACTGGGACTACCGCTACTGCTGGTTGCGCGATGCGGCGTTCGTCGTGCGCGCGCTCAACCGGCTGGGCGCGACACGCTCGATGGAGGACTACCTGCGCTACGTCTTCAACATCGCCGGCAATGCCGCTGGCGCGGTGGATGGCGAACTGCAGCCGCTGTACGGCATCGGCTTCGAAGTGGAGCTGGCCGAGGACGAGGTGCCCTCGCTGGCGGGGTACCGCGGCATGGGCCCGGTGCGCCGCGGCAACCTGGCGTGGGTGCAGAAGCAGCACGACGTGTACGGGAGCGTGGTGCTGGCCTCCACGCAGCTGTTCTTCGACCGGCGCCTGGCGCACCGCGGCGACGCAGCGATGTTCCGCCGGCTCGAACCGGTCGGCGACCGCGCCTTCGCGCTGTACGACCAGCCCGATGCGGGTCTGTGGGAGTTCCGCGGCCGCGCCGAGGTGCACACCTACTCCAGCGTGATGTGCTGGGCGGCGTGCGACCGGCTGGCGAAGATCGCCGCCCACCTCGGGCTGGACGACCGCGCAACGCACTGGGCGGGGCGCGCCTCGCACATGCGCGCCCACATCCTCGAACACGCGTTCGACCCGGACCTAGGGCACTTCGTCGAGTCACTGGACGGCAAGCGGCTGGATGCCTCGCTGCTGCTGCTGGCCGACCTGGGCTTCGTCGAGCCGCACGACCCGCGCTTCATCGCCACGGTCGAGGCGATCGGCCGCGACCTGCGCCAGGGCGACGCGCTGTTCCGCTACGTCGCGCCGGACGATTTCGGCACGCCCGAGACCAGTTTCACCATCTGCACCTTCTGGTACATCGACGCGCTGGCCGCAATCGGCCGCGAGGACGAAGCACGCGAGATGTTCGAGCGCATCCTCGCCCGCCGCAACCCGCTCGGCCTGCTGTCGGAGGACCTGGAGTTCGGCGACGGCGAAGCCTGGGGCAATTTCCCCCAGACCTACTCGCACGTCGGCCTGATCATCGCCGCAATGCGGCTGAGCCGGCCGTGGCAGGAGGCGACGTGATTGCGATCGAGAGACTAGGGGCTGGGGGCTAGGGGCTAGCCCAGTTCCAAGTCTCGAAGTCCCAGCTCTCAAACCCTGCCCCTAATCCCTAGTCCCCAGTCCCTAGCCCCTAGTCCCTAGTCCCTAGAAGACCCATGTCCCGCCTAGTCATCGTCTCCAACCGCGTCGCCCTTCCCGACAAGGCCAGCTCCGGCGGCCTGGCCGTCGCCTTGCAGGCCGCACTGGAGGAAACCGGCGGGTTGTGGTTCGGCTGGAGCGGCCGGATCGACGAGGAAACGTCCGGCAACGTGCGCGAGCAGCAGGCGGGGGACATCCAGTACGTCACGGTGGACCTGTCGCGGCGCGACCACGACGACTACTACAACGGCTTCGCCAACCGCACCCTGTGGCCGCTGCTGCACTTCCGGGTCGACCTGGTCGACTACAGCCGCGAGACGTACGCCGCGTACCGCCGGGTCAACGCGCTGTTCGCCGACACGCTGGCGCCGCTGCTGCGCGACGACGACCTGGTGTGGATCCATGACTACCACCTGATCCCGCTGGCGCAGCTGCTGCGCCAGCGGGGCATCAAGTGCCGGCTGGGGTTCTTCCTGCACGTGCCGATGCCGTCCTCGGACCTGCTGGCCGCGCTGCCGGACCACAACCGGCTGTTCGAGGGGCTGTCGTCGTACGACCTGATCGGCTTCCAGACCGAGCGCGACCTGGAGCGCTTCCAGGACTACGTGCGCCTGTTCGGCCGCGGCGAGGTGATCGAGAGCGGGGTGCTCGCGACCGCCAAGGGCCACCGCCTGCGCGCCGGCGCCTTCCCCATCAGCATCGATACCGCGCGCATCGCCGAACAGGCGGCCAACGCGGTGGGCAAGGCCAGCGTCAAACGGTTGGCCGACAGCCTGTCGGGCCGCCTGCTGGCGATCGGTGTCGACCGGCTGGACTACTCCAAGGGGCTCCCGGAACGGTTCCGTGCCTTCGGCTGCTACCTGGAGCGCCACTGGGAGCAACTCGGGCGGCTGACCTTCCTGCAGATCGCACCGGTGTCGCGCGGCGAGGTGGCCGAGTACCAGGCCCTGCGCGAGCAGCTCGAGCGCCTGTCCGGCCACATCAATGGCGAGCACGCGCAGCCGGACTGGACACCGATGCGCTACGTCAACCGCAACTTCCCGCATGCATCGCTGACCGGCTTCTACCGCCTGGCACGCGTCGGACTGGTCACACCGCTGCGCGACGGCATGAACCTGGTCGCCAAGGAGTTCGTCGCCGCGCAGGACGCCGACGACCCGGGCGTGCTGGTGCTGTCGAGCTTCGCCGGTGCGGCGCGAGAGCTGGACGGCGCGCTGCTGGTCAACCCGTACGACCTAGAGGGCGTGGCCGACGCGATTGCCATGGCCGCTGAAATGCCGATGGACGAGCGCCGCGAACGCTGGTCATCGATGATGGCGCGGTTGCGCACGCACGACATCACCGCCTGGCGCCGCGGCTTCATCGAGGCGCTGAAGGCGGCCTAGTCGCGCGGCGTGGGCTGCAGGATCTCGACCCAGTAGCCGTCCGGGTCCTTGATGAAGGCGATGTCCTTCATGCGGCCGTCGGTGAGGCGCTTCTGGAACGGCACGCCCAGCGCTTCGAAGCGAGCGCACGCGGCCTCGACGTCCGGCACGGAAATGCAGATGTGGCCGAAGCCGCGCGGCTCGCTGTTGCCGTCGTGGTAAGCGAAGCCGGGATCGTCCTGCGTGCCGTGGTTGTGCGTCAGCTCCAGCACGCCCGGTTGCGAGAGCAGCCACTGGCCGCGCGCGGACTCGTCGGCCGGGATGGCAGCGCGATCGGCGACCCGCACCAGGAAGTACAGGCTGAAGGCGGCCTCCTCGAAATCGCGCTTGCGCACCACGGTGAAACCGAGCACGCGGGTGTAGAAGTCCAGCGATCTCGCGATGTCCTTGACCCGCAGCATGGTGTGGTTGAACACGAAGCCGCGGGTGGCGGCATCCGGGGCGGCGGTCACGCCGGGCAGCGCATCGAGTTCGTCCTGCAGGGTCATGTCGGTCGCTCCAGGTGGGGTCGATTCCAGATGCGGCCGCCACGTGCCCGATCAAGTCGCCGTTCGCGAGCCGCCCGATACGGTATGCGACGCGTATGCGGCTAAGCGAACCAGGCTAGCGTCGCCATCCGCCCCGTACGCGCGTCGCGCCGGTGCGAGAAGAAGCGATCGGGTTCGCCGATGGTCGAGAGCCCACCGCCGTGGATCGCTTCGGGGTGGACGCCGACCTGCTGCAGCCGCATCCGGGCCAGCGCGTACAGGTCGACCCGCCAATGGTTG
>Ga0156725_1004_pt4 | contig 9737 bp, 8 predicted proteins | sample RifOxyD1_FD_112054 | JGI IMG/M metagenome (GOLD analysis project Ga0156725, IMG submission 112054) | Xanthomonadales bacterium RIFOXYD1_FULL_69_11
GCGGCGGCTCGGGGTCGCGCGGGGCGCCATTGGTGGATTTGGTGCGCCCGGAGGCGACCGACTACTTCGTCCTCAAGCCGTCCAACTCGGCCTTCCACCAGACGCCGCTGGAGCGGCTGCTGCAGGAGCTGGGCGTGCGTCGCCTGGTCCTGACCGGCATCGCCACCGACAGTTGCGTCGTGGCCACGGCAATGGACGCCAACGTGCGCGACCTCAAGCTGTTCGTGCCGCGCGATTGCGTGGCGGCCGAAAGCGCGGAACGCAACGACGCGGCGCTGGAAGTGATGCGGGCGTCGCTGGGGGCCGACACCCGTACCGGTGCACGGATCACCGTCGACGATTTCCGGGGAACCGGGTAGCCCGGGTAAGGCCGCAGGCCGCACCCGGGTCACGATAGGGACGTAGCGACGGAGCCGACGCAAACCCCGGGTGCGGCCTGCGGCCTTACCCGGGCTACGGATACGCGATCAATGCCGCTTGAGCATCTCGTCGCGGGCCTGCTCGGCGCGCGAGGCACCGATTGCGGTCTCGACGTTCTTGACCTCTTCCGGCGGCGGCAGCACGGCGGGCAGGCCGAGCGACTGGATCCACAGCTCCCGGGTCCAGCCGGTGGTGTGGTAGAGGTGGTGGTCCTCGTCCTCTTCCACCGCCTCGTACGCGGCCTTCAGCACCTTGGTGGCGTCGCCCTGGCCCTTCTCGGCGACCAGGCCGATCAGCTCCCAGTTCATGTGGTCCTTGGTTTCGGCCAGCACCACGCACTCGCCCGCGACCAGTTCGGCGGCGGCGGGGTCGCCCGCCTTCTTCGCCATCTCCATCGCCTTGACCAGCGACTCGCCCATGAAGCCGACGACGTCGCGGCCCGGCGTGCGCGCATCCGGGTCCAGGCCGAGCTGCTCGAACACGTTCAGCAGCACCTTGCGATGCGTGCGGGTCTCTTCGAGGTATTCCTTCCACTCCTTCTTCAGGTCCGGATTGACCGCGCAGCTGATGGCGGTCTCGTAGATCTGCGCGCCACCGATCTCCGTTTCCAGCGCCTGGTAGAGCAGCTCGTTCAACTGCGCGGGGTCATATGCCTTGCGTGCCATTGCGTGCTCCTTCTGATGCTCTCCGCGCGGGGGCGCGGGTCGTGGGGGAGCCACGGACGCTAGGACCGCCGACGCTAGCGCGCCGTGATGGAAACGCTGGATACGGTGAAGGCTTCAGGTTCGTCATGCGACCGGCATTCACCGCGTCTTTGCAGCGGGTGCAGACACTGCCCCATTCAGCACGCACAGCCCGGAGCAGGCCATGACAAGCGACTTCACCGTCTTCGACTGGCAGCGCCTGCTGCTGGGCCTGCCGCCCGAGCTGTACATGCTGGAAATCGGGCTGAAGATCCTCATCATCTTCGCGATCCTGCTGCTGGTGCTGCGCCTGCTGGGCAAGCACGGCCAGCAGAACCTGAGCCCGATGCAGCAGTTGCTGATGATCGCGCTGGGTTCGGCCGCCGGCGACGCGCTGCTGTACCCGGAAGTGCCGATCGCGTATGCCGCCGTCATCCTGCTGGGCGTCACCGTCCTGACGGTGGGCCTGGAGAAGCTGAGCGAACACGTGCGGCCGGTGCGCAACTACGTCGAATCCCACCCCCGCATCCTGGTCAAGGACGGGGAGATCCATTGGGACGCGCTGCACTCCGAGCGCACGACCCGCCGCGAGCTGTTCGCCGAGCTTCGCATCAAGGGCGCGCGGTCCCTCTCGCAGGTGGAGCTGGCGATCCTGGAGGTCACGGGCGATATCAGCGTCTTCCTCAACGACCGGTCGCCGGCCAACCAGGACCTGCTCGACTACGTGGTGGACGAGGACAAGCACGAGCCCTCGCCGCCGGAGGACTGACCGGCCGGGTACCGACAGCGCACTATCGCGACGCGGTCGCGGTTCTGCCCATCCGGTACCGGCGGCACGCGACGTGCCGCGCTGTCCGAGTAGCCGCACTCCACTGGCCCCGTTCCGGGCGCGATGCGATCCTTGCGGTCCACTGGAACTGGACGACACCTCTTATGGACAAGACGCCACCCCGCATGGATGCCAACCATGCCGACGCCATCGCCCGCGCCTTCCTGCAGCCGACCCCGGAGCGCGAGGCCAACCGCGAGCGACAGGCACGGGAGGACTGGCTCGAGCGCGAGAAGCGCAAGGTGGCCGGGGTGGCGCTGGTGGGCATGGTGATCGGCGCGGTGATCGCCCACCGACTGGGCCACCGGTTCACGGAGGGTGTGATCTGGGGTGGCTTGGCGGTGGCGGCGATGGGCTGGGCGTGGATCGGCGTGCGGGCGCGTCGCCGCCGGGCGAGCGGCGGGTAGCCCGGGTAAGGCTGCAAGCCGCACCCGGGATTGGGGTGTATCCGGCGTGGCACGGGTCCCTGAAGCGGGTAGCCCGGGCAAGGCTGCAAGCCGCACCCGGGATCGGGGTATCCGGCGTGACACGGTTCCCGGGTGCGCTCCGCTTACCCGGGCTACACGGCCTATGCGACGTGTCCGCGCCGCAGATGGCGGCGCGGCTCGGTGAAACCCGAATTAATGAACTGTCCAGTACACTGGCCCGCCGTTTTGCCGGCGCCGTGCCCATGCGTGTCCTGTCCAAGACCTGGTCGATTGCCCTCGCCGCTGCCCTGACGCTCGCCGCCTGCGGTGGCCAGGAGGCCGAACCGGCCACCGACACCTCCACCATGGCCGTCACCACCGCTCCGGTGGTGCGCCGCGAACTCGCCAGTGCCATCACCGCGTCCGGGCCGGTAACGGCGGTCGAGGAAATGCAGCTGGGCGTGGAGCTGAGCGGCCAGCGGGTCACGTCGGTCAACGTCGATGAAGGCGAGGCGGTCGCGCGCGGCGACGTTCTGCTCACCTTGGACGCGCGAACGCTGGAGTCGGACCTGGCGCAGGCGCAGGCCGCCCTGCGCGAAGCCGAGGCCGGCGCGGCGCTGGCCCGCTCCAACCTCAACCGCGGCGAACAACTGGCCGGCGGCCAGTACATCAGCGCCTCGGCGCTGGACGAACTACGCGCGGCCCGCACGCAGGCCGAGGCCCGCGTCGGCACCGCGCGCGCGGCCCGCGATGCCGCGCAGTTGCGTCGCGATTTCGCCACCCTGCGTGCGCCGGCCGACGGCGTGATTTCGGCCCGCCTCGTGCAGCCGGGCCAGGTGGTCGCTGCCGGCAGCGAACTGCTGCGGCTGATCAAGGACGGCGCGCTGGAGTGGCGCGCCGAGCTGCCTGCCGCCGACCTGGGCGCGGTCGAGCCCGGCGACCGGATCGAACTGCGCGACCGCAACGGCGCAACGGTCACCGGCGTGGTGCGCGCGGTGTCGCCGGGCGTAGACGCGGCCAGCCGCACCGGCACGGTGTTCGCCGACCTGCCCGAGCCCGGCGCGTTGCGCCCGGGCACGTATCTCGAAGGCCGCATCAACACGGGCCTGGCCACCGTCCCCGTGGTGCCCGACGGCGCGGTGGTGCTGCGCGACGGGTTCCCGTCGGTGTTCGTCGTCGATGGCGAGGGCACGGTGTCGATCACGCGCATCGAGCGCGGCGCCAGCGACAACGGCTACGTCGAAGTCCGCAGCGGCCTGGCCGAGGGCGCACAGGTCGTGACGCGCGGCGCCGGGTTCCTGGCCGATGGCGACCGCGTGCGCGTGGTGTCGCCCGACGCTCCGGACGAAGCGGCCGACCCGGCCGCCACTGACACGGCCGCCGCCCGATGAGCGGCGGCGGCACGCTGTCGTCCTGGGCCATCGACCGGCCGCTGCCGGCGGTGATGGTGTTCTTCGTGCTGTGCGTGGCCGGCATCTGGGGCTTCATCAACCTGCCGGTGGCGCGCTTCCCCGACATCGCGTTCCCGATGACCACGGTGACGGTGCTGCAACCCGGCGCGTCGCCCTCGCAGCTGGAGACGGAAGTCACCCGCCGCATCGAGGACTCGGTGGCGACCATCCCCGACATCAAGCGTGTGGTGTCGACGGTCACCGAGGGCACGAGCACGACGATGATCGAGTTCGAGCTGTCGGTGGACATCGACGCCGCGCTCGACGAGACCAAGGACGCGGTGACGCGGGTACGTACCGACCTGCCGCAGGACATCCAGGAGCCGCTGGTCAGCAAAGTCGAGATCGGCGGCGCGCTGCTGACCTACGCGGTGTCGGCCCCGTCGATGGCGCCCGACCAGCTGTCGTGGTTCGTCGACCGCGACGTGTCGCGCGCGCTCTACGGTGTGGACGGCGTGGCGCAGGTGGCGCGCATCGGCGGCATCGAGCGGCAGATCCGCATCGACCTGGACCCGCAGCAGTTGCAGGCCTTCGGGGTGACGGCGGCCGAAGTCTCGCAGCAACTGGCGCAGATCCAGGTGGAGCGCCCCGGTGGCCGCACCGAGATCGGCGGCGAACAGCAGACCATCCGCACGGTCGGCACCGTCGAGGACGTGCGCCAGCTACGCGACTACACGATCAGCCTGGCCGACGGCCGCGCGGTGCGGCTGTCGTCGATCGCCACCGTCAGCGATGCCGCCGCCGACCCCAGCCAGGTGGCGCTGCTGGATGGCGAATCCGTCGTGGGCTTCTCGGTCTCGCGCAGCCGCGGCTCGGACGAGCTGGACGTCAAGGCGCAGGTGCAGGACACGCTGGAGGCGCTGGCCGCGTCGCACCCGGGCGTGGAGTTCGACCTGGTCAGCAACATGGTCGACGAGACCGAGCGCTCGTACTCCTCGTCGATGACCATGCTGTGGGAAGGCGCGCTGCTGGCGCTGGTGGTGGTGTGGCTGTTCCTGCGCGACTGGCGCGCGACGTGGGTGAGCGCGGTGGCGTTGCCGCTGTCGATCATCCCGACGTTCGCGGTGATCTATTTCCTGGGGTTCTCGCTGAACATCATCACGCTGCTGGCGCTGTCGGTGGTGGTCGGCATCCTGGTGGACGATGCGATCGTCGAGATCGAGAACATCGTGCGCCACCTGGGCATGGGCAAGACGCCGCGCGAAGCCGCGCGCGAGGCGGCCGACGAGATCGGCACCGCGGTGATCGCCACCTCCGCCACGCTGGCAGCGGTGTTCGTGCCGGTGGCCTTCATGCCGGGCATCGCCGGCAAGTTCTTCCGCGAGTTCGGCTGGACGGCGGCCACGGCGGTGATGTTCTCGCTGCTGGTGGCGCGCCTGCTGACGCCGATGATGGCGGCCTACCTGCTCAAGCCGCACGCCGACAACGTCGCCGAATCAAAGCTGATGAAGCGCTACCTGGGCTGGGTGGACGCCGCGCTGCGGCACCGCGCACGCACGCTGTGGATCGCGTTCGGGTTGTTCGTGCTGTCGCTGGCGATGGTGCCGTTCATCCCGACGACCTTCATCCCCACCTCCGACCAGGGCCGCAGCAACCTCAGCATCGAACTGCCGCCGGGCACGCCGATCGAGGAAACCGTGGCGGTGACCGAGCAGGCACGCGAGCGCCTCGCCGCCATCCCCGAACTGCAGCAGGTCTTCACCATGGTCGGCAGCGTGCTCGACCTGGGCGACCCGTCGCGCACGGGCACTGGCGACCCCCGCAAGGCGACGCTAGTGGTGGACTGGGGCCCGTCGGACGACCGCGACCGCGACCAGAAGGCGCTCGAGCAGGAGGTGCGCCAGCGCCTGGCCGACCTCCCCGGCACGCGCGTGAGCTTCGTGAGCGCCGAGCCCGGAGAGCTGATGCAACTGGTGCTGGCCGGCGACGACCCGGAGAAGCTGCACGACGCCGCCGCGGCCGTGGAGCGGGAACTGCGCCAGCTGGAGGGCCTGGGCAGCATTTCGTCCTCGGCCTCCTTGCTGCGGCCGGAGATCCGCATCGTGCCCGACCCGGCACGCGCCGCCGAGCTGGGCGTGTCGACGGCCGCGATCGCCGAGGCCGCGCGCGTCGCGACGGCGGGCGATTACACGCAGCGCATGGCCAAGCTCAACCTGCCCGACCGGCAGATCCCGATCCGCGTCGGCTTCGCGCGCGAGGACCTGCGCGACCCGTCGCTGGTCGGACAGCTGCAGGTCCGCGGCAACCAGGGCCCGGTGCCGCTGTCGGCGGTGGCCGACATCGAGACCGGCAGCGGCCCGTCGGTGATCTCGCGCTACAAGCGCCAGCGCAACGTCACCCTGACCGCCGAGCTCAACGGCCGGCCGCTGGGCGAGGTGATGCAGGAGGTGCAGCAGTTGCCGAGCGTCAACAACCTCCCGGCGGGCGTGGATTTCCTCAACACCGGCGATGCGGAAGTCTTCGTCGAGCTGTTCACCGGCTTCGCGCTGGCGATGGTCGCCGGCATCGTGTGCATCTACATGGTGCTGCTGCTGCTGTTCAACCATCCGGTGCAACCGGTGACGATCCTCACCGCCGTTCCCTTGTCGGCCGGCGGCGCGTTCGGCGCGCTGCTGCTGACGCAGAACATGCTGTCGCTGCCGGCGCTGATCGGCCTGCTGATGCTGATCGGCGTGGCGACCAAGAACTCGATCCTGCTGGTGGACTACGCGGTGATGGCGGAAGACGAACACGGCCTGTCGCAGCACGATGCGCTGGTCGATGCCTGCCGCAAGCGCGCCCGCCCGGTGATCATGACCACGCTGGCGATGGGCGCGGGCATGCTGCCGCTTGCACTCGGGCTGTCGGGCGACTCCAGCTTCCGCGCACCGATGGCGTGGGCGGTGATCGGCGGCCTGATCACCTCCACCCTGCTCAGCCTGATCGTGGTGCCGGCCGCGTACACGGTGCTGCACGACGTTGGCGACTGGTTCGCGCGGCGGTTCCGTGGCGGGAAGGCGGAGCCTGCCACCGGCTGACGCGCAGGCACTCCGGCTCCGTTGCAGGAGCGACGTGGGTCGCGACCGGAACCCGGCCATGGGTTCGAGATCGCGACTCACGTCGCTCCTACAGGCGCGCCTGAAGCACCACGGTGATCGTGCGTTGGAGCACGGACACGCCGCCGGTCCTCCTGCTAGGCTCCAGCCTCCACGTGGGGGAGCACATGGACAACAACATGAATCCGGAGATCGCCCAGCGCATCCCGCTGCTGGTGATCGGCATCAGTCTCAACACACTCGGCATCGTGATGGACGGCCTCGGGCTGTGGCGTATCGCGCTGATCGCCCTGGGCATCGGCATGATGCTGACCTTCCTGTTGCAGGCGATGCGCATCGCGCGCGAGGCGCAGGCATCGGACGACGACGGCACGCGGGGTCACTGAGGCAACGCAGGCCCTGGACCCGAACGACACCTGCAGGGGACATCGCATGGACCGACGCGCATTCCTGGCCGCTGGCAGCGTTACCGCGGCCGCACCGTTGCTGGGCTGGCCGGGACTGTCGGCCGCCGCTGCGGAGCCAACCGACGGCTTGGCCTCGCAGCTCCCCGTCAACTTCTGGTCCGACGGACTGGGCCTGGGCCCGGCCCAGTACGCGCGCCAGCTGCAGGCGGCGGTCGATGCCGGCGGCTGGTCGCCGGACAACTACTCCAACGGCGGGCTGGTGGCCGACATCGAGCGCGCGTTCGCACAGCGCCTGGGCAAGCCGGCCGCCGTGTACCTGCCGTCCGGCACGCTCGCCAACCACCTCGCGGTGCGCACGCTGGTTCGCGGCGACCGGCGCGTGCTGGTGCAGGCCGACAGCCACCTCTACAACGACAGCGGCGACGGCGCCGCCACGCTCAGCGGCCTCAACCTGGTGCCGCTCGCCGAAGGTCGCGCGACGCTGACCGTGGAGGACGTTGCGCCATGGATCGAACGCGCGGCCCGCGGGCGCGTGCCCAACCCGGTGGGCGTGATTTCGGTGGAGTCGCCGGTGCGCCGGCTGGACCACGCCATGGCCGACCTCGCGCAGACCGAGCGATTGTCGACGTTCGCACGCGACCGCGGCATCCGCCTGCACCTGGACGGCGCGCGCCTGTTCAACCTGCCGCTGCACACCGGCCGGAGCGTGGCCGACATCGCCGCGCTGTTCGACACCGTGTACGTGTCGCTGTGGAAGCACTTCAACGGCACCGCCGGCGCCGTGCTGGCCGGCGACGAGGCGACGATCGCCGGGCTGTCGCACATGCGGCGGATGTTCGGCGCGTCGCTGCCCCAGGCGTGGCCGACGCTCGCGCTGGTGCCGACGCACCTGGCGCGGTACGAGGACGACTACGCGAAATCGTGGGCGGCCGCGGACAGCGTGATCGCGCGACTGGAAGCCAGCGGCCGCTTCCACGCCCGGAAGCTGGAGAACGGCACCAGCCGGTTCTTCCTGTCGGCACCGGGTGCGGACCTGGATGCACTGTCAGGACGTGCGGCCCAGCGCGGCGTGCTGCTGCCGGGCGGCCCGCCGGAGGGCACGGAACTGGCGATGCAGGTCAACCCGTCGCTGCTGCGCTGGTCGCCCGATCGGGTGGCTGATGTGCTGCTGGCGTCGCTGTCCGCGTAATCCCCCCGTCCCCGCGTGCCAACGCCGGTACCTGCACCGGCGGCAGCAGCCGTGCGGTGAAGTGGCGGTCCTCGTAATAGCGGATCTTCGTGCATTTGATCGGGTGTGCGAGGCCTTCGTAGACCAGCACCTGTTGCTTCGGGCCCATGGCCTTGAGCTCCTGCGGCAGCATCAGCGCACGGCGTTCTTCGGACTCGTTGATCGATACGTCCCGGCGCAAGCCGCGCTGCCGGGTTTTGTTGCGGCGGCGCACAGTGGTGTAGCCGAGCATTTCGGAATAGTCGCTGGCGTCGCGCTGTTCCCGCGGGGCGAACAGGATCTGCATGGCGTGGTTGGTCACCAGCGTGCGCGCGACGTCCTTGCCGTACACGGCGTCGAGCTGGGCCAGCGACTGGATGATCGGCAGCAGGCGCAGGTTGTAGCCGGCCATGTACGCCACCGCCGACGCGATGATGTCGACGCGGCCGATGGCGGTGAACTCGTCCATCAGCAGCAGGCACTGGTGCCTGAGCGCGGGGTTGGCCTGCGGCAGCTCGCGCGTGTTGAGGTGGATCAGCTGGCTGAAGAACAGGTTGAGAATGAGCCTGGCCTCGGCCAGCTTGTTGGGTGCGATGGCAACGTAGATGCTGATCGGTCGCTTGCGCACGTCGGTCAGCAGGAAGTCGTTGGCGCTGGTGGCCGCGTCCAGCACCGGGCTGACCCAGGGGTTGAGCGGTTCCTTGAACGTGCCGAGGATGGAGGCGAGCGTCTCGTCGGCCTGCGACAGCAGCGTGGCGAACGCGTTGCGTGCCGGCTCCCCCAGGAAGGGCTGCTGGGCCAGCGCCTGCAGGTACTCGCGCAGCGCGGTGCCGTCGCCCGAGGACAGCCGGAACAGCCGTCCGAGCGTGGGAAACTGGTAGAGCGATTCGGGCATGCCGATGGCGACCTGGTCGTCGAAGTTCTCGAACAGGTACAGCGCGAACGCGAGGAACGCGTTGCGCGCCTGGCTGACCCAGAACTTCTGCTTGTCATCGGCGTCGGGATACAGCATCGCCGCGATGGCCTGCAGGTCCGAGACGCGCAGCGATGCGTCCTGCGATACGTAGGCCAGCGGGTTCCATCGATGCGTGCGGCCGTCCTCGGCGAACGGGTTGAACAGGTAGACCGACTGCCCCTGCGCGGCGCGCCAGCCGCTGGTGAGGTCGAAGTTCTCCTGCTTGATGTCGAGCACGACCACCGAGCCGCGGTACTCCAGCAGGTTGGGCACCACCACGCCCACGCCCTTGCCCGACCGCGTCGGCGCGGCCAGCAGCGCGAACTGCTGGCCCGGCAGCCGC
>Ga0156725_1049_pt1 | contig 9629 bp, 10 predicted proteins | sample RifOxyD1_FD_112054 | JGI IMG/M metagenome (GOLD analysis project Ga0156725, IMG submission 112054) | Xanthomonadales bacterium RIFOXYD1_FULL_69_11
TCCCGCGTCGATGCGCGCACCCATGCGCTGCAACGGATCGATCACGCGCGCCATCGGCCGCGCCGACAGCGAGGCATCCCCGGTCAGCACGCTGTCGAACGCCTGGCCGGCCAGCACGCCTGCCAGCAGGCGCATGCCGGTGCCGGCATTGCCGCAGTCGATCGTCCCGGCACCATTCAGTCCGTACAGCCCGACGCCGTGCACGATGCGCTCGGCATCCCCCGGCGCCTCGATCCGCACGCCCATGCGCTCGAACGCACGTGCCGTGGCGCGGGTGTCTTCGCCTTCAAGGAAGCCATGGATGCGCGTGGTGCCCTGGGCCAACGCACCGAGCATCACGGCCCGATGCGAAACGGACTTGTCGCCGGGGACACGGACCTCGCCGCGCAGCGGACCGCCCGGCATGGCCTGCCAGGCGCGCTGGTCGGCCGCGCTCACGACACCGCCCTGGTCGGCGGCGGAAGCCGGCCCGTGACGCGCGACGCGCGCCACTCAGCCATGGCGCTGCTGGAAGTCGCGCATGAACGCGGCCAACGCCTCCACTCCGGCCTCGGGCATCGCGTTGTAGATAGAGGCGCGCATGCCGCCCAGGGCGCGGTGGCCCTTGAGCGAGATCAGCCCCGCGTCCTTCGCTTCGGCCAGGAACGGTTTGTCCAATGATTCGTCGCGCAGGAAGAACGGCACGTTCATGCGCGAGCGCACGGCCGGGGCGACCTCGTTGCGGTAGAAGCCTTCCGACCCGTCGATCGTGCGGTAGAGCAATGCGGACTTGCGGGCATTGCGCGCAGCGAACTCCTCCACGCCACCCTCGGCCAGCATCCACTTGAACACCAGCCCCGCCAGGTACCAGTTCCACGTGGGCGGCGTGTTGAGCATGGACTCGCCCTTGACGTGGCTGCGGTAGTCCAGGATGTCGGCGCGCGGCTGGCCCGCGCGCTCGAGCAGGTCGCGGCGGACGATCACGACGCTCACGCCCACCGGGCCCAGGTTCTTCTGCGCACCGGCGTAGATCACGCCAAAGCGCGAGACGTCCAGCGGCTCGGACACGATCGAGGAGCTGAAGTCGGCGAACAGAGGAACATCGCCGACCTCGGGGATTTCGCGGAACTCCACGCCGTGGATGGTCTCGTTGGCGGTGACGTGCACGTAGGCCGCGCCGGGCGTCAGCGTCCAGTCGGCGCGCGGCGGGATGTCGCGGAAGCCACCGGCCTCGCCGCTGGCGGCGACGTGGGCCTGCACGTAGTGCTTCACCTGCTTGAGCGCGGTCTTGCCCCAGTGGCCGGTTACGACGTAGTCGGCTGCCTGGCCCGGTGCGGCGAAGTTGAGCGCCAGCAGCGCCTGCTGCATGGTCGCCCCACCCTGCAGGAACAGCACCGCGTAGTCGTCCGGGATCGACATCAGCGTCCGCAGGTCAGCCTCGGCTTCGGCGGCCACCTGCATGAACTCCGGGCCGCGGTGGCTGAGCTCGACGATGGACGCCCCGACGCCGTGCCAGTCGAGCATCTCGGCCTGTGCCTGTTCCAGCACGGCCTGCGGCAGGGTGGCGGGACCCGCACTGAAATTGAAGGCGCGCGACATGGAACGCTCCGGCTGGATTGGGGTCCCAGAGTATGCCGCAGCGCAGCACGCGCGCCACGTATCACTGCCGCGCGTCGGCACCTGCATCCTTTTCACCGCCGCGCCCGTCTAATGGAGGACGCCGCCGCCATTGCCCATTGCAACCAGGGAGACGCCCATGTCCTTGCGCGATGCATTGCGCATCCCCGCCGCCGAGATCACCGACGAGGCCGTGTACCGCGACCGCCGGCGACTGCTCGCTGCCATGGCCGCCGCGCCGGCCCTCGGGTTGGCCGGGTGCGCCGAGTCCGCACCACCCCCGCCCGCGTCCAATGTCCGCATCAGCCCCGAGCAGGCGCGCGCGGGCTTCGTGACCGAAGAGGTCAAGACCAGTTACCAGGACATCACCACCTACAACAATTTCTACGAGTTCGGCACCGGCAAGTCCGACCCGTCGCGCGCCGCCAAGACCTTGCAGACTTCGCCGTGGTCGGTTGCGGTCGGCGGCGAGTGCGAAAAGCCGGGCACGGTTTCGCTGGGGGACCTGATCAAGGGCATCACGCCGACCGAACGCGTCTACCGGCTGCGCTGCGTGGAAGGCTGGTCGATGGTGATCCCGTGGCTGGGCGTGCCGCTGGCGGATGTGCTCAAGCGCTTCGCGCCGACGTCCAAGGCAAAGTTCGTGGCCTTCACCACCCTGGCTGATCGCAAGCAGATGCCCGGCATCGCCTACCGCTCGATCAACTGGCCCTACCGCGAGGGCCTGCGCATCGACGAGGCGATGCACCCGTTGGCGTTCCTCGCCACCGGGCTCTACGGCAAACCGCTACCGCAGCAGAACGGCGCGCCGCTGCGGCTGGTCGTGCCGTGGAAGTACGGGTTCAAGAGCATCAAGTCGATCGTGGCCATCGACTTCGTGGAAAAACGCCCGCGCACGGCGTGGAACGACCTGCAGCCGAGCGAATACGGGTTCTTCTCCAACGTGAACCCCAACGTCGATCACCCGCGCTGGAGCCAGAAGACCGAGCGCCGCATCGCCGGCACCGGCAGCAAGCTGTTCGCCGACCGCATTCCGACACGCCTGTTCAACGGGTACGCGGACCAGGTGGCGGGCCTCTATGCCGGCATGGACCTGCGCCAATGGTTCTGATTCGGGCGGTGCGCTGATGGCGGGGGCACCGAAGCGGAAGGCCTCCACGGCGATGGTTGCCGCCAAGGCGGTGGTGCATGCGCTGGCACTGACCCCGGTCGCCATCCTGGCGTGGCAGATCCGGCAGGAATGGCTGACCGGCAGCGGCGGGCTGGGCGCGGACCCCGTGGCGGAGATCGAGCATCGGCTCGGCACCTGGGCCCTCAGGCTCCTGTTGATCACATTGGCGGTCTCGCCACTGCGCCAGTGGACCGGCCAGCCGCAACTGCTGCGCTTCAGGCGGATGCTGGGCCTGTACGCGTTCTTCTACGCGACGCTGCACCTGGCCGCCTACCTCGTGCTTGACCTGCGCGGCTACTGGGCGCTGGTGTTCGAGGAGATCGTCGAGCGCCCCTACATCACCGTCGGGTTCGCCGCGTGGCTGTTGCTGGTGCCGCTGGCCGTGACGTCCACGCAGGCGGCCATCCGCCGGCTGGGGCGGCGCTGGGGGCAACTGCACAAGCTGGTCTACGCCATCGCCGTGCTGGCCGTGCTGCACTTCTGGTGGATCGTGAAATCCGACATCCGCGAGCCGCTTCTGTATGCGGCGATCCTTGCCGTGCTGCTGGGCTGGCGTGCGATGCGTGCGTGGCAGCGCCGACGCGCGGCGACCGCGTCGCCGGCAGCCGCTCGCCCTCAGCGGGTGCCGTAGAGCAGCAAAAGGCTCAGCGCGCCCGACAGCAGCAACGCCGCCAGCAGCAACCATGGCAGTCGTCGCGCCGAATCGAGCAGGCGTTCGGGCGCCACGGCATCGGACTGCGGCTCTGCCGCCTCGTCGGCGACATCAACACTCACCTGCGTCCGGTCCGGCGCACGCGGGGCCTCCAGCACGAAGCGGTACCCGTCGATCGCCAGCTGGTCGCCGGCGCGCAGCAGCGCGTGGCGCACGGGGTGGCCGTTGACGTGGCTGCCCTGCTCCGAACCGAGGTCGCGCAGCACCGCGCCGCCATCGCACGGCAACAGCCGCGCGTGGCGCTCGGCCAGCGCCGGCTCGTCCATCCGCACATCGCAGTCGCGCGCGCGGCCGATGGTGACCGCGTCCTCCAGCGGATGGCAGCGGCCGTGCAGGGGCCCGCCCACGGCGCGCAGCACCAGCCGCGACTCCTCCGTGGCGGCCTCGTCCTGCTCAGGCGCGGCATCGGGCGCCGCGCCCACCAGCACCAGTTCGACGCCCTCCACGAACACCGCGTCGCCCGGCCGCAGCATGGCCATGCGGCGCACCGGCCGGCCGTTGACATGGACGCCACGCACGCCCTCGGCGAGCTGCATCCAGATGCCGCGGCGGTCGATGCAGAACTGCGCGAGCATCGGCTGGCCGATGCCTACCAGCGCCATCTCGCCGCGGCCATCCCGGCCCACGGCATGCACGCCCGGTGTCAGCACCAGGTCGGCCAGGTCTCGGTCGGGGCGTCGCAGTCGGAGGTCGTTCACGCCGGCGCAATCTAGCACGGGGCCGCGTGGCGTCACGCGGGGCGCCATCGGGCTTGGAGCACCGCGTCCGCGGCCGCACAATGGCCCCCCGACCCCACGCCGACCGCCCATGTCCAGCATCGACATCCGCCACGCCCATTCCCTGCCTCCCGCACAGGCCCGCGTGGCGGTGCAGGAGGTGGCCGACAAACTCGTCGAGCGTTTCGGCGTGACGTGCACGTGGCAGGGCGACATCCTCAACTTCAGCCGCAGCGGCGTCGACGGTCGCATCGCGCTGGCGCCGCAGGAGTTGCACGTCACCGCGCAACTGGGCTTCCTGCTCAGCGCGATGAAGGGGCCGATCGAAAGCGAGATCCACCGCGTGCTGGGCGAACGCTTCGGCTGACACGCGTTTCAAGCCGCGCTCGCCGTCGCGAGATGGTGTGAAAGCTCTAGCCCGCGACCGGAAGGTGCAGTGCCACCCCGTTACGGAGGTCCCATGCCCACGCGAAGCACCCGCAAGACATCCGCACGTCGTCCCGCCCACGGTGCCGCGCGGGACGCGGACAGCCCGGCCTCGCAGGCCGAGCAGCTCTCCCGCTCGCTGAGCGAATCGGCGCAGCAGATCTGGCTGGCCGGCCTCGGCGCGTTCAATCGCGCCCAGGCGGAAGGCACGCGTCTTTTCGAAGGCCTGGTCCGGGACGGACTCGGGCTGGAACAGCAGGCGCGCCGTGTTGCGGGCGTGCAGGCCGAAGCCGCGCGCCGGAACGTCGAGAGCACGGTCGAGACCGCCCGCGAGCGCGCCAGCGAAACCTGGGACCGGTTCGAGAAAGGGTTCGAGGACCGCGTGCACCGCACGCTGGTGCGCCTGGGCGTGCCCGACCGCAATGACTTGGCCGACCTCAGCCGCCGGGTCGATGCGCTGACGGCCGAGTTGCGCCGGCACGGCGTGGCCGCCACGCCGAAGGCGCGCACGCGCCCGGCCACCCGGACGACGGCGGCCCGAACGCCGGCGAAGAAAGCCGCCGCGAAGAAGGTGGCCGGCGCCGGCAAACGCGCTGCAAAGGTGCCGGCGGCGCGGACGCCCTCGCCCGCCAGACCCACCGGCGCGGCGACCCGCCGCCCCCGCGGCTGACCGTGTCCGTCGATGTCGTCGAAGCCACCGCGCGCCTGCGCGACTGGCTTACGGCGCACCGACGCGTGTTCGTGTTGACGGGTGCGGGTTGCAGCACCGGATCGGGCATTCCCGACTACCGCGGTACCGACGGCGCATGGAAACGTCGTGCGCCGATCACCTACCAGGCGTTCACCGGCGATGCCGCCATGCGCACCCGCTACTGGGCGCGCAGTGTCGTGGGCTGGCCGATGGTGGAGCGCGCACGTCCGAACGCGGCGCATCTGGCCATCGCCGAGGCGGGCCACGCCGGACGCATCACGGCTCTGGTGACGCAGAACGTCGACGGGCTGCACCAGCGGGCCGGCAGCCGGGATGTCATCGACCTGCACGGCCGGATCGGCGAGGTCGTGTGCCTCCAGTGCCGGCGGCGCATGCCGCGCGCGGCGCTGCAGGATGAACTCGTGCAGCTCAATCCCGGTTGGGGCAACCGCGTGGCCGCGCACGCGCCCGACGGCGACGCCGACCTGGACGATGACGAGATCGCCGGCTTCCGGGTGGTGCCATGCGGCGACTGCGACGGAATGCTGAAGCCCGACGTCGTCTTCTTCGGCGAGAACGTCCCGCGTGAGCGCGTCGCGCGTGCCGCCGAGGCGCTCGCGGACGCCGACGCGATGCTGGTCGTGGGCTCGTCGCTGATGGTGTATTCCGGGTACCGCTTCGCCCGCGCGGCGCGCGAGGCCGGCAAGCCGTTGGCCATCCTCACCCGCGGCGTCACCCGTGCCGACGCACTGGCTATCCTGAAGATCGACGCCGATTGCGCGCAGGTGCTGTCCGGGGCGTGGTAACCGGCCCGTCGGGTGCAGGTGCTACGTGCTCAGGCCGATGCGTCTTGCGCCACGCCCTCGCTGCGCGCGGCCACCAGGAGGCGGTCGCGGCCGGTGCTCTTGGCGCGGTACAGCGCCTCGTCGGCGCGGCGCAGCATCGACGAGAGGTCCTCGCCCGGCTGCCGTTCGGCCAGGCCGCCGCTGAGCGTGCAACCCAGTGCCTCCTGCGCCAGCGCGAAGTCCGCGCGTACGCGCTCGGCGAATCGCCAGGCTTCCTGCAACGACGCCGTACGCGCCAGCACCACGAACTCCTCGCCACCCAGGCGCGCGGCGATGTAGTCCTTGCCCTGGCGGCTGCGGATGATCCGGCCCAGTTCGGCCAGCGCGTCGTCGCCGGCCTGGTGGCCGTGGGTGTCGTTGACCTGCTTGAAGTGGTCGATGTCCAGGAACACCAGGCAACCCGGTCGTACGCGCACGCGCCCACCCATACCGCGTCCCAGCGACTGCGCGGCCACCGCCTCCCACCCGCTGCGGTTGAGCAGCCCGGTCAGCGGATCGGTCCGCGCCTGCCACCACAGGTTCATGCTCTGCAGGTAGGCACGGGCCGCGAATTCCGACCGGTAGCGGCGCAGCATCCAGCCGAAGCCCAGCGTCGCGAACACGTACAGCCAGTACATGGCCTCGCCCGATGCCGGTGCCCCGTGCAGTTCAATCCGTACCAGGCTCAGCAGCAGCACGACGGCCACGAACAGCGCCATCGCCCGGCGCCGCACCAGCAGCGCCAGCATCGCGATCGGCAGCATGTTGAACAGGCCGGTGCGGAACGCGAGCTGCGGGATCGCACCCGGCATCGGGACGGACAGGAAGACCCCCAGTACCGCCGTGTAGGCCAGCAGCACGGCCAGCCGCACGTACCAGCGCGTCTGGTACCAGACCAGCAGCGGCGTGAATGCCAACACCAGGCCCACCACCACCGACAGCGCCGGCGGATAGCCGATGCCGGCCACCCACCCCAACGCTTCCAGGCAGCCCAGCAGTACCAGCAGCACCGCGCCGCCCAGCATCACCGTCGCCATCGCGGGCTGGGTGACCGACACCTGCAGGTTCACCAGCTTCTTGCGATCGGCCGGCTCCAGGCGCGACCACGAGCTGCGGAACAGCGCCAGCATCGCCCGTAGCGGCGAACGCCTTTCCTGTCCCAGCAAGGGGCCGGCCACAGTGTCGTCGGTGCTCATGGTCTAGAGGTCGTGAGTTGGAACAGCGGGCCGTACGGGCGGGCAAAGAGCGCGATCATGTGCGTGGCGGCGTCAAGGCCGCGTGCGCCGCGCTGTGGGACGATGCCGCGCCGGGCGCCGCTCCGCGCCCCTTCAGGAACGCCGGAAAGGACTCCGGCGGCAACGCGGCCGAATACAGGAACCCCTGTGCCCGCGTGACGCCAAGCGCCAGCAACGCGGCGCGCTGGCGCTCGTCCTCCACGCCCTCGGCCACCACCTCCAGCCCGAGCCTCCGCGCCATGTGCACCACGGCCTCAAGGATCGCCTGGTCGAACGGGTCATCTGGCAGCGCCCGTACGAACGAACGGTCGATCTTGATCGTGTCGATCGGCAGTGCCTTGAGGTAGGCCAGCGACGAATGGCCGGTCCCGAAGTCGTCGATCGCCAGGCCGACGCCCAGCGCTCGCAACCGCGTCAGTACCGCCGCGCCGCCCACGGTGTCCATGACCGCGGTTTCGGTGATCTCCAGGCACAGCCGTTGCGGCGCAATGCGGCTGCGCTGCAGTGCGCCGGCGACGTGTTCGACCAGCCCAGCGTCGTCGAACTGTCGGGCCGACACGTTCACCCGGACCCGCAACGACGGGTCGGGCCAGCGCGAGGCCAGCTGGCAGGCGCGTTCCAGCACCCACCGGCCGACCGGGATGACGAGGTCGCTGGCCTCGATCACGTCGATGAACTCCGCCGCCGGCACCCAGCGCCCGTCGCTCTGCCAGCGCAGGAGTGCTTCGGCGGACACGCAGCAACCTGTTTCAAGGTCCACTTCCGGTTGGAAGTGCACTTCGAAATCCTGGCGCGCGAAGGCCTGGCGCAACGCGTTCTCGCGCTCGGCCGACAAGCGCAGCGATGCGACGTGGCCGGTATCGAACACCGCCAGGCGCGCACCCTCGCGACGCTGGGCACGCCGGCTCGCGAGCTCTGCGTGGTGCAGCAGTGTTTCGGGCGACCAGACGTGCAGGTCCCGCGCGAACGCGATGCCCGCGGACGCTTCGCAGCGGATGCCGGCGTCCAGCACATCGCCTTCTTCAATCGCTGCCAGGCACCTCCGGGCAAGCGGCGCGAGGGCCGCCTCCTCCAGTCCCGGCCGCGGTATCAGCAGGAACGCCTCGTTGCCGATGCGTCCCAACTGGCCGTTGGCGCCCACGGCCCGGCGCACGCGGTCACTGGCCGTACGCAGGACGCCCTCGACGTCGCCCGCGCAGGCGGCCAAGTCCAGTTGCAGGTGGATGACCGACAGCGTCGACAGGGCGCCGGGCGTGGTCGAACCCAGCGTCTGCAGCCAGTCGATCACGCAATACCGGTTGGGCAGCCGCGTAGTCGCGTCCTGCTCGGCGGTGGCCTTGATGTCGGCCTGGGCGGCGGTGCGCCGCTCGCGTTCGTGGATCAGGGCCAGGTGGTCGCCGATGCTGGCTGCGAACGCGCGCTCGGACGGCGTCCACGCGCGCGGCCCATCGACCATCTCGTGGCAGATCACGCCGACCACGCCATCGGCCGTGCGGATCGGTGCATCCATGGTGGCGACCACGCCGTGCCGCCGCAGGTAGCGGCCGAGGCAGTTCTCCGCGTGTTGCGCGTCGCCCACGTCCTCGGCATGCACCACGCGCGATCCCAGCAGCGACGCGACATACGGCGCGGCCAGGTCGAGGCGGTCACCGGGCGTGGGTTCGTGCCGGGCCTGACGCCGGTCGAAGCCGTGTATGCAGCGCAGCACGCCGGCGTCCTCGTCAACGCGCCACACGTTGACCCGGTCGACGTCCAGCGCGGACGCAGCGGTTTCCGACACCACCCGCAACACGTGCTCGTGGCAGTCCGGTGCGCGCCCGATGGCATGCGCCAGCCCGACCAGTGCCTGTTCGAAGCCTGCTTCCCGCGTCGCGTTGCCCATGAACCCCGCTGCCTGTCGAGAGAACACCCTTGGGACGCTGGACCGGCCGGCGTGAAACGGGTGCGAACCAATCACACCCTTTCCGCCGTTACGTCCGTGCACATTTCCCTGCGGACGGTAACGGCCGGGGACGTCGCGACTTTAGGCGGATGTGGCCAGCGGTCGGCACGCGGACCTGTCGGCGTGCTCAGCGCAACAGCAGGACGGGTATCGGGCAGGTCCGCAGCATCGTGGTCGTGGTGCTTCCGACGATGAGCTGGCGGATGCGGGAATGGCCGTAGGCGCCCATCACCAGCAGGTCGATGCCCTCCTCGCGGACGGCGTCGGCAATGGCGATGTCGGGCTGTCCATCGCGCAGTGACGCAGTCACCTCGAA
>Ga0156725_1040_pt4 | contig 9610 bp, 9 predicted proteins | sample RifOxyD1_FD_112054 | JGI IMG/M metagenome (GOLD analysis project Ga0156725, IMG submission 112054) | Xanthomonadales bacterium RIFOXYD1_FULL_69_11
CGGCGCGCATTCGGTGGATTCGAGGATCTCGCGCGCCACGGCCTTCAGGCCCGGCTCGACGCCGCCGAACAGGTCGATGCTCGCGTTGACGAAGCCGTCGGTGCCGCGCAGCCGGACCAGCTCGATCTGCCGGTCCAGTTCACGCTGCTTCTCGGCCAGCAGGCCCTGCAGCAGCGGCGACTCGATCTCCTCCACGGGCAGCGCCAGCAGGGCCTCGCGGGCGTCGTGCAGATCGGTGCCCAGCGGGTGGTACTCGAGCGGCGGCACGTGGCGTCGGCCGCTGGCCTCGAACGCGTCCCAGAGCGCATCGTTGTGGATGGGCGACAGCGCCGTCAGCCAGTCGACCTTGGCGTCCAGGTCCACCAGCGCACGGTCGACCTTCGCGGCAATCGGCGGCAACGTCCGCGTGCCGCGCTGGGCTTCAGCCGTCGCCGTCATGTCGACAGCTCCGGGCGCGCCGCCGCTACCGCCGCGCGCAGCCCGTCACGCATGTCGTAGAGCGCGCCAATGTCGGCCTGCCCGCTCCATTCGTCCATGAAGACCTTCTTGTACTCCAGCGAAATCGCGCAAACCGCGTCGCCATAGGTCGCATACAGCCATTCCGGGAAATGTCCGCCGCCGTCGTAGCGCACGTTGTTGCGCACGTCGGGGGTGCGGCCCTGCAATGGCACCGAGCGCAAGGCTTCGCTGAAGCGCTCGAGCAGGCGTCCATGGCGGCCGTGGTCCAGCGTGGTGACACCCAGGTCGATCTCGGGGTTGCCCTCGACATCCGCGGGCTCGGCGTCGGCGCCATCGCGCCGGTGGTTGTAGCTGTGGATGTCCAGCACCAGCACCTGGCCGAAGCGGTCGATCGCCGCGTCCATCAGGCGGCGGACCATGGCGTAGAAGCGGTCGTGGTAGGCCAGCGAACGTTCGATCTCGGTATCCGGCAGGCTCTCGTCCCAGACCTGGATGCCCCAGGTATTGGCCGGGTCGCGGGAGATCGCCAGCTCGCGCGGACGGTTGAGATCCGCCTCGAAACGCGACGCCCGCACGCGCAACTGCACGTCGCCGACCGATGTCAGTACACCGGTGAGCGGGTCTTCGTCGCGGCGTCGGGTGGCCGTATCGATGGCCAGGTAGGGCTGGAGCCCCGGGCGCATGCCGTGGCCGTCATGGACGGCCGTTGCGATGACCGGGCCGTCGCCGAGGGACAGTTCCCACTCGCGGCATTCGGCGACAAGGCCGGGCACACGGTGGAGCGGCGGCGCGCTAGTTGAAGGGTTGGAGGTGGAAACGTCTGGAACGACTGCTGATCGGGTCATGCGCTCGATCCGCCCGGGGGGCGGCGACTTCGAATGAGCGCTGATCCTCACACCGCCGCGGTCATCTGCGCGTGACAGCACCCGGCCGCGCTGAACGCCGGATTCAGCACGCATTCGCGCACGGCAACCGGCTCGGCACGGGCGCCGACCGGCATGGATGCTGAAGCGCTGGCGACGCGATGCATCGCATCACCCGGCCGCATGCCAGAATCCGCCCCGCTCGATCCCCACGCGCGCCCAGCCATGTCCGACGCCCAGCCCCTGACGTTGTCCCGCACCGTGCATCGCTGGCGGCAAAGCCTGTCGCGCGGGCTGCTGGACCGCCTGCTGCCGCACGCCTCGGCGGCCAGCGACGAGCCGCTACCCCCAACCGGGATCCACCGGATCCTGGTGGTCAAGGTCAGCCACACCCTCGGCAATACGCTCCTCGTGACGCCCCTGCTGCGCGAGCTGGAAACGGCGTACCCGGGCGCCGAGGTCGACGTGGTGACACGCAGCCCGGTGGGTGCGCAGGTGTTTGCAGGGTTCCCGGGCTTGGGCACGGTGCACGTGCTGCCGCGCCACGCCTTCCGTGAGCCACTGAGGTGGCTGCGTCAGGTGCGGACGATGCGCCGCGCCGGCTACGACCTGGCGATCGATGTCGACCCGCGTTCGCAGACCGGGCGCGCGCTTGTGAACCTGGTACGACCCCGCCACTCGCTCGGCTTCATGGGGTCGGCCAAGCAGTCGCGCGTGAACCATGGCATCGAGGTGCCCGTTTCACCGCGCGGTGTCGGCGCGCTGCCGGTCTACCTGTTGCGCCGCGCGCGCCGGGATGCCGATTACGGCCGCTACCCGGCGCCGCAGCTGCGCCTGTCCCCGACCGAGCGCGAGGCCGGGCGGCAACGGCTGGCCGCGGTACTGGCGCACAGCCCGCAGGCCCGGGTGCCGACCGCGGATGCGGCGGTGCCGCCGGTGATCGGCGTCTTCGCCAATGCCACCGGCGCGAAGTGCCTGCCGCAGGAGTGGTGGATACGTTTCCTCGGCGTGCTGGAGCCGGCCTGCGCCGACCACGCGATCGTCGAGCTGCTGCCTGCGTTCGGGCGATCGATGCTGGAGGACCGCTACCCGACTTTCTTTTCCAGCGACATCCGCGGCCTGGCGGCGGTGCAGAGCGCACTGGCGCTGCACGTCAGCGCCGACTGCGGCGTGATGCACTTGGCCGACGCCGCGGGCGTACCCACGGTCGGCCTGTTCGACGGGACCGATCCGGGCGAATGGGCCCCGGGCGGGGAGCGCGGCGCCCACGTCGCCATCGCCGGGCGCACGCCCGAAGCGGTGGCTGGCGAGGTGATCGCGCTCCTGCGCGGGAGCGATGCACTGCCCTGACAACCGGGCACTGGCTGAACGCATCAGCCGGCGCATGCGCGATGACGCCGCTTTCACACGGCCCACGCGGGTCACGTTGCTAGCGTCATCGGGTCAACCCGCCCGGAGAATGCCGCCATGAACCGCCTGACGATGACCCGTACCACCGCCGTACGCCTGTTGTTGGGTCTGGTTGCCGCGGCCCTTCTGGCCGCCTGCGCCATGGGCCCGCGCGTGCGCACCGATTTCGATCCGCAGGCCGACTTCACGCAGTACCGCAGTTATGCGTTCTATGAGCCGCTGGCGATGGAGCAGTCCGGCTACACCAGCTACCTGACGCAGCGGATCAAGACGGCGATCCGTCGCGAGATGGACGCACGCGGCTACCGCTTCGACGAAAGCAATCCCGACCTTCGGGTCAACTTCCAGGGCGTGATCCGCGAGCGCACCGACGTCTACAGCGTGCCGCGAAGCGATGTCGGGTTCTTCTACAGCTACCGCGCGCGCGCCTACGTCGCGGTGCCGGTCTGGTACGACGAAGCGCAGGTCAGCCGCTACACCGAGGGCACGCTGACGGTCGACCTGGTCGATGCCGACCGCAACCACCTGGTCTGGACCGGCGATGCCATCGGCCGCGTCACCCAGCGCACGCCGGCCGAGCGCGCGGATGAGGCGGACTGTGCGATCGCGGCCATCTTCGAGCGCTATCCGTATGGCCCTGTTCCGACCGGACCTGCCCCGGCCGATGGCTGATCGCACTTCTTACCGGGTCGCATGAGCGGCCAGGACGGCATCACGACGCGCCTGCAGTGGCTCTGGCTGCAGGCGCGTCGTCGTCTCTGGTTCCGGGCCACCGCCTTCTCGGCACTGGCGGTCGCCACCGCGCTGGTGGCGATCGTCGCCGAGCGCTACATCCCGTGGGAGCTGTCGGACCGGATCGGCGCCGAGGCGGTCAGCAGCCTGCTCAACATCATTGCCGCCAGCATGCTGTCGGTGACCATCTTCTCGCTGAGCACGCTGGTCGCGGCGCTGGCATCGGCCACCAGCAACGTCACACCCCGCGCGACACGGCTGCTGGCCGAGGACACGCGTGCCCAAAACGCGCTGGCGACCTTCATCGGCTCGTTCCTCTTCAGCCTGGTCGGCATCATCGGCGTGCACGCAGGGCTCTACGGCCAACGCGGGCGCGTCGTGCTGTACGTGGTCACGCTGTTCGTGATCGTCGTGATCGTCGCCACCCTGCTGCGCTGGATCGACCACGTTTCCCGCCTTGGCCGGGTCGGCGAAACCGCCGACCGGGTCGAGGACACCGCGACCCGCGCATTGCGCGACCGGCACGTGCGCCCCTTCCTTGGCGGCCGCCCGTTCCCCGAGCCGCTAGAGCCGCCAAAGGGTGCGCATCCGGTGCCTTCGGACCGCTTCGGCTACGTGCAGCATGTCGACATGCGGGCGCTGCAGGAGTGGGCGTCGGGCGCCGGCGCCAGCGTGCTGGTGGCCTCGCCGCCGGGCACCTACGTCGATGCCCGGTGGCCGTTGGCGTGGATCGACGGGAGCATCGGGAATGATGGCGAAGAGGCCGTGCGCGACGCGTTCTCCGTCGGTGACATGCGGTCCTTCGACCAGGACCCGCGCTTCGGGCTTTCGGTGCTGACGGAGATCGCTTCGCGCGCACTGTCGCCGGCCGTCAACGACCCGGGCACCGCCATCGACATCCTCGGGCGCGCCACGCGGTCCCTGGCGACGTGGGCGGCACCGACGCCCGCCGAAGCCCAGGAAACGCCCTACCCCAACGTCCGCGTACCGGGGATCCTCGTCGACGACCTGTTCGAGGACGTGTTCGTGCCGATCGCACGCGACGGCGCCACGCTGGTGGAGGTCGCGCTGCGCGTGCAGAAGTCGCTGGAAAGCCTGGCGGGTACCGGCGACGCGCGTTACATCGCAGCCGCGGTGCGCCAGTCGGACATGGCGCTGGCGCGTGCCGAACACGCGCTGGTACTGGAGTACGACCGCGAGCGCATCCGCGAGGCCGCAGCCCGCGTGCGGGCACTGGCGGACGAACCCGCGGGTCAGCCTCCGACCTGAGCGCGCGCCCAGGCCACGATCTGGGAGTGCGACATCGCACCGGACTGGCGCGCCACCTCGCGCCCCGCCTTCAACAGCACCAGCGTGGGGATGCTGCGGATGCCGAAGCGGCCGCCCAGCTCCGGCACGGACTCGGTATCGACCTTGACCAGGCGCATTCGCGGCTCGAGGGCGGAGGCGGCGCGCTGGAAGTCCGGCGCCATCGCCTGGCACGGCGCGCACCACGGCGCCCAGAAGTCCACCAGCACGGGCAGGTCGCCGCGCATGGCGACCTTCTCGAACAGCGCCGCGTCCAGCGGTGCAGCCACGCCCTCGAACAGCCACAGGTGGCAGCGACCGCACGATGGCGATGAGGCCAGGCGGGCTTCGGGCACGCGGTTCACGGTGCCGCAGTGCGGGCAAGGCACCTCGAGGGTGGGTTCGGTCATGGGTGCGCTCCGGTTGCAGAGCCCGAGCATGCGCGCCGGCAGGTCAAGGCGGCATTGACGCGTCCGTCGGGGTGGCCCCGGCCAGGCACCACAGGTCGGCGACAAAGCCGCGGTACGCCGCTTCACGCGCGGCGCCGGCCGGCTGCCGGAGCACCCAAGCCGGATGCACCGTGGCCAGCACGCGGATCCCGTCCTCCAGTGCCTGCCACCGGCCGCGCCCGTCCATCAGGCCGAACCCTGGTCCCAGAACCGCACGCGCCGCGGTGGCGCCCAGGCACACGATCACGCCTGGGTGTACCGCGCGGATTTCTTCGCGCAGCCAAGGCCCGCACGCATGCTGCTCGCTGGCGGCCGGGTTGCGGTGCAGGCGCCGCTTGCCGCGCAACTCGAACTTGAAATGCTTCACGGCATTGGTCAGGTAGAGCGTGTCCCGGTCGATACCCAGTTCCTGCAGCGCACGGTCCAGCAGCCGTCCTGCCGGGCCGACGAAGGGGCGCCCGCTGAGGTCCTCCTCGTCGCCCGGTTGCTCGCCCACCACCATGACGCGCGCATCGGAGGGTCCCTCTCCCCACACCGTCTGCGTGGCCGGCTGCCAGAGCGGACAGGCACGGCAGGCGCGCGCGGCAGCTTCGATACCGGGCAATCCCTGATCGACGGTGGCGAAAGCCGCTTGATCGCCGGCGGCCTGCGCCAGCGCGCCACGCACCATCGCCGGCTTGCGCGGCGCCTGCGCATCGCGCTCGGCCATCTCGCGCACGCGGACGCCGGCATCGCGGATCAGCGTCGGCAACCGGTGCGTTTCGGGCAGGTGCTTCCAGTACTTCTGCGGCATCTCCTGCCGCATCATCCGCGGGTTGAGGCGCGCGGGATTGAAGATATGCGCGTAATACGTCTGCCACAGCGCCTCCTGCGCGTCCTCGCCCGGCGCGTCGGCCGGCGTCGCTCCGGCGCCGAACGCGAGCGCCTGCCCGTCCCACGCCACGCTGCGGTACGGCGTCAGGATCGCCCAGCGCATGCCGGCGAACCGGCGGGCGAAGAACGGCGCGACGACGTCGACGATGCGGTGCTCGGGCTCGAACCACGCCACGAAGCGCTCGTCGGCGCCGGGCAACGCGCGGAAACGCACGAACGCCTTCATCTTGTGCATGTCGCGACGCACCGCCTTCTCAAGCTGGTGCGCACGCTGCACATCGGCATCCAGCGGATTGGAAAGCAGCACGGGCTCGCCATTCGCCAACCGCCAGGTGAGGCGGTACAGCAGTGCATGCCGCTGGGGGTCGCGATGCGCCAGCACGCGTTCGGCCAGGGCCAGCAGCGCGCGAGGCACGCGGGCGTTCGCCCGGCCCGGGTCCGCTCCCGGCAGCGACGCACCGAGCAACGAAGGCCGGTCCGCGTCGTCCCAGTCCAGCGCGTCGGGCGGCACGCCGGCATGCAGCGCATCACGCGCCGCATCGCGCCATGCGTCCAGCGACCACGCCGGCACCACGGTCATGCGATACACGCGGTCACCTCGCCCGGTGCGTGCCGTGCATCATCCGAACAGCCCCGCCTGCCGCGGCGGCGGTGCCAGTTGCGCGCGCAGGCGGTCGGGCCGGTCCAGCTCGCCACGCGGATGGTGGTCGGCGACCTGCACGAACGGCAGCAGCTTGCGCAGCGGCGAGCGCAGTCGCGCGAGGTCGTCCAGCCGCAGCGCGCCGTGCCGACGCGCGGCGAGGATTCGCTTGACGTTGCGGGTGCCCAGCCCCGGCACGCGCAGCAGGCGCTCTTTCGGCGCGGTGTTGAGGTCGACCGGGAAGCACTCGGGGTGCCGCAGCGCCCACGCCAGCTTCGGGTCCACCTCCAGGTCCAGCATCGACGTACCTGCCGGCGTGCGCGGCGCGATCTCGTCCACCTCGAACCCGTAGAACCGCAACAGCCAGTCGGCCTGGTAGAGCCGGTGTTCGCGCACCAGCGGCGGCGCCTTCAGCGGCAGCACCTTCGACGCATCCGGGATCGGACTGAAGGCGGAGTAGTAGACGCGCCGCAGCCGGTAGTTGCCATAGAGGTCGACGCTGGCATCCAGTACGTCGCGGTCGTCAGCGCCGTCGGCCCCCACGATCATCTGCGTGCTCTGCCCTGCCGGCGCGAAGCGCGGAGGCTTGGCGCGCGTCGGCGTCTTCGCCCGTCGTGCGTCCTTCGACTCGTCGATGCGCCACCGCAGCTGCCCCATGGCGCCGCGAATGCCGCGCGCGCTCTTCTCCGGCGCCAACGCACCCAGTCCGGTTTCCGTGGGCAGCTCGACGTTGATGCTGAGGCGGTCGGCATACCGCCCCGCGGCGGCCAGCAGTTCCGGTGAAGCCTCCGGGATCGTCTTGAGGTGGATGTAGCCGCGGAACTGGTGATCCTCGCGCAGGCAACGCGCGACCTCGACCAGCTGCTCCATGGTGTAGTCGCCGCTGCGGATGATGCCGCTGGAGAGAAACAGGCCCTCGATGTAGTTGCGCTTGTAGAAGCCCAGCGTCAGCCGCACCACCTCGTCGGTGGCGAAGCGCGCGCGGCGCACGTTGCTCGACACGCGGTTGACGCAGTACGCGCAGTCGTAGATGCAGAAATTGGTCAGCAGGATCTTCAGCAGCGACACGCAGCGGCCGTCCGGCGTGTAGCTGTGGCAGATGCCCATGCCCTCGGTGCTGCCCACGCCCCCGCCCTTGCCGAGCGAGTGCCGCTTGCCCGCGCCGCTGGAGGCGCAGGACGCGTCGTACTTGGCCGCGTCGGCCAGGATGGACAGCTTTTCGAGGGTGTTCATGGCCGCCACGCGCATCCGGCAGGCCAGTCTCCTGTCCCCCGTCTCACCCGGTGAGACGGAAGTGCCTCGCGAAATTCAGCTTGTTCAGCTGACGCGCCGGCCCCGCTCAGACGAACGCGGCGAAGTCCTCGAGCGCCAGCCGTTCGATCGCAGGCACGCGGCAACCCTCGGCCGCGTGCCCAACGACCAGCAACAGGTACGGCATCTCGTTGCGCGGCCGGTCCAGCAGTTCGTTGAGGAAACCCATCGGGCTGGGCGTGTGCGTCAGCGTCGCCAGGCCGGCGTGATGCAGCGCGGCGATCAGCAGCCCGGTGGCGATGCCCACCGACTCGTGCGGGTAGTACCGCTTCTGCTTGCCCCCTGCGGCGTCAAAGCCGAAGCGCTCGTAGAACACCGCGATCAACCAAGGCGCGGTTTCCAGGAACGGCTTGTCGGCGTCGGTACCCAGGGGCGCGAGCGCATCCAGCCACTCCTCCGGTGCGCGCCGCTGGTAGAAGGTGCGCTCCTCGGCTTCGGCGGCCTCGCGGATCCGCCGCCTGGTGCCGGGGTCGGACACGGCGACGAACCGCCACGGCTGCTGGTTGGCGCCGCTGGGCGCGGTGCCCGCCGCACGCAGGCAGGCCTCGATGACCGCACGCGGCACCGGCGTGGCGGCGAAGTCGCGCACGGTGCGGCGCCGCGCCATGCGTTCGGCGAACTCCATCGCCCGCCGCAGGCGCGTGGCGTCGTCCATCGGCTCGGCGGCAGGCAGTGGGACGGTGGCGATCGGCTTCATGGCGGTTCCAGCGAAACGTGCTGTTGTGGATTCTGCACGGCGGCCGGTCACCGCGCTGGTTTGACCACCGCCGTCGTCGGCATTCGCTGCGGTGACGGTATGGTGGCGGCGCGCCGCCCACCCTCGGCGCCATGCATCCACTCGCCGACCCCAACGGACCGCCGATGACCCGCGCCACACGCACGCCCGTTCGCGTCGCCCTGATCGGTTATGGCCTGGCCGGACGCGTGTTCCACGCTCCGCTGATCGATGCCGAGCCACGGCTGTCGCTGTGCATGGTGGCGACCCGCGACCCGGCGCGTGCGGAGGCGGTCCGCACCGGCTTGCCGCAGGTTGACGTGGTTCCGCCCGACGTCGCGCTGGCGCACCCGGACATCGACCTGGTCGTTGTCGCGAGCCCCCATGACAGCCACGCGCCCCTCGCACGGGCCGCGCTGGACGCCGGCAAGCATGTCGTCGTGGACAAGCCGTTCACCCTGTCGCTGGCCGAAGCGCGCGAACTGCGCGACCTGGCCACGCGCCAGGGACGCCTGCTGTCGGTGTTCCAGAACCGCCGCTGGGACAGCGACTTCCTCGCGCTGCGGCATGCGGTGGAAGCCGGCCTCATCGGCCGCCCGCTGCACCTGGAGTCGCGCTTCGAGCGCTTCCGCCCCGAGGTGCGCGACCGCTGGCGCGAGCGCGATGACGGCGCGGGCGGCGTCTGGTGGGACCTGGGGCCGCATCTGGTGGACCAGGCGCTGTGCCTGATGGGCGTGCCGGAGCAGGTACAGGCCTCGTTCGCACGGCAACGCGAGGGCGCGGGCGCGATCGACTGGGCGCACGTGGTACTCGACTTCGGCCATGCCCGCGCAATTCTGCAGGCCGGGCTGATGGCGGCCGGCGGCGGCCC
>Ga0156725_1063_pt4 | contig 9212 bp, 11 predicted proteins | sample RifOxyD1_FD_112054 | JGI IMG/M metagenome (GOLD analysis project Ga0156725, IMG submission 112054) | Xanthomonadales bacterium RIFOXYD1_FULL_69_11
ACGCCCAACCTGTTCGGCGGCGGGCGCGGTGGCAACCGCCGTGCAGGTGGCGGGACGGGCGCGTCCGCGGCGATGCGCCAGCGCATGCTGGAGCGCATCCAGGCGCAGTTCTCCGGTTTCGCCGCCAGCCTGTCGGACGCACAGCGGGAGCGATGGCAGGCCGAACTCCTCGCCTTGGCCGGCGCCCGGCGTGCGCCGCTGTACCGGCTGGTGGACGGACAGCCGCAACGGGTCATGGTCCGTGTCGGTGCCAGCGACGGCGCCAGCACCGAAGTGACCGGCGTCGAGGACGGCGACCGCGTGATCGTCGGCATCGAGCGCGACGCCGGATGAGCGCAGCCGTCGGCACCAGCGACAGCCGCGCCGTGATCCATGCACAAGGACTGGGCAAGGTCTATTCGCCTGGCACCCAGGCGGAAGTGGTCGCGCTGGATGGCGTCGACCTGGACATCCGGGCCGGCGAGTTCGTCGCCATCATGGGGCCGTCGGGCTCGGGCAAGTCGACGTTGATGAACCTCATCGGCTGCCTCGACACGCCGTCGTCCGGCCGCTACCTCTGCGATGGCGAGGACGTCGCCACGCTGGATGCCGAGGCCCGTGCGCGGCTGCGCCGCGACAAGATCGGCTTCGTCTTCCAGGGCTTCCACCTGCTGCCGCGCATGAGTGCGCTGGACAACGTCGCGCTGCCGATGGGGTACGTGGGCGTGTCGCCCGACGAGCGCCAGTCGCGGGCGCAGGCCGCCCTTGAGTCGGTCGGCCTGGGCGAACGCGCCGGCCACCGCCCGAACGAGCTGTCGGGTGGCCAGCAACAGCGCGTCGCCATTGCGCGGGCGTTGATCAACGAGCCGCCCATCCTGCTGGCCGACGAACCCACCGGGGCGCTCGACAGCCGCACCGGTGAGGAAATCCTGGCGCTTTTCAAGCAGCTCCAGCGGCGTGGCCACACCGTGGTGCTGATCACGCATGACGCGGACGTGGCCGCCCATTGCGACCGCGTGTTCGTGATGCGCGACGGGCGCATGCACGAGGAGGAGGCCGCATGAGCGCATGGGAGGTGATGCGCACCGCCGTGTTCGCCCTGCGCGGTAACTGGTTGCGCAGCGCGCTGACCTCGCTGGGCGTGATCATCGGCATCGCCGCGGTGATCGTTATGGTTTCGGTGGGACAGGGCACGCAGGCGGAGATCGACAAGCTGGTCTCGGGGCTGGGCTCCAACCGGCTGGACGTCGGCCCGGGTTCGCGCCGCGGCCCCGGCGGCGCGCGCCTCAGCGCGAGCAGCTATTACACGCTCGACGAGGACGCCGCCGAGGCGATCCGCAACGAGATCCCCGAGGTGCAGTACGTCGCCGGCTCCCTGCGCGGCAGCGCGCAGGTGGTGTTCGCCGAAAACAACTGGGCGACGAGCTGGGAAGGCGTGCAGCCGGATTTCTTCGCACTGGAAGGCTGGGAGATCGCGGAGGGCGCCGTTTTCGACGCACGCGACTACGGCGGTGCCAGCAAGCCGGTGATCCTGGGCGACAGCGTGCGCCGGGAACTGTTCGGCGATGCACCGGCAGTCGGGCAGTCCGTGCGCATCGGGCGGGTGCCGTTCACAGTGGTCGGCACCCTGGCCGCGAAGGGCCAGGGTGGCTGGGGCCAGGACCAGGACGACGTGGTGCTGGTGCCGCTGGAAACCGGCCGGCGCCGCCTGCAGGGCAGCACCGGCCTGCCGCCGGGCGCGGTCCAGCAGATCGCGGTCGGCGTGGCCGTGGCCGACGACCTGGCCTACGTGCAGGGGCAGATCGAGGCGCTGCTGCGCCAGCGCCACCGCATCCAGCCCGGCGACGAGGACGACTTCCGCGTGCGCAACATCGCCGAGATCGTCGCCACCCGGACGCAGACCACCCGGCTGATGTCGCTTCTGCTGGGCGCGGTGGCCTCGATCTCTCTGATCGTGGGCGGCATCGGCATCATGAACATCATGCTGGTGTCGGTGACCGAGCGGATCCGCGAGATCGGGCTGCGCATGGCCGTGGGCGCCGGGCCGACCGACATCCGGCGGCAGTTCCTTGCCGAGGCCATGCTGATCTCGCTGGTCGGCGGCATCGTCGGCATCGCGATCGGTATCGTCGGCGCGCTGCTGGTGGGCCGTCTCGGGACGCTGCCGGTGGCGCTCAACGGGCAGGTGATCGCCATGGCGGCCGGCTTCTCCATCGCCACGGGGCTGTTCTTCGGCTACTACCCGGCGCGCAAGGCCTCGCAGCTGGACCCGATCGAGGCGCTGCGGCAGCAGTGACGCGGCGCTATCCTCGCCGGGTCTTCGTTCCGGGATCCGCCATGCGTCTCCTCACCCTGCTGATCGCACTTGCCGCCATGAACGCCCACGCCCAGGCCCCCGCCGCCGACCCGACGCCCCCGCCTTCGCCTTCGCCGCGCACCGCGCTGGTGATCCACGGCGGCGCCGGTTTCGTGCCGAAGGACGCCCTGAGCGAGGCCGACGTGCGTGACGTCCACGCCACGCTCGACCGCGCGCTGGGTGCCGGGCACGCGATCCTCGCCGCCGGCGGCACCGCGCTGGACGCGGTGGAGGCGGCGGTGTTGGTTCTGGAGGAGTCGCCGCGTTTCAACGCCGGCAAGGGTGCGGTGTTCAACGCCGAGGGTGGCCACGACCTGGACGCGGCTGTGATGGAAGGCCACACCCGGCGCGCCGGTGCGGTGGCCGGGCTGACCACGGTGCGCAATCCGGTCCGGCTGGCCCGGGCGGTGATGGAGCACAGCCCGCACGTATTCCTGGCCGGCGACGGGGCCGAGGCCTTCGCCGACACCCGGACCGATATCGCACGCGTGCCCAACGACTGGTTCGATACCGAGTCGCGCCGCCGTGCACTGGAAAACGCGCAACGCAAGGCCGCCATCGGCGAGGCGCCGGATGCGTACTTCGGCACCGTCGGCGCGGTGGCGCTGGACGTGCACGGCCACATTGCCGCCGCGACCAGTACCGGCGGCATGACCAACAAGAAGTGGGGCCGGGTCGGCGACGTGCCGGTGATCGGCGCGGGCACATGGGCGGACGCGCGCTGCGGGGTATCGGGCACAGGCTGGGGCGAGTTCTACATCCGCAACGCCGTGGCGCACGACATCTGCGCCCGCGTGGCCTACCGTGGCGACAGCCTGGCCGAGGCGGCCGAGGAGGTCGTCAACCGGATCGTGCCGGCCGACGGGGGCGACGGCGGCGCCATCGCGCTGGACGCCGACGGCAACATCGCCATGCCGTTCAACAGCGGCAGCATGTTCCGCGGCTGGATCCACCCCGACGGCCGCCGCGGCACGGCCATCCACGAGGCGGACGACGCGCGCTGACGCGGAGGCGGCAGGCCCTGCCTTCGGCCCCCACCGTCCATGGACCTGAACGGGTCGAGCCGGCGTGGAGTGCGGGGCTTGTGGCAAAATCGCGGCCTTGCGGCCGGCCCGGGCCGTGGCGCCGGCGCACGCCGGGGCCAACCCCTCCAAGCTGCCGCCATCCACTCCATGCCGAAAACGCACGCGTTCCCGAGCGCCCTGCGCTCGCCAGCCTCTGCCGATGCCATGACCATGGAGCGTGCCTGAGATGGCCGACGAACTCGGCCACCTGCCGCGCCGTCCGGACCGCATCCTCAAGGCCGCGAAGTGGTCGATGCAGGGCCTATGGGCGGCATGGCTGCACGAGTCGTCGTTCCGCCTGGAGGTCTACCTGTTCGCGGTGCTGGCACCGCTGGCCTGGTGGCTCGGCGACACGCCGGTGGAGCGCGTGCTGCTGATCGGTTCGATGTTGCTGGTGATGAGCGTGGAGCTGCTGAACTCGTCCATCGAGGCGGTGATCGAGCGCTACGGCGCCGAGTTCCACGAGCTGGCCGGCCGCGCCAAGGACATGGGATCGGCGGCCGTGTTCGTGCTGATGCTCAACGTGGCCCTGACCTGGGGCGTGATCCTGGTGCCGCGCCTGCTCCAGCCCTGACAGCTGCACCCCATTATTCGTTCTCGCCCAAGGAATTCCTTCCGTGCTTGAAATGCTTTCCGATCCGCAGGTCTGGTTGACCCTCATCACCCTCAGCTCCATCGAGATCGTGCTGGGCATCGACAACCTGGTCTTCATCTCCATCGCGGTCAGCAAGCTGCCGGTGCACCAGCGCGAGGTCGCACGCAAGTTCGGCATCGCGGTGGCGTGCATCACCCGCATCGCGCTGCTGCTCACGCTGGCGTGGCTGGCCGGCCTGACGAGCGACCTGTTCACCGTGCTGGGGCAGGGCATTTCGGTGCGCGACCTGGTACTGGTCCTGGGCGGTGCCTTCCTGGTGGTCAAGGGCGTGATGGAAATCCGCGACTCGATCGAGGGCGAGCACGAGTCCGAGGACGTCCACACCAAGCCGCTGGCCTCGTTCTGGATGGTGATCGCGCAGATCGCGGTAATCGATATCGTGTTCTCGCTGGACTCGGTCATCGCCGCCGTCGGCCTGGCCAACCAGACCTGGATCATGGTCGTGGCCATCCTGCTGGCGGTCGCGGTGATGCTCATGGCGGCCACGCCGCTGGGCAAGTTCATCGATCGCAACCCGACCATCAAGATGCTGGCGCTGGCCTTCATCGTGCTGATCGGCGTGTACCTGGTCGCCGACGGCCTGGAGATGCACATCCCGCGTGGATACATCTACGGTGCCATGGGCTTCTCGGCGCTGGTCGAGATCCTCAACCTGTGGGCGCGCCGCAACAGCCGCCGCCGGGTGCTGGAGACCTGACGGCGACGCGGCGCGTCGTCACGCCGCGTCCATTGCGCGCGGCCGGGGGGCGGTGGTGCAATGCGCCATCGCCCGCGTCGGAGCCGCCCCATGTCCCTCACCGTCCTGCGTCGTGCTGGCCTGCGTGCCGGCGCGTTGGCCCTCGCCGCGCTGCTGCTGTCGGGCTGCGGCTACAACACCATCCAGCAGAAGGACGAGGCCGTGAACGCGGCCTGGTCGCAGGTGCTCAACGTCTACAAGCGGCGCGCCGACCTGGTGCCCAACCTGGTCGCCAGCGTGCGCGGCTACGCCAGCCATGAGCGCGAGGTGCTGACGGCGGTGACCGAGGCGCGCTCGCGCGTGGGCAGCATCAACGTCAATGCCGACGACCCGGCGTCGATCGAGCAGTTCCAGCAGGCGCAGGGCGAGTTGCAGAGCGCGATCGGCCGCCTGCTGGTCGTGGCCGAGAACTACCCGCAGCTCAAGGCCAACCAGAACTTCCTGCAACTGCAGGCGCAGCTGGAAGGCACCGAGAACCGCATCACCGTGGAGCGCCAGCGCTACATCCAGGCGGTGCAGGATTACAACACCTACATCCGCTCGTTCCCGCAGAACCTCACCGCCAAGCTCTTCGGCTACGCGCCCAAGCCCAACTTCTCGGTGGAGAACGAGGCCGAACTGGCCGAGCCGCCGACGGTCGACTTCGAGTCGCCCGCACCCGCGGCTGGCTGAGCACGCCATGGCGGCATGGCCCAAGCGGCTGCGCATCCGGCTGGCCGGTGTCGTCGCGTGCGCGGCGCTGCTGCTCGCCACGACCGTATCGGCGCAGGATCTGGCCCCGATCCCGGCACTGGATACGCCCGTGGTCGATACCACGGCCACCCTGGACGCGGCGGCCCGTGCGCGCCTCCAGGCGCAGGCGCTCGACCTGCAGCGCCGCAAGGGCAGCCAGCTGCAGGTGCTGGTGGTGCCGACCACGCAACCCGAGGACATCGCCCAGTACGCCGTGCGGGTGTTCGACCAGTGGCGTCTGGGCCGCGAGGGCGTCGACGACGGCGTGCTGCTGCTGGTCGCCAAGGACGACCGGCGGGTGCGCATCGAGGTGGGCTACGGACTGGAAGGCGCTATTCCCGACGCCACCGCCTCGCGCGTGGTGCAGGAATACCTGGTGCCCCGCTTCCGCGAGGGCGACTACGCCGGCGGCATCGAACAGGCAACCGGGGTGCTGGTCGGCCTGGTCGACGGCGAGCCGTTGCCGCCGCCGATGGCCGACAGCGCGCGCGAGCGCGGGCGCTCCGGGGGCGGCTGGATCCTGGCGGTATTCGCGGCGGTCTTCGTCGCGCAGTTCGTGCGTGCGATTTTCGGCCGCGCGCCGCGCCCCCTGCGTGGCCTGGCGGGGGCGGCGGCATCGGGCGGCGTCGGCTGGCTGCTGGGCTCGCTGGCCACGGGACTTATCGGCGGCGTGATCGGGTTGTTGTTCGGCCTGGCCGCTGCGCCAAGCGGGCGCTTCGCCCGCAGCGGCCATGGCCACGCCGGGACCTGGGGTGGCATGGGCGGCGGCCACTGGGGTGGCGGCGGTTTCGGTGGCGGTGGCGGCTGGTCGGGTGGCGGCGGCATGAGCGGAGGCGGTGGCGCCTCAGGGAGTTGGTGACATGGCCAGCCTGACGCGATGGCTGCGCCACCTGTTCGCGCCTTCGGTCGAGCGGTGGCTGGACGCAGGTGCGATGGCGCGCATTGCCGATGCGATCGAGGCCTCCGAGCGGCTGCACGACGGTGAGATCTGCTTCGCGGTGGAGGCCGGGCTGCCCGCCAGCGCCCTGTGGGATGGCCAATCGCCGCGCGAACGCGCCCGTGAGGTGTTCGCCCGCCTGGGCGTCTGGGACACCTCCGGCAACAACGGCGTACTGCTGTACCTGCTGGTCGCCGACCACCGGATCGAAATCGTGGCCGACCGCGGCTTCGACGGCCGTGTCGATGCCGGCGAGTGGCGCGCGGCGTGCGAGCGCATCGAACAGGGCCTGCGGGCCGGCGAGCCCGCTGCCGCCATCGTCGCGGGCGTCGAAGCGATGGCCGCGTTGATCTCGCCGCACTTCCCGCCCACCGAAGGCGGCGCCGACAACGAACTGTGCAACCGGCCGCGGGTGCTCTGAGCATTCGCTGCCGCCGCAGGCCAGCATCCGTCCGACAGGACTTCCGGCGCGTTCGGCGGCTCGCGTCCGTCGGGCACAATAGCCGGCATTGCCGACAGCCCGAGGCCGCATGACCATCCTGCACCAGATCGACCCGATCGCCTTGGACCTGGGTCCGCTCCAGATCCACTGGTATGGCGTCATGTACCTGCTCGGCTTCGGCCTGGCGTGGTGGCTGGGTCGCCTGCGGGTGCGCCAGGGCCGCCTGCCCGGCGTCGACGAACAGGCCTACGGCGACCTGTTGTTCTACGCCATGCTCGGCGTCGTGCTGGGCGGTCGGCTCGGTTACGTCTTTTTCTATGCCTTCGACGCGCTGCTCGACGACCCGCTGATGCTGGTGCGGATCTGGGAGGGCGGCATGAGCTTCCACGGCGGCCTCGTCGGCGTAATGGCCGCGGCGCTGTGGTGGGCACGCCGGCATCGCCTGCACTTCTTCGACGTGATGGACTTCGTCGCGCCGCTGGTGCCGCCGGGGCTGGGTTTCGGTCGACTGGGCAATTACATCGGCGGTGAGTTGTGGGGCAAGCCTACGGAAGCCGGCTGGGGCGTCGTCTTCCCGAACGCGCCGATGGGCGAATATACCGGCGCCTCGATGGAGCGCCTGCGCGAGCTTCACGCCTCGGGCGCGCTGGATGCCTATGCGCGCCATCCCTCGCAGCTCTACCAGGCGCTGCTTGAGGGCTTGGTGATGTTCGTTGCGCTTTGGTGGTTCTCGAAGAAGCCGCGGCCGCGCTACGCGGTGTCGGGCCTGTTCGCGCTGCTGTATGGCGTGTTCCGGTTCGTGGTCGAGTTCGTTCGCGTGCCCGACGCGCAGCTCGGGTATCTCGCTTTCGGCTGGTTGACGATGGGGCAGGTGCTGAGCCTGCCGCTGGTCGCGCTCGGCCTGTTCCTGCTGTGGCTGTCGCGGCGCTCGCCAACGCTGGCGCCCGCACCCGTCGCTGCTGCCCCCCGGAGCTGACATGGACGCCTATCTCGACCTGCTGCGCCACGTCCTCGACCACGGCCGCGAGAAGGCCGACCGCACCGGCACCGGCACGCGCTCGGTGTTCGGCTGGCAGATGCGCTTCAACCTGGAGGACGGCTTCCCGCTGGTCACCACGAAGAAGCTGCACCTGCGCTCGATCATCCACGAGCTGCTCTGGTTCCTGAAGGGCGAGACCAACGTTGCCTACCTGCGCGAGAACAAGGTCTCGATCTGGGACGAGTGGGCGGACGAGGGCGGCGAGCTCGGCCCGGTGTACGGCAAGCAGTGGCGCCGCTGGGCAGGCGCGGACGGCGTGGAGATCGACCAGATCCGCTGGGTGGTCGAGGAGATCAGGCGCAATCCGGATTCGCGCCGGCTGATCGTCTCGGCCTGGAACGTCGCCGACCTGCCAGACATGGCGCTGATGCCGTGCCACACGCTGTTCCAGTTCTATGTCGCCGACGGCAAGTTGAGCTGCCAGCTTTACCAGCGCAGCGGCGACATCTTCCTGGGCGTGCCGTTCAACATCGCCAGCTACGCGCTGCTGACGCACATGGTGGCGCAGGCCTGCGGGCTCGGCGTCGGCGATTTCGTGCACACGCTGGGCGATGCGCACCTGTATTCCAATCACTTCGAACAGGCACGCCAGCAGCTGTCACGCACGCCGCGCGCGTTGCCGGAGTTGCGCCTGAACCCGGCGGTCACCGATCTGTTCGCGTTCGGCTTCGACGACATCGCCATCGAAGGCTATGACCCGCATCCGGCGATCAAGGCGCCGGTGGCGGTTTGACCCCAGCTTCGCCCATGCCAGCGCTGGTGCTGATCGCCGCACTGGACCGCAATCGCGCCATCGGGCGCGACAACGACCTGCCGTGGCGCCTGCCTGACGACCTCAAGCGCTTCAAGGCGCTGACGCTGGGCAAGCCGGTGCTGATGGGGCGGCGTACCGCCGTATCTCTCGGCCGCGCGCTGCCGGGCAGGGCGAACCTCGTGTTGACGCGCTCGGGCGCTGTCCCGTTCGAGGGCATGCAGGTGGTGGCGTCAGTGGACGCGGCGTTGCAGCAGGCGCGTGAGCTGGGTGCGCAGGAGCTGTGCGTGATCGGCGGTGGTGAGGTCTACACCCTGTGCCTGCCGCTCGCCTGCCGGATGCACCTGACGCACGTCGGCACCGAGGTGGCGGATGCCGATGCGTACTTCCCGGCGTTCGACGCGGCGCACTGGCGCGTGACGCACCGCGAGCCACACCCGGCCGACGCGCGCCATGCGCTGGCGTTCGAGTTCGTGGACTACGAGTCGCTGGACGGACGGGGCGGCTGAGGCTGCGCGTCG
>Ga0156725_1019_pt5 | contig 9189 bp, 9 predicted proteins | sample RifOxyD1_FD_112054 | JGI IMG/M metagenome (GOLD analysis project Ga0156725, IMG submission 112054) | Xanthomonadales bacterium RIFOXYD1_FULL_69_11
CCAACAACACCTGGCATGCGACCGATGCGCTCGACCTGACGCTGGGCCTTCGCTACACGCGCGAGGACAAGGCGCTGGACTCGGCGTACTCGAACCCCAACGGCAGCCCCGGCTGCTCGGCGATGCTGTCGCCGGAAGGCCAGGCGCGCATCGCCCAGGCGCTGCTGTCGCGCGGCGTGCCGGCGGCGGCATTGGGGTCGGTGATCCCGCAGGTGATCGGCTACGGCTGCCTGCCCTGGGCCAACCCGCTGCACAACGGTCGCGCCAGCCGCCAGGAGCGCGAGGAGAAGGAGTGGTCGGGAACGCTCAAGGCGGCCTACCGCTGGAACGACACCTGGATGACCTACGCCTCGGCCGCGCGTGGCTACAAGGCGGGCGGTTTCAACCTGGACCGCGTGCAGTCCAACACCGGCCTGTCCAGCGGCACCGCGGGCATCTTCCCGGTGGCTGACACCTCGTTCCCGGGCGAATTCGTCGACAGCTACGAGCTGGGCGCCAAGACCACCTGGGCCGGCGGCAACCTGCTGGTCAACGCCACGCTGTTCCACCAGACCTACGAGGACTTCCAGCTCAACAGCTTCCTCGGTACCAGCTTCGTGGTGCGGTCGATCCCCGAGGTCGTCTCACAGGGCATCGATGCCGAGGTGCTGTGGAACACGGGTTTCGACGGCCTGTCCTTCCAGGGCGGCATGACCTACGCCGACACCCGCTACGGCGACGAGGTGCCGGGGCCCGACTTCGTCGAGCCCGCCGGCGCGCTGTACAAGCTGCCGGGCAGCCGCGTGAGCTTCGCGCCGCTGTGGTCGACGTCCGGTGCCGTGACCTACGAGTGGGGGTTCGGCGCGGACCTGGTGGGCCGGTTCAACCTGGGCGCCAAGTACATGTCCGAGTTCAACACCGGCTCGGACCTGGACGTGGAAAAGGTCCGGGAGGGGTACACCCTCGTCAACGCCCGGCTCGGGTTCGGCGCGCGCGACCGCAGCTGGATGGTGGAGCTGTGGGGACAGAACATCACCGATGAGGAGTACTACCAGGTGGGCTTCGACGCCCCGCTGCAGAACGTCTCGCCGGTGCCGGGCAATCCGTTCAACTCCTACAACGCGTTCCCGGGCGCGCCGGCGACCTACGGCGTCACGCTGCGGGTGATGTACTGACGGGGTAGGGCACTCCGATGCGGTACCCACGCGCCCGGCCGGAAACGGCCGGGCGCTTCGCTATCATGCGGGGCATGAGCAAAGACGTCTCCGATGCCGCGCTGCAGGCGCAGGCCGAACGGGTCGCACAGGCGGCCCTCCAGCACCACCAGCGCCTGGTCACCGCCGAGAGCTGCACCGGCGGCTGGATCGCCAAGACCCTGACCGACGTGGCCGGCTCCTCGGGCTGGTTCGATTGCGGAATGGCGGCCTACAGCTACGAAGCAAAGCAGGCGATGCTGGGCGTCAGCCCGCACACGCTGGAGGACCACGGCGCGGTCAGCCGGGAAACCGTGATCGAGATGGTGTCCGGGGCGCTGGTGCATTCCGGCGCCACGATCGCCGTGGCCGTCACCGGCATCGCGGGGCCCGGCGGCGGGACCGACGACAAACCCGTCGGCACCGTCTGGATCGCATGGAAGCGCCGCGGGGGCTACCCGACCGCGCTGGTGTTCCATTTCGACGGCGACCGCGAGGCCATCCGCCGGCAGACGGTTGCAGCGGCCCTGCACGGGCTGCTCGAACTGATGGGCTGACCGCCTGTCGGTCGTTTCGGCAGGCCGGTTGCATTCGGCGTCAGGCTGTTAGTAGTATTGCTACCAATGGACCTGACCGATACCCAGCGCAGCATCCTCGGGCTGATCGCCGAGCGGATCGAGGCCGAGGGCGTGCCACCTTCGCAGACGGAGATCGCCCGCGCGATGGGCTTCAACAGCGTGCGCGCGGCGCAGTACCACCTGGAAGCCCTGGAGCGGGCGGGCGCGATCGAACGGCGTGCGGGCCGGGCGCGGGGCATCCGGTTGCTGGTGGATGCCCAGCCGATCGAGCAGGCAGCCGTAGCGCCGGATACCGACAGCGATGCCCTCCGGCTCCCGGTACTCGGTCGTGTCGCGGCGGGTGCGCCGATCGGTGCCGACATCGGCTCGGACGACTACGTGCTGCTGGACCGCGTGTTCTTTTCCCCCGCGCCGGACTACCTGCTGAAGGTGCAGGGCGATTCCATGCGCGACGAGGGCATCTTCGACGGCGACCTGATCGGCGTGCACCGCACCCGAGATGCCCGCTCCGGCCAGATCGTCGTCGCCCGGATCGATGACGAGGTCACGGTCAAGCTGCTGAAGATCGGTTCGGACCGCATCCGGCTGCTGCCGCGCAACCCCGACTACGCGCCCATCGATGTGCTGCCGGACCAGGACTTCGCCATCGAAGGGCTCTACTGCGGCCTGGTGAGGCCCAACCGTTGATCCGCGGTCGCGGCCCGGAACTGTCCGTCATCCCCACGCGGTGTTTTCCCACCGCTGGTCCAGCTCCCTTCCCCTGCCGGCGTCCCCCACGGGACGCTACGGTGCCGTTCCGGGTCGCAGCCCGTGCGACCACCCCGGCCTAGAGTGCCCCCAATCCCGATGCCACCCAAGGAATCCACGATGGACGAGAACAAGAAGCGCGCCCTTTCCGCCGCACTGGGCCAGATCGAAAAGCAGTTCGGCAAGGGCTCGGTCATGCGCATGGGCGACCGTGTCGTGGAGGCCGCCGAGGTCATCGGCACCGGCTCGCTGATGCTGGACATCGCGCTTGGCATCGGCGGCCTGCCCAAGGGCCGCGTGGTCGAGATCTACGGCCCCGAATCCTCGGGCAAGACGACGCTGACGCTTCAGGCGATCGCCGAATGCCAGAAGAAGGGCGGCACCGCGGCTTTCATCGATGCCGAGCACGCGCTTGACCCCACCTATGCGGCCAAGCTGGGCGTCAACGTCGACGACCTGCTGCTGTCGCAACCCGACACCGGCGAGCAGGCGTTGGAGATCGCCGACATGCTGGTGCGCTCGGGCGCGGTGGACATGGTTGTCGTCGATTCCGTCGCAGCGCTGACGCCGCGCGCCGAGATCGAGGGCGAGATGGGCGACCAGCTCCCCGGCCTGCAGGCGCGCCTGATGAGCCAGGCGTTGCGCAAGCTGACCGGCAACATCAAGCGCTCCAACTGCCTGGTGATCTTCATCAACCAGCTGCGCCACAAGATCGGCATCATGATGCCCGGCCAGAGTCCCGAGACCACCACCGGTGGCAACGCGCTGAAGTTCTATGCATCGGTGCGCCTGGACATCCGTCGCATCGGCGCGATCAAGAAGGGCGACGAGATCATCGGCAACCAGACCAAGATCAAGGTCGTGAAGAACAAGATGGCGCCGCCGTTCAAGCAGGTCATCACCGAGATCCTCTACGGGCAGGGCATCTCCCGCGAGGGCGAGCTGATCGACATGGGCGTGGAAGCCAAGCTGGTCCAGAAGGCGGGCGCCTGGTACAGCCTGGGCGAGGAGCGCATCGGGCAGGGCAAGGAGAACGCCCGCCAGTACCTCAAGGAGAACCCGGAACTGGCCCGCCAGCTCGAGGCGACCCTGCGCGAGCAGTTCGTCCCGGCCGAAGCCAGCCGCGACGAAGGCAAGGACGACGACTCGGAGGACTGAGCCCACGCGGCGCGGTAAACGATGGCCACCCCAGACAGTCCGACACCCGGTACCGGTCCTGCCCGGCAGCCGGAGTCGTCCGGGTCCGCTCAGACTGCGGATCAGGCAGACGCGAGACTGGACGGGGTGGCCGTCGCATCGGAGGGCGCCGGAGCGGCGCCGGAACTGCTGTTCCCCGAGGGCGACACAGGTTCCACCGGGACCGGGCGCAAGAAGCGCGGCCGGGCGCCGGCCAGCACCACCCAGCGGGCACTTGCCCTGCTGGTGCGCCGTGAGCACTCGGCCCGGGAACTCACCCGCAAGCTGGTGGCGCGGGGACTCGACCCCGACGAGGTGCGTGAGTCGGTGGACCGGCTGGCCGACGCCGGCTGGCAGGACGACACGCGATTCGCCGAAAGCCTGGTCCGCAGTCGTGCCGCCAGCGGCTACGGGCCCATCCACGTGCGCGCCGAGCTGGGCACGCACGGCCTGGACAGCGAAGCAATCAACGCGGCCATGGAGGGCTTCGACGGGGACTGGACGGAACAGGCCCGCGACCTGGCTCGCCGCCGGTGCGGCCCGCCACGCGACGACCTCGCATGGCGCCGGAAAGTCGCCGACCTGCTGGCGCGGCGCGGCTTCCCGGGGGACATCATCCGGGCGGTGAGCCGGTTCGATCCCGACGACGTCTTCTAGCCTCACGGCCGCGGCTTCTGCCTGTTACGCTTGTCGGCTCGCCCGGTTGACGCTGCCGCCAGACGGCCCCACGTTGGGAGCTCCGGCGGGCGTCGACCTGCCCAGCCCTCCGATCCGCGTGCCAGGCATGAAAACGACCAACGACGTCCGTCGCGACTTCATCGAGTTCTTCCGCGACAAGGCCCACACCATTGTCCCGTCCGCACCGCTGGTGCCGGCCAACGACCCGACGCTGTTGTTCACCAACTCGGGCATGGTGCAGTTCAAGAACGTGTTCCTGGGCAGCGAAAAGCCGGGCTATGTCCGCGCGGCCGACGTGCAGCGCTGCCTGCGCGCCGGCGGCAAGCACAACGACCTGGACCAGGTGGGCTACACCGCGCGTCACCACACCTTCTTCGAGATGCTGGGCAACTGGTCGTTCGGCGACTACTTCAAGGAAGACGCCATCAAATGGGCGTGGCAGCTGCTGACCGAGGTCTGGAAGCTGCCGGCCGACCGCCTGACCGTCACCGTGTACCAGACCGATGACGAGGCCTACGCCATCTGGCGCGACCAGGTGGGCGTGCCCGAGTCGCGCATCATCCGCATCGGCGACAACAAGGGCGCGCCGTACGCTTCCGACAACTTCTGGCAGATGGCCGACACCGGGCCCTGCGGTCCGTGCACGGAAATTTTCTACGACCACGGCGAGCACATCGCTGGCGGCCCGCCGGGTTCCCCGGACGAGGATGGCGACCGCTTCATCGAGATCTGGAACTTGGTCTTCATGCAATTCGACCGCCAGCCGGACGGCACGCTCGCGCCGCTGCCGGCGCCGTGCGTGGACACCGGCATGGGACTGGAGCGCATTTCGGCGGTGCTCCAGGGCGTGCATGGCAACTACGAGATCGACCTGTTCCAGCGCCTGATCGGCGCGGCTGCCGAGGCCACCGCAACGAGTGACCGCAGCAACAAGTCGCTGCGCGTGATCGCCGACCACATCCGCGCCTGCGCGTTCTTGATCGTCGACGGCGTGCTGCCGTCCAACGAGGGCAGGGGCTACGTCCTGCGCCGGATCATCCGCCGCGCGCTGCGCCATGGCTGGATGCTCGGCCAGAAGCAGCCGTTCTTCCACCGCATGGTTCCCGTGCTGGTGGAGGTAATGGGCGAGGCCTATCCGGAGCTGGCTGCAAAGCAGGAGTTCGTCGAGCGTGCGCTGCAGGCAGAGGAGGAGCGCTTCGCCGAAACGCTCGACTCGGGCATGCGCATCTTCGACGAGGTCGCGTCGCGCTCGCAGGGCACCATCCCCGGCGCCGATGCGTTCCGGCTGTACGACACGTACGGCTTCCCCGTCGACCTGACCGCCGACATCGCGCGCGAGCGCGGCCTGTCCGTGGACATGGCGGGGTTCGACGTGGCGATGGCGCAGCAGCGCGAAACGGCGCGCGCCGCCGGCAAGTTCGGCAATGCGACCACGCTGCCTGCCGAGCTGGCCGCGCAACTGCCGGCCACCGAATTCCTGGGTTACGACCGCCTGACCGAAGGCGGGCTCGAAGTAGTGGCGCTGCTGCGCGACGGCCGTCCGGTGGACGTGCTTGAAGCGGGCGAGGCAGGCGTGGTGCTCCTCGACCGCACGCCGTTCTATGCCGAGAGCGGCGGCCAGGTCGGCGATGCCGGCGAGCTGGACGAGGCCGGTACCCGCTTCAAGGTGGTCGACACGGTCAAGTTCGCCGGCCAGTTCCATGGCCACATCGGCACGCTGACGGCCGGCACCCTGCGTCGCGGCGATCGTGTACTGGGCGCGGTGGACGAGGCGCGCCGCGCCAGCACCGTGCTCAATCACTCCGCGACCCACCTGCTGCATTCGGCGCTGCGCAGCGTGCTGGGCGAGCACGTAGTGCAGAAGGGTTCGCTGGTGGCGCCCGATCGCTTGCGTTTCGATTTCTCGCACTTCCAGCCAGTGACAGCCGTGGAGCTGGCCGAGATCGAGCGCCGGGTCAACGACGAGATCCGTGGCAACCACGCCGCGGAGATCCACAACATGGGCATGCAGGAAGCGCTGGATTTCGGCGCGCTGGCCCTGTTCGGCGAGAAGTACGGCGACCAGGTGCGCGTGTTGCGCATGGGCGGCACGTCGACTGAACTGTGTGGCGGCACGCACGTGTCGCGCACCGGCGACATCGGCGTGTTCAAGATCGTCTCCGAAGGCGGTGTCTCTGCTGGCGTCCGCCGGATCGAGGCATTGACCGGGCAGGGGGCGCTTGACCATATCGCGCAGGAAGAACGCCAGTTGGGCGAGGCCGCGCAGTTGCTCGGTGCTCCGACTGCAGAGCTTGTCGACAAGCTCCGCAGCGTGCTGGAGCGCCAGAAGAAGCTGGAGCGCGAGCTGGAATCGCTGAAGGCGAAGGCCGCCAGTGGCGCCACCGCCGACCTGGGCGCCGCGGCAAAGGACGTCGCCGGAATCAAGGTGCTGGCCAGCCGGCTGGATGGCTTCGACGCCAAGGCCCTGCGTGACGCCGTGGACCGGCTCAAGCAGCAACTGGGCGACGCCGTGATCATCCTGGCCGGTGCCGAGGGCGGCAAGGCCGCGCTGGTTGCGGGTGTCAGCGGCGCGGCGGCCGGCAAGGTGAAGGCCGGTGACCTGCTGGGCCACGTGGCCGGCCAGATCAACGGCCGGGGCGGCGGTCGGCCTGACATGGCGCAGGGCGGGGGCGACGACGGCCCGGCCTTGAAGGACGCTCTGGCCGGGGTTGCCGCGTGGGTTGAACATCGCCTGACCTGATCCGGCCAACCCATGACTTCCATCGCTTGTGGCAGTGCCGCTGGCGTACAATAATCGCCGTTTGTTCAATCACTGGAAGCGCTTCCACCGGGGCGCAATCGTCGGCCCACGAGCGGCCGGCCGAGGAGAATTACCCATGCTTATCCTGACGCGTCGCGTCGGTGAGACCCTGATGATCGGCGACTCGGTGACCGTCACCGTGCTCGGCGTCAAGGGCAACCAGGTCCGTATCGGCATCACCGCGCCCAAGGACGTGGCCGTGCACCGGGAAGAAATCTACCAGCGCATCCAGCGTGGCGACGCGCCCGCGGATGACGCCAAGGATGCGGCAGTCTGAGGAAAGGTTTGCCGCGCGTGGGGTGAGCCGTTATGCTTCCCGCCCGCACGAAGTTGGATGTGCCGCGGAGAGTTGCCCGAGTGGCTGAAGGGGCTCCCCTGCTAAGGGAGTATAGGGTTTATAGCTCTATCGAGGGTTCGAATCCCTCACTCTCCGCCAGTTACACCGCCGCCTTGCAGCGGCATGACACTGCCAGCGGAATCGATCCCGTGACGCGGTGGACGAGTCGAAAAAGTCGAGAAAAATGTTTGACGGGATTCGCTCCGGTCGCCATAATTCTCCGACTACGCGCCCGTAGCTCAGCTGGATAGAGCACCAGGCTACGAACTTGGGGGTCGGAGGTTCGAATCCTTCCGGGCGCGCCAATACAGAAGAAGAAAGCCGGCGAGCATATCGCCGGCTTTTTTCTTTTTGGGCCGCGGTACACGACGTCAGTGATGGCATGTCGAGCGGCTCACTGGAGCGTCGGCACCCGACCGTCGTCGTTCGATCACGTCCTCCCGCGTTGGACGTCCTCGCACAGCCAGTCGGCGATCGCGTCGGGTGTGCGCATCCAGGCGAAATGATCGGCCTCGGTGTCGACGTGGACCGCGCCTATGCGCCGCGTCTGCGTACGTGCATGGGGAAATTTCGCGAGCAGGAAGTCGAGCGACGACATGGGCGCCAGCCAGTCGTCGTCCAGCACCACGCCCCGGATACGGGGCGCGGCGGACGCCATGGCGCCTTCAAGATCGACGTCGATGCCGCGCGCCGCGTAGCGCCCTGTCAGGGCGGTCGCTGCCCAATCGGCCATGACGCCCGGCGCTTCCTGCCCGCCGAAACCGATACGGCGGCCGGGCAGGGCGCCGAACCGCTTCGCCAGCCACGGCAGGAATCGATAGGCGAGCGGGAGTGCGTAGCGGACCGGGCGCGGAAAGGCCCGCCAGTAAGGCGCGCCGCTGGCGACCAGCCAGAGCTGCCGCGCCGCATCCGGCGCCAGTCCGAGATGGCAGCAGGCGAGCTGTCCGCCGAGACTGTGGCCGCCCACGACGCGTACGAGACCCGGCAGCCGTTGCCGCAGAGCGGCTTCGCTTGCCGGCAGGTCGACCGTCAGGAGCTCGCGGTATCCCCAGTTGCATCCGTGGCCCGCGCGCAGCGAGCTGCTGCCATGCCCGCGCCATTCGTGCATGAAGGTAGCAATCCCGTGCCGGGCCAGGGACTGCGCGAATGGCTGGTAATGGCGTGCGGCCACGCCGAGGGCCGGCAACCACAGCAGCGTCGCGACCGGATCGCGCGGCAATGTCACCGACAGCGAATACCGGTGTCCGTCTTCTGCACGGACCTGGATCTCTTCGATGCCGTCGCTCATTGCACGCGCGCCGCACCGAAGTGGTCGAGCACGACCACGGGGCCCTTGCCGGGCCGGTATCCCAGCGCCAGCGCCCGCGCGATGTAGGCGGTGGCGGCTTCGCAGGCATCGCGCACGGTGAGGCCCAGGCACAGATGGGCGGCGATCGCCGAGGCCAACGTGCAGCCCGTGCCGTGGCCTTCCACGGTCAATCGTTCGTGGGTGAACTCGGTACCGTCCGGCCCGTCGAGCAGGCGATCGATGACCTGAGCGCCCTCATCGAGGTGCCCACCCTTGAGCAATATCGCTCTCGCGCCCGCGGCCCGGAGCGCTTGCAACGCGTCGGCGGCTTCGGCCGCGCTGGTGATCGGATGGCCGAGCAGCAGTTCCGCTTCGGGGATGTTGGGGGTCAGGACGGTCGACATCGGCAGTAG
>Ga0156725_1065_pt1 | contig 9158 bp, 5 predicted proteins | sample RifOxyD1_FD_112054 | JGI IMG/M metagenome (GOLD analysis project Ga0156725, IMG submission 112054) | Xanthomonadales bacterium RIFOXYD1_FULL_69_11
CAGGTAGCCGCCGTCGGTGATCACCCACGGCTCGTTGAGCGTTACCCATTTCTTCACCCGGCCGTCGAGCGCACGGTACATCGTCGAAGCGTATTCGGCGAACCAGTCCGCGCAGTCGCGGTTGAGCCAGCCGCCGCGGTCGTCCAGCGCCGCCGGCAGGTCCCAGTGATAGAGGGTCAGCAGCGGCTCGATGCCGTTCTCCAGCAGCTCGTCCACCAGGCGCGAGTAGAAGTCGACGCCGGCCGGGTTGACGCGCCCCGTGCCCTCCGGGTGGATGCGCGACCACGACACGCTGAAGCGGTAGGCCTGCAGGCCGAGCTCGCGCATCAGCTTCACGTCGTCCTTCCAGCGGCGGTAGTGGTCGCAGGCGACATCGCCGGTGTCGCCATTGAGCGTCATGCCCGGGGTGTGCGCGAAGCGGGTCCAGATGCTGGGCCCGGCGCCATCGGCCATCGGCGAGCCTTCGATCTGGTGCGCGGCCGTGGCGGCCCCCCAGAGGAATCCGTCGGGAAAGGTGCGCTGGCTCATTCGAAAGGGCCTCCTGCGGGGCGGTGGGCCGCGTGGCGGATGCGGCATGTAAACGGTTACATTGCAGGATAGCGGAGCCTGCCGGCAATTGCATTGCGCCCGTCGGCGGTCCGTATGATCGGCCAGCGGTTCGCCCGTCGGGCCCGCCGCGACCCATCCGGAGAACGCATGGCCAAGGTCACCCTGGAGCGCTTGCGCAAGGTCTATCCCAACGATGTGGTGGGCGTGGACGACGCCACCTTCGAGGTCGCCGACGGCGAACTGCTGGTGCTGGTGGGACCGTCGGGCTGCGGCAAGTCGACGCTGCTGCGGATGATCGCCGGGCTGGAGTCGATCACCTCGGGCACGCTGCGCATCGGCGACCGCGTGGTCAACGACGTGCCGCCCAAGGACCGGGACATCGCGATGGTGTTCCAGAGCTACGCGCTGTACCCGCACATGACCGTGGCCGAGAACCTGGGCTTCGCCCTGAAGCTGCGCGGCCACGACAGGGCCACGGTCGCCGCGCGCGTCAAGGAGGCCGCTGCCGTGCTCAAACTGGACGCGCTGCTGGACCGCAAGCCGGCGGCGCTGTCGGGCGGCCAACGCCAGCGTGTCGCACTGGGGCGTGCGCTGGTGCGGCACCCACAGGTGTTCCTGCTGGACGAGCCGCTGTCCAACCTCGACGCCAAGCTGCGCGGCGGCATGCGCGTGGAGATCGCGCGGCTGCACCGCCAGCTGGACGCGACGATGGTGTACGTCACCCACGACCAGATCGAGGCGATGACGCTGGGGCAGCGCATCGTGGTGCTCCGAGACGGCCGCATCCAGCAGATCGATACGCCCATGGCGCTGTACGAACGCCCGGCCAACCTGTTCGTCGCCACGTTCCTCGGCAGCCCCGGCATGAACGTGCTGCGCGGAAGGTTGGAGCAGGCGGACGGGCTGCGTCTGGTCACCGGCAGCGGGAGCGCCCCGGTCGACCTGACCGCCGCCGGGCTGGCGGTGGACGCGGCGTGGCTCGGTCGCGACGTCGCGCTGGGCATCCGGCCCGAGCACCTGCAGCCGACACGGGACGGGCAGGCTGCCGCACTGGCACCCACGGTCGAAGTGATCGAGCCGGTGGGCAACGAAATATTCGTCAACCTCCGCCACGGCGATGCCGGCTTGGTCGCCCGCTGCCCGCCGCAGGTGCTGCCGGCCCCGGGCGAGACACTGCCGCTTGGTTTGCCGGCGGGATGCGTGCATGTGTTCGAGGCCGATGGTGAGGGGCGGCGGCTGTCCGCGTGACCGACGCCCCGCGCGGGTCGTCCATGGGCGTTCCACTGCGGCCTGTAGCCACGCCGGAGCCCCGCTATACTCGCTGGATCGCGCGGCCGCCCGGCTGCGTTCCGCCTAGATAATTCAATATCTTGCGCGGCTTATTTCGAGTCGTTTCGCAATCAATCGGCGCGCCCGTTGGCGTGCCAGGGGCCCGTCCGCCGCATGCGTCTGTCCACGATCAAGCTGTCCGGCTTCAAGTCCTTCGTCGATCCCACCACGCTGCACCTGCCGACCAACATGACCGGCGTGGTCGGGCCAAACGGCTGCGGCAAGTCCAACATCATCGACGCCGTGCGCTGGGTGATGGGCGAGAGCTCGGCCAGCCGCCTGCGCGGCGACTCGCTGACGGACGTGATCTTCGCCGGCTCCTCGGCCCGCAAGCCGGTGTCGCAGGCGATGGTCGAGCTGATCTTCGACAACAGCGACCACACAATCACGGGCGAGTACGGCGCCTACGACGAGATCTCGGTCAAGCGCACGGTCAGCCGTGACGGCGGCAGCCAGTACTACCTCAACGGCGCCAAGTGCCGCCGGCGCGACATCACCGACCTGTTCCTGGGCACCGGCCTGGGGCCGCGCAGCTACTCGATCATCGAGCAGGGGATGATCAGCCAGATCATCGAGGCGCGCCCGGAGGACCTGCGCGTGTACCTGGAGGAGGCCGCCGGCATCTCCAAGTACAAGGAGCGCCGTCGCGAGACCGAGACCCGCATCCGCCATACCCGCGAGAACCTGGACCGCCTCAACGACCTGCGCGAGGAGGTCGGCAAGCAGCTCGAGCACCTCAAGCGCCAGGCGCGCCAGGCCGAGCAGTACCAGGCGATCCAGGCCGACCGCAAGATCCGCGACGTCGAGTGGAAGGCGCTGGAGCACCGCGAACTCGACCGCAAGCTGCAGGCCCAGCGCGAGAAGCTGGCGCAGCAGGAAACCCGGCTGCAGCAGCTGATCGCCGAGCAGCGCGAGGCCGAACGCGAGATCGAGACCGGCCGCGTCAAGCGCGAAGAGGCCGCCGAAGCGCTCAACAAGGCGCAAGCCGAAAGCTACGAAGTCAGCGGCGCGCTGGCCCGCATCGAGCAGCAGATCCAGCACCAGCGCGAGATGTCGTCGCGCCTGCAGCGCGCCCGCGACGAGGCCCAGGCGGCGCTGGCGGAGATCGCCGAGCACATCGGCAGCGACCAGTCGCAGCTGGACGTGTTGCAGACCGCAGTGGCCGAGGCCGAACCGCGCCTGGAAATGCTGCGCGAGACCGACGAAGCCCGGCAGGAGGCATTGCGCGACGCCGAGACCCGGCTGGGCGACTGGCAGCAGCGCTGGGACGAACACAGCCGAGCGCAGTCCGAAGCGGTACGCGCCGCGGACGTCGAGCGCACCCGCATCGAGCACCTCGACCGCCAGGCACTGGACGCCGAGCGTCGCCGCGAAGCGCTGACGGCCGAACGCGCCGGGTTGGACGTCGAAGCGCTCGCCGTGTCGTTCGAGCAGATCCAGGAGCAGCACGACACCCAGAAGGCGTCGCTGGAGACGCTCACCGAGCAGCTGGAGGCGCGCAAGGCAGGCGTGGGCCAGCTGCAGGAGCAGCAGCGCGGCGTGCAGGCCGAGCTGGCCGACACCCGCAAGAGTGCGCAGGCCGCGCGCGGCCGCCTGTCTTCGCTGGAAACGCTGCAGCACGCGGCGCTGGGCCAAGAGCAGGGCGCCGCGGTCGGCTGGCTGAAGGCCCGCGGCCTGGATTCGGCCACCCGTGTCGGCGAGGCACTGCAGGTCGAGCCGGGCTGGGAGAACGCAGTGGAAACCGCGCTCGGTCGCATGATCGAAGGCGTGCTGGTCGAGGCGCCCCAGGCGCTGGTCGAGGCCGTCGGCGAACTGGCCGAGGGCCGCCTGTCGCTGGTCTCGAACGACCCCGACGACACCGTATATCCGGCGACCTCGCTGGCCTCGCGCGTCCGGGGCCCGGCGGCCATCCGCCGCCTGCTGGCGCGGCTGCACGGCGCCGACGACCTCGCCGAGGCACGTCGTCTGCTGGCCGGGTTGGGCGAGGGCGAGTCGGTCATCACCCGCAGCGGCGAGCGCCTGGGCGCGGGTTGGCTGCAGGTGATGCGCGCGGGCGACGCCCAGCAGGGCGCACTGCTGCGTGAGCGCGAGATCGTGTCCCTGCGTGGCGAGATCGAAACGCTGCAGGCACGCGAGCGCGAACTCGAGTCGACCCTGACCCAGTTGCGCGACCGCCTGCTGGCGGCCGAGCAGCAGCGCGAGGACGCGCAGCGCGGCCTCTACATGGCGCACCGCAGCGTGTCCGAGCTGGCCGGCCAGTTGCAAAGCCAGCAGGGCCGGCTGGACTCGGCGCGCGGGCGCATCGAGAAGATCGAGGCCGAACTGGCGACGCTGGCGCAGTCGCTGGACGGCAGCCGCGAGCAGGGCCGCGAAGCCCGTGCACGGCAGGAAGAAGCGGTCGAGCGGATGGGGACGTTGGAGGACGCCCGCCAGCAGCTCGAAGCCGAACGCCGCACGTTGACCGAGGCCCGCGACCAGGCACGCACCGCCGCCCGCGAATCGCGCGACACCGCGCACGCACTGGCGCTGACACTGGAATCCCAGCGCACGCAGATCGCCGCGCTGACCCAGGCGCTGGACCGCATGGGTGGCCAGCGGGGCCAACTCGACACGCGCCTGGGCGAACTGTCCGCGCAGCTGGCCGACGGCGACGCGCCGGTGCAGACCCTGGAGGAACAGCGTCAGGTCGCCCTCGAGCAGCGCGTGCAGGCCGAGCAGGCGCTTACCGCCGCGCGCACCATGCTGGACGGCATCGACAACGACCTGCGTCGGTTCGAGCAGACCCGCCACCAGCGCGACGAACAGGCGCTTCAGCAGCGAGAAGCCATCGGCCAGCGCCGGCTGGAGCAGCAGGCGCTGGTGCTCAAGGCCGAGGGCCTGTCGGAGGCCGTTGTCGAAGCCGGCTTCGTGCTGGAGGAGGTCGCCAATACGCTGGCCGAGGATGCCTCCCCGCAGGACTGGGGACGCACCGTCAATGAGCTCGACGCCAAGCTGCGCCGGCTGGAGCCGGTCAACCTGGCGGCGATCGCCGAGCACGCCGAGGCCGCGCAGCGCAAGGATTATTTGGACGCGCAGAACACCGACCTGACGACCGCGCTGGAAACCCTCGAGGACGCGATCCGCAAGATCGACCGCGAGACGCGCGGCCGCTTCAAGGACACGTTCGACCGCGTGAACTCGGGCGTGCAGGAGCTGTACCCGCGCCTGTTCGGTGGCGGCCATGCCTACCTGGAGCTGACCGGCGAGGACCTGCTGGATACCGGCGTGGCGATCATGGCGCGCCCGCCCGGCAAGCGCGTGTCCAACATCTCGTTGCTGTCGGGCGGTGAGAAGGCGATGACGGCGGTGGCGCTGGTGTTCGCGATCTTCCGCCTCAACCCCGCGCCGTTCTGCCTGCTCGACGAGGTTGATGCACCGCTGGATGAGGCCAACGTTGGCCGATTCACCGCGATGGTCAGCGAGATGAGCGAGCAGGTGCAGTTCCTGTTCGTCACCCACAACAAGGCGACGATGGAAGCCGCGCACCAGATGTCGGGCGTGACCATGCGCGAGCCGGGCGTGAGCCGGCTGGTATCGGTCGACCTGGCGGAAGCGACGCGCCTGGCGGGCGCGGCGTAAGGGCCACCGTGGTTCGACCAGGCCGGAAGGCTTTGCGCCTTTCGCCCGCATTGCGGACAATCGCCCGTCACCTTATTGCACGGCCCTCCAGGAGACCCCGATGTCCGACGTGACCCTGCTGCGAATCGGAATCCTCGTCGCCGGCCTGATCCTGATCGCCGCGATCGTGTTCTTCGGCCGTCCGCGCAAGCCCGGCCAAGGGCGCCGCGTCCCGCGCGACGGCCGTGATGCCACCGCCCGCCGCGAGCCGACACTGGGCGAGCAGCTCGAGAACGAGCTGGCCAGCGATGAGCTTCCCGCGGGTGGCGATGCAGCGACGCAGGCGGAACTCGACCTGTTCGAACGCACCGTCGAAGGCGGCGCGGCAGCGGGCAACACCGAACTTGGCCGCCGCGTCAGCGAAGAGTTCGACAAGATCATCACCCTGTACCTGGCCGCCCGCGCCGGCGAAAAGCTGCACGGGCCGGACGTCGTGGTCGCGGCGGAGAAGGCCGGCCTTGTCTATGGCCACATGGGCGTCTTCCACCGTCTGGTCGAGGGCCACCCCGAGCGCGGCCCGGTGTTCAGCGTCGCCAACATCATGAAGCCGGGCAGCTTCGACATGGCCGACATCCAGTCGCTGGAGACCCCGGCCATTGCGTTCTTCCTGACGCTGCCCGCACCGGTGCCGGCGCTCAACGCCTGGGAGACCATGCAGCCGACGGCCGAGCGCATGGCCGAGCTGCTGGGCGGCATCGTGCTGGATGAGCAGCGCAATGCGCTGGGCCGCCAGCGCGTCATGCACATCCGCGACGAACTGCGCGCCTACGACCGCGAGCGTGAAGCGCCGCCGCTGACGCGGCCCGGGCGCTGGTAAGACGCCCCACGGGATTCGTTCGGCGCGGCTCTTCGAGTTGCGCGGTCGCCCCTTCCGCCCCGCCACATGCCCAGTCCCGCCGCCCGCATCGAAGAACTCCGTCGCACGCTCGACGACGCCAACTACCGGTATTACGTGCTCGACGACCCGTCGATGCCCGACGCCGAGTACGACCGGCTGTTGCGCGAACTCGAGGCGCTGGAAGCGGAGCATCCCGAGCTCGCCAGCGAGGATTCGCCGACCCAGCGCGTCGGTATCGCGCCTACCGGCGCGTTCGCCGAAGTGCGCCATTCGATGCCGATGCTGTCGCTGGGCAACGCGTTCGAGGACGAGGAGGTTGCCGATTTCGTTCGCCGGATCGGCCAGGCGCTCGACGAGGACGAGCCGGTGTTCTCGGTCGAGCCCAAGCTCGACGGCCTGGCGATCAGCCTGCGCTACGAGGACGGCCGCTTCGTGCAGGGTGCCACGCGCGGCGATGGCGCCACCGGCGAGGACGTCACCGCCAACCTGCGCACGGTGAAGGCGGTACCGCTGCACCTGCGCGGAGACGGCTGGCCACGCGTGCTGGAGGTGCGCGGCGAGGTCTACATGCCGCTGGCGGCGTTCAAGCGCTACAACGAGCGGGCCCTGGCGGAGGGCGGCAAGGTGCTCGCCAATCCGCGCAACGGCGCGGCCGGGTCCTTGCGCCAGCTCGACCCCCGCATGACGGCGCAGCGTCCGCTCGCGTTCTACGCCTACGGCGTCGGCGCGGTGGACGGTGGCGAGCTGCCGCAGACGCACTCGGCGACGCTCGCCAAGCTGCGCGAGTGGGGCTTCCCGGTCAGCGGTGAGAGCGATGTCGTCCGCGGCCTGGACGGCCTGCTCGGCTACTACCGCCGAATCGGCGAGCGCCGCGATTCGCTGCCGTTCGACATCGACGGCGTGGTCTACAAGATCGACGACTACGCCGAACAGGAGCAGCTCGGCTTCGTCTCGCGCGCACCGCGCTGGGCGCTGGCGCACAAGTTCCCGGCGCAGGAGCAGTCGACCGTTCTGGAAGGCATCGATATCCAGATCGGCCGTACCGGGGCTGTCACTCCCGTGGCGCGCCTGAAACCCGTGCAGGTGGCCGGTGTCACCGTCACCAGCGCCACGCTGCACAACGCCGACCAGATTGCGCGGCTGGACGTGCGCGTCGGCGACACGGTGATCGTGCGCCGCGCCGGTGACGTAATCCCGGAGGTCGTGCGGGTGATGCCCGAGTACCGCGACCCGCACGCATCCGAGTGGGCGATGCCGACCGCGTGCCCGGTCTGCGGGTCGGAGATTGTGCGCGAGGAGGGCGAGGCCGTCTGGCGGTGCTCGGGCGAGCTGTCGTGCCCGGCGCAGCGCAAGGAAGCAATCCGCCATTTCGTCTCGCGCCGGGCCATGGACGTGGAGGGCATGGGCGAGCGCTTCGTCGAAGCGCTGGTCGACCTGGGGTTCGTCGAGTCGGTGGCCGATATCTACCGACTGACGCTCGATGACCTGCTGGAGATGAAGCGTCGCGCGGACGAGCGCGACGGCACCACGCCGGAGACGGTAAAGGCGGGCAAGGTCGCCACCAGGTGGGCCGAGAACCTGGTGGACGCCATCGAACTCAGCCGCCGTACGACGCTGGAGCGCTTCCTGTTCGCGCTGGGCATCCAGCACGTTGGCGAGAGCACGGCCAAGGCTCTGGCGCAATGGTTCGGCTCGCTCGACATCGTGCGGCGCCTGCCGTGGCCGTTGTTCAAGCACGTTCCGGACATTGGCGGCGAAGTGGCTCGGGCCTTGGGCCACTTCTTCGACCAGGCCGGCAACCAGCAGGTCATCGACGACCTGCTTGAGCGCGGCGTGGTGATCGAAGACGGGCATCCGCCATCCCCCCGACTGCGCGACGGGTTGGACCTGGCGTCATTGCTGGTCGACCTGGAGATCCCAAAGGTCACGCGCATCCGCGCCGAGCAACTGGCCGCCGCATTCCCGCACGCCACTTCATTGATCGATGCACCCGAGCACAACTTCGTGACCGCCGGCCTGCCTGCCGATACCGCCTCGGCACTGGCCACATGGCTGGAAGTGGAGGCCAACAGTCGCCTGCTTTCGGCCTCGTTCGAGGCGATGCAGGCGCTGCTGGCCGCATTGCCCGCCGATGACGCCATCGCCGTCGGCCCGCTGGACGGCAAGACGGTCGTGCTGACCGGCACGCTGACGTCGATGACCCGCGACGAGGCCAAGGCACGCCTCGAGGCGCTGGGCGCCAAGGCCGCAGGCAGCGTGTCGAAGAAGACCGACTTCGTCGTCGCGGGCGAGGCAGCGGGCTCCAAGCTCGCCAAGGCGGAGTCGCTGGGGGTCGAGGTCTGGGACGAAGCCCGGTTGCAGGCCTTCCTCGCCGACCATGAATGACCTCATGCCTCCTGTAGGAGCGGCTTCAGCCGCGATCGTGAAGTCGGTTCGCGCGGCCAGACATCAGATCGCGGCTGAAGCCGCTCCTACAAAGGCCTGTCTCGATGTCTGTTGACTGGCAGCCCTCCGCATCGTTCGACGCCCTGCGCCTGCGCGCGGCGCTCAACGCACGGATCCGCACGTTCTTTGCCGAGCGCGGGGTGACGGAGGTCGAGACACCGGTGATGTCCGTCGCCGGCAACACCGATCCGAACATCGCGTCCTTCTCGCTGGAGTTCTCCGGCCGCACGGATGGCGCCTCGCGCACGCGCTGGCTGCGCACCTCGCCCGAGTACCCGCTCAAGCGCCTGCTCGCGGCGGGCTTCGGTGACTGTTACGAGTTGGGTCGCGTGTTCCGCGA
>Ga0156725_1044_pt2 | contig 8981 bp, 8 predicted proteins | sample RifOxyD1_FD_112054 | JGI IMG/M metagenome (GOLD analysis project Ga0156725, IMG submission 112054) | Xanthomonadales bacterium RIFOXYD1_FULL_69_11
TGAGGGTCCGGCGGAGCAGCAGATACTCGAAAAGCAACGCAGCGTGTCAGCCGGCGGAGTCGGCCACCTGCCCGGATTCGCCAAACCCTCATTCGCCTCGTGCAGCCCGGATCAATTCCGCGGCAAGCTTTTCTCCCGAGGAGGAGAAGGAACCGCCAATGCCGGTGTGTCGTCAGCCGCCGCCGCGCGCCTGTCCGACCCAGAGCCGGTTGCCATCCGGGTCGTCCAGCCGGAATTCGGTCATCCCGTAGAAGGTCGACTCCAACTCCGGCACGACCAGTCCGTTCCCGCGCGCAGCCCGATGGAACGCCTGCACGTCATCGGGATACAGGTACAGCACCGCGATCCGCGGGTTGCCGGCATGCAGGTTGATCGAGGTGTCGAGCATCAGCTCGCAGTTCCCACACCGCAGCCGCGCCCAGCCCCAGCCATCGTTTCGTTCCTCGACGGTGAAGCCGAGCTTTTCGTAGAAAGAAATGCTGGTCGTCAGGTTGCTGACGGGTTGCATGGGGACCACGCGATTGAGTGTCATGCGAGATCCTCACTAAGTCGATCAGTAAGCAGCGTCCGCACTACGAAGCTGAAGCTACATAGGTAGCCCAGCTAGACCTTTACTCCGAGCGCGATCACAAAAACTGCGGAAATGGCAAACCCGAGCTGAAAGAAGCTCCACACTGACTGGCGCTGCGAAGTCCTCGCAGGAAGATAGATGAGCGACATAAACCCCGCCGGATTGGGGCGTTTGGCTCGCCACTGCGCACTCAGTCGAAATGGCCAGCTCAGGCCGCGCATCATCGATTTCAGAAACGCTTCCGAGTCATGTGGTTCAGATGCGATGTGAATCATGGCGCGAGCGATGATCAACGAATTCTTGGCGCCACTTCCGAGCACTTGAACTGCGAGACCACACAGCATGGAGGCTGTAAGCAGAGCCAGCGCCGTCCGGAAACTCCCACTGACAATTAGTACAGAGACGGATGAAGCATTAGAAACAACGAGTGTTAGTGACGCGCCGACTGCCGTCAGCAACCAAGCAGAACGCTTGGTGACTTCCTCTGTGATGTGGGTAGTCGCTAGTTCGAGGACACCCCAAGCTTGGGATTGCTCAAACGACAGCGGTCTTTTGTCAGTCAACTAAGTGACTCCGAAAACGCTCAGGGAGTGCTTTAGCACTCGATCACATTCACCGCCAACCCACCACGACTCGTTTCCTTGTACTTGTCCTTCATGTCGTTGCCGGTGTCGCGCATGGTCTTGATGACCTTGTCGAGCGACACCTTGTGCTTGCCGTCGCCGCGCATCGCCATGCGGCTGGCGTTGATGGCCTTGACCGCGCCCATGGCGTTGCGCTCGATGCACGGGATCTGCACCAGGCCGCCGATGGGGTCGCACGTCAGGCCGAGGTTGTGCTCCATGCCGATCTCGGCGGCGTTCTCCACGCGCGACGGGCTGCCGCCGATCGCGGCGGTCAGGCCGGCGGCGGCCATCGAGCAGGCGACGCCGACCTCGCCCTGGCAGCCGACCTCGGCGCCGGAGATCGAGGCGTTCTCCTTGTAGAGGATGCCCACCGCCGCGGCGGTCATCAGGAAGTCGCGCACGCCCTGCAGCGTGGAGCCGGGCACGAAGCGGTCGTAGTAGTGCAGCACCGACGGGATGATCCCGGCCGCGCCGTTGGTCGGCGCGGTGACCACGCGTCCGCCGGCGGCGTTTTCCTCGTTGACGGCCAGCGCGAACAGGTTGACCCAGTCCAGCATCGTCAAAGGGTCTTCGGCCGCTGCTTCCGGGCGCGCTTCCAGTTCGGCATGCAGCAGCGGAGCGCGGCGGGTGACGTGCAGGCCGCCGGGCAGCGTGCCGCCTGATCGGATGCCGCGCTCGACGCACGACTGCATCGCTTCCCAGATTTCGACCAAGCCCGCGTCGATGTCTTCTCGGCTGCGCCAGACCTGTTCGTTGGCGTACATCAATTGCGCGATGGTGATGCCGTTCGCATTGGCCGCGGCGATCAGCTCATCGCCGGAGTTGAACGGATAGGGCACCTGCGTGGTATCGGCCACGATGCGGTCTTCGGCCGCTTCGTCCTCGTTGACCACGAAACCGCCGCCAACCGAGTAGTAGTCGCGCGTGGCGATCACTTCGCCAGCGGAGTCGTACGCGGTGAAACGCATGCCGTTGGTGTGGAACGGCAGCTTCTGGCGCTTGTTCATGATGAGGTCGTGCTTCTCGTCGAAGCCGATCTCATGCCCGCCGTGCAGGCGGATGCGCTTCTCGGCGCGGATGCGCGCCAGCGCCTCGGGAATCACGTCGGGGTCGATCCTGTTGGGCCAGTGGCCCTCCAGCCCCATCAGCACCGCCTTGTCGGTGCCGTGGCCGCGCCCGGTCAGAGCCAGCGACCCGAACACTTCCGCGCGCACGCGGGCGGTGCGCTGCAGGTCGCCGTTGTCGACCAGCCAGCGCTCGACGAAGCGCGCCGCCGCGCGCATCGGCCCGACGGTGTGCGAGGAACTCGGCCCGATGCCGATCTTGTAGAGGTCGAAAACGCTGACGGCCACGCGGTGCTCCGGGTGCGGCGGTTGGGGTGCGGCTGGGCGCCGCTGCGATCGTTATTCTACGCGCCCGTGCCGACGCCCCCGCCGTACGCACGCGCATCGAGAGCCCGTCCCGTGACCGATCCCGCCGCCGTTCCGCCGCCGCGCCTGGTGCTGTTCCAGCGCGACGACTGCCACCTGTGCGACCTCGCGCTCGAGGTGCTGGCGGCGGCACGCGTGCCGGAGTTCGAAAGCGTGTTCATCGATGACGATGACGTGCTGGAGGCGCGCTACGGCGTGCGGGTGCCGGTGCTGCGTGACGTGGGGCGCGAGGTGGAGCTGGACTGGCCGTTCGATGTGGCGCGGTTGCGGGGGTTTCTGGGGGGTTGAGCGGCCTGCGCGGGGTCGGCGGAGTCCCGCTTCGTTGTAGGAGCGGCGTGAGTCGCGAGCTTTTCCCGTTTCAGGTCTCTGCGGGGTCGCGACTGACGTCGCTCCTACAAAGGGAGGGGCACATACGGCGGTTGGACTGGCCCGCGACGGCCGGTGCGGGAACGCGCGAGAGGCATCGCGGCTGAAGCCGCTCCTACAGGAATGGGAGCGGTTACTTCGCGGGTTGCAGGTTGACGCGGGTGCTGATGGCGACGGCGTCGGGCAGCAGTTCGGTGTCGGCCCAGTCGCCGCCGCCGACGTTGTGCGCCAGCCGCGACACGCTGGCCTTGCCGGCCAGCACCGGGCGTGCGCCGGGCGTCCATTCGAAGGTCAGCGTGACCGGCTTGCTGACGCCGCGCAGCTCCAGTGTGCCGTCGGCCGCGTAGCGGTTGCCGTCGAGTTTGCGGAAGCCGCGCGCGGTGTAGCGGGCCTGCGGGAAGCGGGCGACGTTGAAGAAGTCCACGCCCTGCAGCGTCTCGTCGCGCTCGATGTTGACGGTGTCCGCGCCTGCCAGCCCGATGGTGACGTCCAGCGTGCCGGCTTGCGGCTGCGCCGGGTCGAAGCTGATGCGCGTCTCGAAGGTCGGGAAGCGCCCGACGAAGACTTCGCCTTGGTATTCGGTGGCGAACGTCAGCACCGAGCCGGGTGCCTGAACGTAGTCGGCGGCGTTTGCCAGCGGGGCGGCGATCAGCGCCAGTGCGGAGAGTGCGAATGCGTGGGCGCGTTGGGTGGATGTCATGGGCAACTCCGGGTCAGGCCGACGGCGGGCGGCGGCCCGGCAGCATCCGCCGCAGGGTCGCGTCTTCCAGGAACAGGTGATGGTAGAACGCGGCACCTGCATGTAGCACCACCAGCGACAGCAGCACCCAGAAGCCGGCCTGGTGCAGCGACAGCGCGGTCTCGCGCAACGCCTCGTCGCTTCCGGTCAGCGCCGGCAGGTTGAAGAGGCCGAAGAACTGCAACGGGTAGCCGGCGGCGGAATTGAACAGCCAGCCGGTCAGCGGCATGGCGAACAGCACCACGTACAGCAGGGCATGGGTGAGCGAGGCGATGCGCGCCTGCCAGCGCGGCGTGCCGGACACGGGCGCGGGCGTTCCTGCATAGAGTCGCCAGGCCAGCCGGATGGCGGCCAGTGCCAGCACCGTCAACCCGAACGACTTGTGCAGCGCATAGATCTCGATCTTGCGCGGCGTGTTGGGCATCTCCGTCATCAGCAGGCCCACGGTTGCCAGGCCGACGATCAGCAGCACCACGGTCCAGTGCAGCAACTGGCTGACGGCGCCCCAGCGCTGGTCGGTGTTCTTCAGGGTCATGGCGTGGGCTCGGCGGGGTCGGGTGGGGTGTCGGAGCGCGATTCGGTCTCGTCGCCGGAGATATCGGGTCCGGCAGTAGCGGGCGCGTCAGCAGCGGGCGGGGCCTCGATCGAGGCACCTGGAGGTGGCGCGGTTTGTTCGAACACGGCCATCGCATCGTTGTCGCGCACCGCCTCTGCTTCGATGCGCAGTTCCACCTCGTCGCCGATCACCGACTTCCATGCGGTGATGCCGTAGTCGGCGCGGCTGAGGGTGGCGGTGGCCGAAAACCCGGCGGTGCGGCGGAACGGCGGCATCGGGTGGCGCTTGAGCGCGTTGAGCGTGACGTCCATGCACAGCGGGCGGGTGACGTCGCGCAGGGTCAGCTGGCCACAGGCGCGCGCGCTGTCGTCGTCGATGGGGGTGACATCGGTGGAGACGAAGCGTGCCTCCGGGTGCCGTTCGGCATCGAGCAGGTTGCGCGCCAGCGTGGCGCGGTTCCAGCCCTCGTCGCCCAGGTCGATCGCCGCCATCGGCACGCGCACGTCCAGGCGTGCGGCCGTCCAGTCCTCCGGGTCGAACAGCAGCGCACCGGTGCTGCCCGACACGGTGCCCAGCGCCTTGGAGAAGCCGGCATGCCCCACGGCGAACATCACGCGCGTGTGCACCGGGTCGATTGCGTAGGGCTCGGGTCCGTCCGCGTGGGCGGGCGTCGCCAGTGCGGCAAGGAGGACGATCAGGGCGGGGCGGGGCGATGGACGCATCGGGCTTCTCGAACCGGGCGGGTCGTCGCGGCCCACGATACTAGGCCCGTACCCATGGGCCGTGCACGCCCGCTGCAACGGTTCGTCGCACCGCAGTGGTGGGGCGGGTTGCAGCCGGCCGCGCGATCCCCGAGGCTATCGCTCCGCAACGGCAGGACGCCGATGCGCGCGGCACCGCCGCGCCCCACACCCACGGAGCGGGTATGCGAAGCGACTCCCGATGCAGTTCCCGCCGGCGCCGCGTGCGCACGCTGGCCTGGCGCATGGCCCTGGCCGTGCTGGTCTTTACAGCCGTCCCCCTGGCGCGGGCCGCCGGTCCGGAAACGCCCCGCCTTCGCATGGTCGGCGTGGCTGACGGGTTGCCCTCGAGCAACGTCAACGGCCTGGCCCGCGACCGCGACGGCTACCTGTGGCTGGCGACCAGCGACGGACTGGCGCGCTACGACGGGGTCGAGGTCCGCACATGGCGGCACGACCCCGATGCGGCCGGTTCGCTGCCGGGCAATTACGTCACCGCCGTCCACGTCGACCGCCAGGACCGCATCTGGGTGGCCGTGGAAGGTCGCGGTCTGAGCATGCTCGATCGCGAGCGGCACGCGTTCACGCACTACCGCCGGACGACGCACGCGGCGATGGGCAGCGACGAGGTCTGGGCGCTGGCCAGCCACGGCGACGCGTTGTGGTTCGGCACCTACACCGGTGGGCTGCACCGCCTGTCGGGGGCCGGCCGCATCAGCCGCCACGTCCCGCGCGAAGGCGACACGCGCAGCCTGCCGGCCGACACGGTGCTCGCGCTGGAGCCCGATGCCGATGGACGACTGTGGGTCGCGACCACGCGCGGACTGGCCTACTGGACGGGTCGCGATTTCGAACGCGTGCCCCTGCCCGGACCGTCGCCCACCCCGGTGGTGTATTCGGTCAGTGCGCTGGGCGACGGGCTGTGGGTCGGCACGGCGACCGGCGTGTTCCATCGCGACGCAGCGGGCCGGTGGCACACGCCGGCGTGGTCCCCGATGTTCGCCGCGCCCAACGGCGTGTTCGACGTGGTGGACGACGGCGAGGGCGGCCAGTGGATCGCGGCTGCACGGCAGCTGTGGCGACGGGCGTCCGGCGGCGTTCCCGAGCCGACGCCTCTGGACACGCATGGGCCGGTGCGGCCGGTGTTCCAGCTGTTGCCGCAGGATCGCGGCGGGCTGTGGGTGCCGGTGGCGGGCAGTGGGCTGGGCTACTTGCGCCCGGGCTGGCGGCGCATCGCGCGGTATGCCCGGGACGAGGGCGCGCTGTCGGATGCGCTGTACCGCGCAGTGGTGCCCGACGGCGATGGCGCGTGGTTGATCGGCCACGCTGGCGGCATCGACCGGCTGGATCCCGACGGGCAGGTCGAACCGCTGGACGCTGTGACGCGCAAGGCACTGGAGGGCGTACAGCCCATGTCAGCCGCGCTGGGGGACGACGGCAGCCTCTGGCTGGGCCAGCGCTCCGGCCTGGCGAGACTGGACCCGCGAACGGGCATGGTGCGTCGCTGGCGGCTGGGCGATGCCGATGCGCCATTGGACGGCGCGCTGGTGCAGATGGCCCGCGCACCAAATGGCACGTTGTGGGCGGCGTTCGCCGGCGCCGGCCTGCAGCATCGCGACAACACGGGTCGCGTGCTGCGCACCGTGCCGGCGGGGTCGCACGGCATCGAAGGGGCCGACATCGAAGCGATGCGCTTCGACCCCGCAGGCAACCTGTGGCTGGCGGACGCGCGCGGCCTGCGCCGGTGGCACCCGGCGCGTGCCCGCTTCGAGCAGGACCCCGGCCTTCCCGCGGGGGACCGCGTTTTCGCATTCGCCTTCGAACCCGGGGGCGCGCTCTGGCTGCAGCGGCTGCACGGCCTGCAACGTTTCGAACGGACCTTGCACGGCTGGCGGCAGACGCAGCGCCTCGGGGTCGACGCCGGCATCCCCGCGGTCGAGGGCTCGGGCCTGCAGGTCGACGGGCAGGGCCGCGTCTGGCTTTCGAGCGCGCGCGGCCTGTACCGGTGGGACCCGGCGCGCCGGCAGGTTCGGCATTTCGGTTTGCATGACGGGCTGTCGAGCCAGGAGTTCGTGAAGCGCGCGCTGGCGCTCGATGGCGGCGGCCGGCTGCTGGCCGCGACCGCCGACGGTGCCGTCATCCGCGTCGACACCCGCCAGCCGGAGCCAGCGCCGGTCGTCCCGCCGCTGCGGATCCACGGCCTGGACACGCGCCACGCCGGCGAATGGCGCGCCGCGCCGCGGTCGGATGGAGACGGCGTCTGGACGCTGGCGCCGGGCACGCGCGAGCTGCGGGTGCAGCTGCGGCTGCTGGCGTTCGATGCGCCTGCCGGCAACCGTTACGAAACCCGGCTGGACGGGTACGACACGCACTGGCTGGCGCACGGGCAGGGTGCCGATCGCGTCCTGGCGGGACTGGCGCCGGGCGAGTACACGCTGCATGCGCGTGGCATCGACGCGCACGGCAACCGCTCGGCGACCCGGCACGTGCGGTTCCGCATCCAGCCGCCGTGGTGGCGCACGTCGGCCGCGCGGACGGTGGCGGTGCTGCTGGTCGGCGCGCTGGCGTGGATGGCGTGGACCGGCTACCGGCAGCGCCAGCGTCGACGGCTGGCCTGGCAGCGTGCCGAGCACGAGCGCCAGGTCGCGCAGCGTGCCTCCGAGGCCAAGAGCCGGTTCCTCGCCACGCTCGGGCACGAAGTGCGCACGCCGATGACGGGCGTGCTGGGCATGAGCGAGTTGCTGCTGGACACGCCGCTGGACGCGCGACAGCAGGCGCAGGTGCGCTCGATCCGCCAGGCCGGCGAGCACCTGTTGCGGCTGGTGAACGACGCGCTCGACCTGGCGCGGATCGAAGCGGGCCGGATGGAACTCGACCCACGTCCGTTCCGCCTGCACGACCTGGTGCGCGAGGCCGAGGCGCTGATGGCGCCGCTGGCCCGGCAACGCGGGCTGGCGCTGCGCATCGACGTGGACGCGGACGTCCCCCTAGTGGTGGCGGGCGATGCCAAGCGGGTCTGCCAGATCCTGCTCAACCTGCTGGGCAATGCGATCAAGTTCACCGAGCGTGGCCACGTGGCCCTGCGGGTGCAGGCCGCCGGCGACGGGGTGCGGTTCACCGTCACCGATACCGGGCCCGGCCTGGACCCCGCGCAACAGGCGCGCCTGTTCCAGCGCTTCTCGCAGGCCGACGGCGAGGCGACGCAGCGGCGGTATGGCGGCAGCGGCCTGGGGCTGGCGATCAGCCAGGAGCTGGCCGCAGCGATGGGTGGCTCCATCCATGTGGAGAGCACGCTGGGTCGCGGCAGCCGTTTCATCGTCGAGCTGCCATTGCCACGGACACCGCGCGCGGTGCTGCCCGAGCCGGAGCCACCGGTGGCCGGTCGGGCGAGCGGCAGCGACATCCTGCTGGTCGAGGACGACCCGACGGTGGCCGAGGTGCTGGCGGGCCTGCTGCAGGCGCAGGGCCACCGCGTGCGCCATGCACCGCATGGCCTTGCAGCACTCGTGGAGGCGACGCGCACGCCACCGCAACTGGCGCTGCTGGACCTCGACCTGCCGGGCATGGACGGGCTGGCGCTGGCACGGCAGTTGCGGCTGCAGGGCTACGCGGGGCCGCTGCTTGCGATCACCGCGCGTGCCGACCCGGAGGCCGAGCCGCATGCGCGGGAGGCAGGATTCGACGGCTTCGTGCGCAAGCCGGTGACCGGCGCCATGCTGGCGCGAGCCATCAAGGGCGTGGAAGGCGGTGGGCCATCCTCCGCGCCGGATCGTTCGCGTGACGAGGTGGCGTGCAACTGACGGCGGCCGGGGTGGCTTCGATCATCGACGCCGTCCGCCGACCGGCAGCCGTCTGCGCGGTACCCACTGCCGGCCGTAGGAGCGACGTGAGTCGCGATGGCGCTCGGACTCGCAGTTCGGTCGCGACTTACGTCGCTCCTACAACGAGGTGGG
>Ga0156725_1067_pt9 | contig 8907 bp, 15 predicted proteins | sample RifOxyD1_FD_112054 | JGI IMG/M metagenome (GOLD analysis project Ga0156725, IMG submission 112054) | Xanthomonadales bacterium RIFOXYD1_FULL_69_11
CCGTCGCGCTCAATACGCGGCCCAAGTACGTCGCCTCGCGCACGCTGTCGCGCGTGGACTGGGACAACTCGACGCTGCTCGGCGCGGACATCGCGGGCGAGGTGGCCCGGCTCAAGGCGGGGGAGGGCGGCGAACTTCAGGTGCACGGCAGCAGCGAGCTGCTGCAGACGCTGCTGCGGCATGACCTGGTCGACACGTTGCGTCTGTGGACGTTCCCGGTCGTGCTCGGCACGGGCAAGCGGTTGTTCGGCGCGGGCACCATCCCGCTGGGGTTCCGGCTGGTCGAGTCGCTGCAGACGTCCACCGGCGCCGTGTTGCACGTGTACGACCGTGTCGGCGCGCTCAAATACGGATCGGTGGAGGTGGGCGAGGAGACGGTCGTCTACGACCAGGCCTGAAGCCGGGTCGGGTTGCGGCGGGGTCGCGCCGTTCAGTCCTCGTACTGCGCTTCTTCGCGCCCCTGCTGGCGGATCAGCGCCAGCTCGCGCGCGTCGTTGATCGCATCGCGGACACCGTCCAGGTCCACGGTGCGCTCGTCGAAGATGAAGTGCCCGGTCAGCACGGTGTCGGGCTGCAGCTCGCCAGCCTCGAACAGCGCCCACATCTCCTCGCCGAACCAGGTGTCGAGCAGGTCGGGCGCCCAGCGGCCGAGACTGGCGGTGAGGTTGTTGACGTCGCGCAGCAGCATGGTGCGCGCGGCGTTGTTGCCGGCTGCGCTCACCACCTGCGGGAAATCGATGACCACCGGGCCGTCGGGGCCCACCAGCACGTTGTACGCCGACAGGTCGCCATGGATCAGGCCGCAGCACAGCATCCGCACCACCTGGCGTACCAGCACGGCGTGGAACTCGCGCGCCTGCGCGGCGTCCAGTTCGACTTCGCCCAGGCGCGGCGCGGTGAAGCCTTCGGCGTCGGTCACCAGTTCCATCACCAGCACGCCATGGAAGAACCCGTGCGGCTGGGGCACGCGCACGCCGGCGTCGCGCAGCTGGTACAGCGCGTCGACCTCGGCGTTCTTCCATTCGGCCTCCTGCTGGCGACGGCCATAGCGGCTGCCGGTGGCCACGGCGCGCGCCTCGCGGCTGCCACGCGACTTGCGGCCCTCCTGGTACTGCACGCGCTTCTGGAAGCTGCGCTGCGCCATGTCCTTGTAGACCTTCGCGCAGCGGACGTCGTCGCCGGCACGCACCACGTACACGGCGGCTTCCTTGCCGCTCTTGAGCGGGCGCACGACTTCATCGATGACGCCCTCGTCGATCAGCGTCAGCAGGCTTGCAGGTGTCTTCACGGAATCCGGGGGCTGGGGGATGGGCACGCGACGGGCGCGCAGTGTGGCGGAAAAGCGGGCCCGGTGCGTGGAATGCCGCCGACATGGGGCGAGTCCGCGCGGACCGTTCACGTAGCCGAGCGGGCCGTTAACCGTGTGTCCGGGCACCGGGCGTGCTTGTCGATGGATTCAGACCGGGGCCCGTACGGTCGGTGGCCTGATCCACACCGGGAGTGCCCGATGAAGCACCTGCTGATTGCCAGTGCGCTGACGATGATGACGCTGTCCGGGGCGGCGGTCGCCGATGGCCGCGATCGCGACCGGGGCGGCCGCAAGGATTACCGCGAGTGGCAGCGCGAAGCCCTGAAGGACCGGCGTGAAGCCCAGCGCGAGTACGAGAAGGACCGTCGCGACTACGAGAAGGATCGACGCAAGGCCCACCACGAGTACTGGAAGGATCGGGCGAAAGCCGAGCGCGAATACGCCAAGGATCGCCGTGAGGCCCTGCGCGAGCGCGAGAAGGCCCAGCGCCGCTGGGCGCGCGGCCAGCATATTCCGCGCGACTACCTCTATGACCGCTATTACGTGCGCGATTACCGCGCGTACAACCTGGCGCCGCCGCCGAGCGGGCACATCTGGGTCCGTCCCGATGCCCAGGACGACACCTACTACCTCGTACAGATGGCCACCGGCCTGATTTCCAGGATCCTCGGCAACTGAGGACGGGACCGCGGCACCCGCCCCGGGTGCAGGCCCCTCTCATCGAAAAAGGCCCGGATCACTCCGGGCCTTTTTTCGTCGTCAATCAGCGGCAATGCGCGGACTAGGTCGGCATGAACGGCTTGGCCGCCTTCTTGTCGCGCTTCTCGGCCTTCTTCTCCTTCATGGACTTGGCCGGTTTCTTCTTCTGTTCCTTCTTCTGGTCCATACCCTTGCTCATGTGCTTCTCCTCGACGCGATTGCGCTGGACTGCGGGTCGCAGTCGGCCCACGGAGTATGCGCCGGGGGCGTTGGGAACGGGCATTCCGGTGGCAGGTTGCGACGACCACACCCCCAGGCGCCGGCGGGCAGAACAGGACCGGCTCCCGTGCGCTTCCCGCCGCGCATGAGGGTCCTCGGCGCCTGCGCCGCCGCCCGAACGCGACACGTGGCCACGATGCCGTCCTAACGCCGTGGCGTGCACCCTGACGGCTCCCCAACGTATTTCCGGAGCCCACATGCGCGCACGTAACGCCCTTCTTCTGCTCTGTCTGATCGCGCCGGTGCTGGCTGCATGCAGCGACCCGGCCGGGCCCGCGGACGAGACCGCGCCGTCCACCGATGCCGCGCGCGTCGACGAGCCCGCCGATCCATCCAGCCCGGAGGCCGTGACCGGGCCCGGAACGACCGAAATGCCCGGGGCGACCGACCCGGCGGCTGGCGAAGGGCCGACACGCGGCGGCGATGGTTCGCAGATCACCCTGCAACCGCTGACCCCCGGCCAGTTGGAGGACGTCGAGTTGCCGGGTGAACTGGCCTGCAGCTTTGCCGACGACACCGGGGCCACGCTGCTGCTGGCGCGTGCCGACGTCACGCCTGACGGCATGGTCCGCGGCGCGGTGAACAACAACGGATACGTCGAGGCAATGGGCAACGGCCGGGCGGGCGGCTTCAACGACCTGGTCGATGGCATCACGCTGAGCGGCAAGGGGATGACGGTGGTGCTGGCGCGCGGTGCGGCGCAACCCACGGGCAACGAGTCCACGCAGCACGTGGCGACGCTCACCGTGCAGCGGGCCGACGGCGCCGAGCGCACGTACGACGGTCTGCTGACCTGCGGGCCGTGAGTGGAATGGGTGCGCCGGCACTGCCGGCCGCCTGTCGAATTCCTGCCGCCTCGCTCGTCGTCCTCCAGCAACCTGACATCAGGCCAATGGAGCACGACATGCTGAGACTCTACGGAACACCGCCGACGCGGGCGCTGCGCGTCATCTGGCTGCTCAATGAACTGGGCTTGGAGTACGAGTCCCGCCCGCTGGACCTCATGGCGGGCGAGGCCACGCAGTCGCCGTTTGTCGATCTGAATCCGGCCGCCAAGGTACCGGTGCTGGTGGACGGGGACGTGGTGCTGGCCGAGTCGGCCGCCATCCAGCTGTACCTCGCGGAGAAACACCCCGAAGCGGGTCTCATTCCTGCGGCGCTGGAGGACAGGGGGCAGATGTACCGCTGGATGTTCTTCCTGGTCACCGAGATCGAGCAGCCGCTGTGGCGCATCGCGCGCCACACCTTCATCTACCCCGAGCACAAGCGCCTGCCGCAGGACGTCGCACTCGCGCGCAAGGAGTGCCTGGCGATGGTGGCGGTGCTCGAGCGCCACATGGACGGCCGGGAGTTCATCGTCGGCGACCGGCCCAGCGTCGCCGACTTCAATGCCGCCTATACGCTGGACTGGGCGAACGAGGAGGAGATGCTGGGCGATGCGCCGCGCCTGCGCGCCTACCTGCAATCGATGTACGCACGCCCGACCGCGCCGCCGACCATCGCCGAAGCATTCGCGGCGTCGGCATGACCCGCGCGGACAGGAGCACGTTTATGACTGCCGAACCCCGGGCCAAGGGCCCCGCGTCGTACTTTCCGTCGATCGAGAAGACCTACGGAAAGCCCGTGAAGTACTGGCTGGACTTGCTCGACCCGATGCGCGACCGCACGCACATGCAGCAGGTCGCGTTCCTGAAGTCAGGACACGGCCTGGGGCACGGGCACGCCAACGCCCTGGTGGCGTATCACCGGTCGCAACGCGACGCGGGCTAGGGGTTGCGTCCCCGGGGCCGTCGACACGCATCGGACACGCTGTCCGGTCGAAGCCGGCCCGGGCGTTTGCCCCGGGGGATACACCACCCGGGGACCCCCGACGCATGCGCCTGCCCATCTGCCTGTCCCTGCTGCTGGCCAGCGCGCCGGTCACCGCCCAGCGGTACGACGGCCCGATCATCGACGTGCACCTGCACGTCGGCCCGGCCGCGCCCGGTGCGCCCAACCCGGCGACCGGTGAACCCACCACCGCCGAAACCGATGCGCAGCGCGAGACCATGACACTGGAGCGGATGCGCCGGCACGGCATCGTGCTCGGATTGGTGAGCGGCCCCGACGCGGCGATGGCCAGCATGCGACGTGCGGGAGGCGACAGCATCCGGGCCGGCGCGTTCCTCGACGACGGGCGCACGCCGCTGCCGCCGCCCGAGGGGCTGCGCGCGGCGTTCGAACGCGGCGAGCTGCAGGTGATGGGCGAGATCGCCGCGCAGTACCACGGGCTGGATCCGGCCGATGCGTGGTTCGAGCCCTACCTGGCGCTGGCTGAGGAGTTCGACATCCCCGTCGGCCTGCACACCGGGCTGGCGCCGCCGGGTGCCGCGTACGGCTGCTGCCCGGAGTTCCGCATCGAACTGGGCAACCCGCTGCGGCTGGAGCCGATGCTCAAGCGCCATCCGAAGCTGCGCGTATGGTTGATGCACGCGGGGTGGCCGTTCCTGCAGGAGACCAAGGCGCTGCTCTACATGTATCCACAGGTGCATGCGGACCTGTCGGTGATCAACTGGATCATTCCGCGCGGGGAGTTCCACGACTACCTCCAGGCGCTGGTGCAGGCCGGCTTCACCGATCGGTTGATGTTCGGCTCCGACCAGATGGTGTGGCCCGAGGCGATCACCCTGGCGGTGGAGGGTGTCGACAGCGCACCGTTCCTCACGCCGGCGCAGAAGCGCGCGATTTTCCACGACAACGCGGCGCGTTTTCTCAGGCTGGACGGGAAGCGGCAACCGAATGGAGCGGGGCAGGCGGACCTGGCCGACCAGGCAGGCGGGGCGACGGCAACGCTCCGCGACCGTTGATTGCACGCGCTACATCGGCGCGACCGCATGGCCGGTCTAGAATCGTCCGATGGAATATCAACTGGTGATCAAGTTCTGGCGCAAGTCGCTGACCGATGAGACGTTCCTCGAATCGATCGAGCGCGAGCTGGCCGAGGCCCTGGGCAGTGCCGCGGTGCTCGAGGGTTACGACGTCAGCCCTAAGGAGATCAACCTGTTCATGCTGACGGACGATCCGCGGCAGTCGTTCCGGCGGAGCCGCGACGTGCTGACCCGGCTGGGCGTCGAGAACGGCGTGTCGGCCGCGTACCGGTTGCAGGGCGGCGCGAAGTTCACCTCGGTGTGGCCGCTGCGCGCGATGCGCAAGTTCACCCTGCCGTGATCGCGTCGCTCCTCGTGCGGAGCGGTCGGCGTTTCTGTAGGGGGGTGTACGGCAGGCAGCGTCAGAAGCGTCGCGTCCCCCACCCCAGTCGCCGACGTCGCACTGGCCCGAGAACTCGGTCACCGCGTCGATCCTGATGTGACCCGGGCGCCGGTCGACCGTCAGCTGCAGGCGGTTCATCCCGTTGAGCCGGTACCGCGCGCTGATCCGGTCGGGTGGGACTGCCAGCAGGTCGGCGAGGCATGAGCGGCCCCAAGCCGCTGCCATACACAAAGACACCGGCGGGACTTGGCCACGCCGGTGTCGGTAAACGCTGTATCGGACCTGTTACGACCTGGAGGAGGCACCGCCGGTCGGAGCCTGCACCTTGTCGTCCTTGTGGTCTTTCATCCCCTTGTCGTTCCGCCCGCCGGACAATGCGCCGGGCGCGCTCACGCGGGTCTCACCGCGCGGCTCGCGAGTGCGCGTGCCGGTGCGGGACGGAGGAGCGGCCTGCGGCGTGCCGCGCGTGTCGTTGTCGTTGATCATGTCATGTCACCTTCGAAAGGACCCGGGCGTGCCGGGTTGGTACGGCCGAAGCCGAAGTCCCACCGGGGCGGGACGAAGGGGCTCAGTGGGGACGCGAACGAACGAATCGTTGGCTGAGTGCCGCTACGACATTGCATCGCAGTGCCCAGGCACCATGCGCTTGCGGGGGTGACCGGGAGGTTACGGGTGCAGGACCGTACCGGGCGACCTGTGTGTCCTCGCGCAGGCCGGCTGCCCGTGCGTCTGCCCGATCGCCCACGCGGGCGGGGAGTGGGCGATCATGGCCCGGAGGGCGGTGGACGCCGGGAGGCGAGGGGACGTGGACTTCCTGAAGATCCTGAAGTCGCTTGAGGACTTCGTTTACGAAGCGCTGATCTGGCTGGTGCTGCTGCCGCAGACGCTGGTGCGCATCGTGATGCACCCGCGCAGGATGGCCGCCTATGCCGAGCGCGAGCTTGCCCGTGACGACGAACAGCGCTTTGGCGATGCGATCAGTCCACCGCTGCTGCTGATCCTGTGCGTGCTGATCGCCCACCTCGTGGACATGGCCCTGCGGGTTCCGACGCCCGCGGAACACAACACCCTGGCCGAGGCGGTCCTGTCCTCGGAGCAGAACCTGCTTCTGTACCGGACCGTTGCCTTCGGGGTCTGGGCGCTGGTGGGCGCGGGCTGGTTCCTGCGCGGCCATCGCCTGGACTTCAACCGCACGCGCCTCCGAGGGCCGTTCTACGAGCAGTGCTACCTGGTCGCGCCATTCGCGCTGGTGCAGTCCATCGCCACGTCGATGCTGCTCATGGGGGACCGGATGCTCGTGTACGGCATGGTGCTGGTGCCGGTGGCCACGCTCTGGTTCTGGCTGGCCCAGATCGACTGGGTGCGCCACCGCGCCGGATTCCGGTTGCGCACCAGCGTGCTCGCGGCGACGGTCACGCTGGTGGCCGGGGCCTTGGTCAACGCGGCATTGGGCTACGTGCTGCTGCATGTGTCTGTCGGCCCGTGAGCCGAATGCGCCCGGGCCGGGCGCGCCAGGTTGCACGCGATAATGGCGGTCCACATCCACCGCCTGCCCGCATGACCATCGTCCTGACCGACTTCGCCCGTCCCCGCCTGTTCCCGCGCGAGCCGCGGCGCAACACGATCCAGGACGTGACGCCGGAGGCCTTCGAGCGCCACCTCAACGACACGCCGCCGTTGAAGGTGCTCGACGGCTACGCGCCGTTCTGCAAGTTGCACGTGCACCGCAACTGGACGTCCACGCGCTGCCTGTCGGTGCCGATCACCGACGGTAACCGCCACCTGCTGCGCTCGGACTACGAAGCGCGCACGAAGGACGAGTTGCCGGTGCTGGTGCGCTGGTTCGAAGGCATCGACCCGCCGGTGGCCGAGTACCTCATCGTCATCCTCTACAGCCGCGACCAGCTGGCGAAGGAGGGAACCGACATCGACGCCGACTGGGGCGTCGTCGGCTGCATGTACACCGCCGAGCCGGAGGAAACCCCGATGGCGCCGATCACGATGCTGCGCAACGCGCTGGGCGTGGAGGAGGGCGGTTCCGGCGTGCCGCTGGACCGGGAGGCGTATGCGCGTAGCGTGGCGTTCTGGCGCACGCACGCCAACTGGCGCGGGTAGGCCGGCCCCCCGCCGATTCGCGCGGGCCGGGGTGGCCGGGTCGGGTGCCGCGAGTTGACATGGATCAATGGTGGCCGGCCCAGCAAGCGGCACGCTGGCCTTGTTCCCTTCAGGATGCTGCCGTGGACGCCAGCACACCGTTCCGTTATCCGCGCCGGATTCGCTGGATCCACTGGCTGAGCGTGGCACTGGTCGCGCTGGCGTACCTGACCTCCGAGTCGGCCGAATCGCTGGACGGTGGAGGGCCTGGCGCGTGGCACGTGCTGTCCGGCCTTGCACTGCTGCTGCTGTTCGTCCCCCGACTGTTGGTCCGGATCGGTGCCGGGCATGCGCCTCCGTCACGCTCGCTTTGGGAGGCGTGGTCGGCGCGGTTGGTGCATCTCGCGCTGCTGCTCTTCGTGGTGGTGCAGCCGCTGTTGGGCATCCTGTCGGTATGGGCGGAAGGCCACGGGCTGCCCGTCCCGTTCACCGGGTGGGAAGTGGGTCCATGGATCGTCCCCGGCGAGGGGTGGGGCGACGCGCTGGAAGACCTGCACGAAGACGTGGGCAAAGCGTTCTACGCGGTCATCGCGCTCCACGCGCTGGCGGCCTTGTGGCACCAGTTCATCCGGAGCGACGGCGTACTGCGTCGCATGTGGTGACGTACTCACGCCTCGCGGCCAGGGGCGTGGCCTTGCCGGTGCGTGGACGCGCAGTGGTCTACGGTGCTCATCCCTGATTGGAGGACCGACCATGACGACTTCCCCGAACGACGACGCGCGCGCATCCGACAGTGCACGCAAGCCTGACCCGTCCGGTAATGACGACACGACGCCCAACCCCCGCGAGGGCCTCGATCGCGAAGTCGGCGATCTCGAGGATGCGGACGCGGTCGAGCAGGACGGTGCGCTGCCGGGTCGCGTTGGCGGAGGGTTGGCCGGCGGCTGAGAGGCGCCTTCAAAGTCGAAGCGGCGCGTTCAGCGCCGGGCTTCGCGATCCTCCGCCTCCTGCACTGCTTCGATGCGGTCGTAACAGCGCCTGCGGCTCCATTGCCAAAGACGCTTGCGGGCCACTGGGCGCGAACAGATAGGTCCGCGTTACCCTTCCGGGCCCACGATCACCGGCCCCGGACATGCCACGCCTGTTCACGCTCGCTCTCCTGCTGGCTGCAATGACACCCGCGCACGCACGGCCGCCCGTGTTCGACATGCACGTACACCTGCGGGATGGCGCGGCGTCGGCCGAGGCGTTCGAGGCGCGGCAGGTGGACGACGATG
>Ga0156725_1014_pt3 | contig 8323 bp, 7 predicted proteins | sample RifOxyD1_FD_112054 | JGI IMG/M metagenome (GOLD analysis project Ga0156725, IMG submission 112054) | Xanthomonadales bacterium RIFOXYD1_FULL_69_11
CCCGGCCGGTCGCCGGCCCGTACCGCGTTGACGCATGGACACCCTTTACGTCCCGCCGGGAGTGGACAATGGACATCGTCCGGAGCACCTTCGAGGCCCTCGATGCCCCCAGCCGCCTCCACTCCTCGATGAGAATCCACGAAGTCCGCACCGTCGTCGGCCAGGCCATGGAGCCGCACCTGGACGACCTCGCGCGCCTGCGCATGACGGTCTTCAGCGAGTGGCCGTACCTCTACGCCGGCAGCTACCGCTACGAGTTCGACTACCTGCAGACCTACCTGCGCTCGCCCTTCAGCCTGGCGGTGCTGGTGCTGGACGAAGGCCGCGTGGTCGGGGCGGCCACCGGCATTCCGCTGGTGCACGAATCGGCCGAAATGCTGGCGCCCTTCGCCCGGTCCTCGGTGCAGCCCGAGGAGGTGTTCTACCTGGGCGAGTCGGTGTTGCTGCCGGCCTACCGGGGGCGAGGGTTGGGGCACCGGTTCTTCGAGGAGCGCGAGGCGCATGCGCGCGCGTTCGGCAGCTATGCGTGGACCGGGTTCGCGGCCGTGGTGCGCGCGGACGACGACCCGCGCCGGCCGCCGTTCCATCGCGGCAACGAGGGCTTCTGGCGCAAACGCGGCTACCAGCCCCGCGACGGCCTGACGCTGTCGATGCGGTGGCCTGAGCCGGAGCGCGGCGATGTCGACCACGACCTGGCGTTCTGGATGCGCCCGCTGGAGCGGATTTGACGGCCGGCGTGCTCAGGGTCGCGGCGGCGCGGTATGCGATCGGCGCGCCGGCGGATTTCGCGGCCTTCGCCGTGCGCCAGGCGTCGCTGCTGCAAGCGGCGGCCGACGCCGGCACGCAACTGGCGGTGCTTCCCGAATACCTTTCGCTGGAACTGGGCGCGACGCTGCCGGTGCGCGAGCGCGCCGACCTGCACGGCTCGCTGGCCGCGCTGCAACCGTTGCATGGCGACTGGCTGGCGCTGTACGCGCGGCTGGCGCGGCAGCTGCGGATGCATATCGTCGCCGGCAGCTTCCTGCTGGCGGTGGCGCCGGAGCGCTATCGCAACCGAAGCTACTGGTTCGCGCCCGACGGCCGCCACGGCTGGCAGGACAAGCTGCAGTTGACCGGGTTCGAGAAGCAGGCGGGTGTCATCGAGCCGGGCGATGCGCTGAAGGTGTTCGAGTGCGACGGCGTGCGCGTGGGCGTTTCGGTCTGCTACGACATCGAGTTTCCGTTGCCGGTGCGTGCCCAGTGCGAGGCGGGTGCACGCGTGATCGCCGTGCCCAGCTGCACCGACACCAAAGCAGGCGCTACGCGCGTGCGCGTCGGCGGGCTGGCGCGCGCGCTGGAGAACCGTTGTTTCGTGGTGCAGGCCGTGACTGCGGGCGACGCACCCTGGAGCCCCGCACTCGACACCAATACCGGCGATGCGGCGATCTACGCGCCGATGGACGTGGGGTTGCCGGCCGACGGCGTGCTCGCCCGCGCCGGTGAAGGGCAGGACTGGGCGATTGCAACCCTCGACCTGGCCGCACTGGATGCCAGCCGCTCGGTGGCGCAGGTCGCCAATGACCGTGACTGGACGGGGCAGCTCGCGCCTGCAGTGCAACGCGCAAGGCTCGATACGCTGGAACCGTCCAGCTCCATCGACAGCTAGCCCGCCACCCAGAGCGACGCCGAGGCCAGCCCGGTGCCGATCGCCGTGGCCGCCAGCACGTCGCTGGGGTAGTGCAGCCCCAGCACCACGCGGGAGGCGGCGACGCTGGCCGCGAACGGCACCAGCAGCCAGGCCAGCATCGGGTAATGCGCGACGGCCACGATGCTGAAGGCCACCGCGTGAAGCGTGTGGCCCGAGGGGAAACTGAACTCGTCCAGCGGCGCCACCGGCGCGAGGATGCGTGCGTCGGATGCGCACGGACGCGGCCGCTTCGTCCACCGTTTCAGAAGCTTGTACAGCGACAGCGCCACCACGCCGGTCGCCGCCAGGTGCAGCGATGCCTGCAGCCCGCGCATGCCGTCGAACAACACCATTGCCGCCATCAGCGCGTACCAGAACACGCCATCGCCGAGCCGGCTGACGCAGGCGAAATAGCCGCGGCAACCGCCGTGGCCGGCCCAGCGATTGGCGCGCAGGCACCAGCCGGCATCGCCGGCCGACAGGCGTTTATGCAGGGGCAGGCGATCCATGGCGTCCTCCTCGGGGCGTGAGGCCTTGCAGCAGGGCAACGAAGTCGGCGGCCACCTGCGCGGGGCGCAGGCTCGACACCGCGCGCCGGGCGGCGGCTCCGCAGGCGGCGCGCAGGCGGTCGTCAGCGGCCAGGAACACGGCGGCATCGGTGAAGGCAGCCGCGTCGCCCGGCGGCACGCAGCCGCCATGCAGGCCGTGCCGCAGGTGTTCGCGCGCGGCGCCGCAGTCGAAGGCCACGGTGGCCACACCGCTGGCCATGGCTTCCACCGTCACGTTGCCGAAGGTCTCGCTGCGGCTGGGGAACAGGAACAGGTCGCCGCTGGCGATATGCGCCGCCAGCGCGTCGCCGTGCTGCATACCGCGGAAGATGAAGTCCGGGTGCTCGCGCTCCAGCGCCGCCCGCGAAGGGCCTTCCCCGATCCACACCAGGCGGGCATCGGGCCGGCTGCGCTGGATCGCACGGAACGCCTCCACGACCAGCGCCAGGTTCTTTTCCGGTGCGATGCGGCCTACGTGGATCACCGCCAGCTGTGCCCCGTCGATCCCCCATTGCGATCGTAGTGCGTCATCGCGGCGTTCGGGCGAGAAGCGGTGGGTGTCGACCGCACGTGGCAGCCGCAGCGGGCGCCTGAAGCCGTGTGCGGACAGTTCCGCCGCGAGCTCGCGCGTCGGTACCAGCGTCGCGTCGCCGCGGTTATGGAACCGGCGCATCCATGCCCAGGCGATGCGTTCCAGCGCGCCCAGCCCGTACTCGCGCATGTAGCGGTCGAACCGGGTGTGGAGCCCGGTGGCCACCGGCAGGCCCAGCGCACGGGCGGCGCGTACCGCCGACCAGCCCAATGGGCCTTCGGTGGCGACGTAGACGGCATCAGGCGTGTCCGCGCGCCAGTGGCGACGCAGCAGGCCCGCGGCAGGCAGGCCGAACCGCAGGCCCGAGTACAGCGGCAGCGGCAGTCCGGCCACGCGCAGCACATCGCCGCCGGCGTCCCGCTCGCCGGGCTGGCGCGGGCGCACCAGCGTGACGCGGTGGCCACGCGCCTGCAGCCCCTGTTCGAGCGCACGCACGGTCAGGGCGACGCCATTGACCTGCGGTGGATACGTTTCGGTGACGATCGCGTAGTGCATGCGCGGCTCCCCAGTCCATGGGCAGCGTGCATGCGGGACGTGTAGCGGCGATGGCGGGACGGTGACACGGGGATGACGGCGCTGACCGAAGTGGCGCGGCGTGGGCTCAGCCCGGGCTTCAATGCCGTTATTCCCGCCCACGCGGGAATGACGGATCACGTGTCGAAGAGGAGCCTCCTGCGCCTCGATGAAGGCGACGTGGGGCCGGTATTCAAGACACCCCTCAATCAGCGTCGATGGTCAACGCGACGCCGAGGTTCTGCATGTCCTCGGGCTCGCCCAGCAGGTCGGCGGCCAGCAGCGTGCGGGCCTCCAGCCAGCGCTTGCCCAGGGTCATGCGCAGGGTGTTGCCGTCGGCGACCAGGTCCAGCCGTGGGATCGGGTCGGACTCGTGCGCGCGGTGCAGCAGCACCGCCAACCGCAGCAGGGCCGCGCTGCGCCGCGCGGCGGCCAGCAGGCGGTCGGGCAGGGCGTCGAACGCGGACTTGGGAATGCGCCTGCGGTGCACGCGGACCAGCGCGGCGAGGAACTGCTGCTGCTGGCGCGAGAAGCCGGCGATGTCGGAGTGCTCGAGGATGTACGCGCCGTGCACGTGGTACTGGCTGTGTGCGATCGCCAGGCCCAGCTCGTGCAGGCGCGCGGCGCGCTGCAGCATCACGCGGTCGTCGTCGACCAGCGACCACGCCCCGGCCACCTGGTCGAACAGCCGCAGCGCGGTCTGCTCTACCCGGCTCGCCTGGGCATGGTCGATCGCGTAGCGGTGCATGAGCGCGGCCACCGACGCATCGCGCGGGTCGTGCTTGCCGCCGCGGCCGAGCATGTCGTACAGCACGCCCTCGCGCATCGCGGCCTTGCTGACCAGCATGCGTTCCATGCCCAGCGCCGCGAAGGCGGCCTCCAGCACCAGTACGCCGCCGGCGATCACCGGGCGGCGGTCGGCCGACAGGCCAGGCAGGTCGATGACGTCGACGTGGCCCGCGGCCAGCAGGCGGTCGCGCACCTGCGGCAGCGCCTCGGCGGTGACGGCGCCCTTGGTCAGCTTCATTGCAGCGCAGATCTCGCCGATGGCCTTGTTGGTGCCCGACGAGCCCAGTACCTCCTGCCAGCCCAGGCTGCGGTAGGTGCCGGCGAACTGCTGGAACTCGGCCGTGACTTCCGCCAGCGCCTCGCGCCAGCGCTTGCGCGTGAGCTTGCCGCCCGGGAAGAACCGCCGCGTACTCGCCACGCAACCGACCTGCAGGCTTTCGCGCTCGATCGCCTCGAACCCCGAGCCGATGATGCATTCGGTCGAGCCGCCGCCGATGTCGATCACCAGCCGCAGGTGGCCGTCCTTGGGCGGCTGCGCGTGCGCCACGCCCAGGTAGATCAGGCGCGCCTCCTCGCGGCCGGACACCACTTCGATGGCATGGCCCAGCGCGCTTTCGGCCGGCATCAGGAACGCCTGCGGCGCGGCCAGCCGGCGCACCGTGTTGGTGGCGATGGCGCGCACGCGTTGCGGCGGGATGTCGCGGATGCGCTGGCCGAAGCGCGCCAGGCAGTCCAGGGCGCGGTCGCGCGCCTCCGGCGACAGGCCGCCCTTGCGGTCCAGGCCTTCGGCCAGGCGGACGGTTTCTCGGATCCGGTCGACCGTGCGCAGCTGCCCGAGCAGGTAGCGCGAGACCACCATGTGGAAACTGTTGGAGCCCAGGTCGACCGCTGCGAGCAGGTCACCGTCCTGGAGGGGGAGTCGGGCGGTGTGCAGCAGTCCGTTCATCGGCGCGAATGATCCGTCATCCGCACAGCCGCGCCAACAGTGCGGCCTGCGCCGAATGCGGCGGCGTGCCTTCGGCGGGCACCAGCTTCATGTATTCGCCGTCGGGTTGCAGCTCCCAGGCGTTCAGGTTGTCGGCCAGGTAGTTGTCGATGGCCTCGTCGGTGACGCGCGCGGCGACCTCGGGGTCCAGTATCGGGAAGCAGGTCTCCACGCGCCGCAGCAGGTTGCGTTCCAGCCAGTCCGCGCTCGCGCCGAACAGCTCCGGGCTGCCGCCATTGCCGAACCAGTACACGCGGCTGTGCTCGAGGAAGCGTCCGACGATCGACCGGACCCGGATGTTGTCGGACACGCCGGGCAGGCCGGGCCGCAACGTGCAGGCGCCGCGCACGATCAGGTCGATGCGCACGCCGGCCTGCGAGGCGCGGTAGAGCGCGCGGATCACCTGCGGCTCGTTGAGGGCGTTCATCTTGGCGACGATGCGTGCCGGCCGTCCCTCGCGCGCGATGCGGGCCTCGCGGTCGATCCGCATCAGGACGCCGGCGTGCAGGGTGAAGGGCGACTGCAGCATGCACTTGAGGCGGATTGCCGGTGCCAGCCCCGACAGCTGCTGGAAGATCTGGTGCACGTCGTTGCCGATGTCCGGCCGCGCGGTGAGCAGGCCCAGGTCGGTGTAGGCGCGCGCAGTGCCGGAGTGGTAGTTGCCGGTGCCCAGGTGCACGTAGCGGCGCAGCTTGCGCCCCTCGCGCCGCACGATCAGCAGCATCTTGGCGTGCGTCTTGTAGCCGACCACGCCGTACACCACCTGCACGCCGGCCTCCTGCAGCCGGTCGGCGAAACCCAGGTTGGCTTCCTCGTCGAACCGGGCGCGCAGCTCGACCACGACGGTCACGTCCTTGCCGTTGCGCGCGGCCTGCACCAGCTGCTCCACGATCGGCGAATCCTTGCCGGAGCGGTACAGCGTCTGCTTGATCGCCAGCACGTTGGGGTCTTCGGCGGCCTGGCGCAGCAGCTCCAGCACCGGCGTAAACGCGTCGAACGGGTGGTGCAGCACCACGTCGCCCTCTGCGATGCGCTCGAACATGCCTTCGATGCCCGGCAAAAGGCGCTGCTGGAAGGACGGGAATTTCAGGTCCGCGCGGCCGACCAGGTCGTACACCTGGATCACGCGGTTGAGGTTGACCGGGCCCTTGATGCGGTACACCGCGTTCTCGGGCAGGTCGAAGTTCTCCAGCAGCGTGCGCACGATGGGCTTGGGGCACGCGTCGGCGATCTCCAGCCGCACCGCGCGCAGGTAGCCGCGGCCGACCAGCTCGTCGCGCAGGGCGAGGGCGATGTTGTCGACTTCCTCCTCGTCCACCAGCAGCTCGGAGTTGCGGGTCACGCGGAACTGGTACGCCCCCTTGACCTCCATGCCCGGGAACAGTTCGTCGACGAAGGTCGACAGCACCGCCGACAGGAACACGAAATCGTGCGCGCCGCCGGAAATGCGTTCCGGGATCTGGATGATGCGTGGCAGCGAGCGCGGCGCGCGGACGATGGCCAGGTTGCCGGCGCGGCCGAACGCGTCGCGGCCTTTCAGCACCACGACGATGTTGAGCGACTTGTTGAGGATCTTCGGGAACGGGTGCGCCGGGTCCAGGCCGAGCGGCGACAGCACCGGCATGATCTCGTCGCGGAAGTAGGCGCGCAGCCAGCGGGTCTGCCGTGGCGTCCACGCATCGCGTGCCAGCACCCGCACGCCCGCATCGCCCAGCGCCGGGCGCAACACGTCGTTCCAGCAGTCGTACTGCGCGGCGACCAGGTCGGCCGCGCGGTCATGGATGCGGTTGAGCACGGCGGTGGGTTCCAGCCCGTCGGCGTGCGCCGTCAGGCCCAGCTCCTGCGCATGGCGCAGCGTGCCGGCGCGGATCTCGAAGAACTCGTCCAGGTTGGTGCAGCTGATGCACAGGTAGCGCAGCCGCTCCAGCAGCGGCACCTGCGGGTCCTGCGCTTGGGCGAGCACGCGGAAATTGAAGTCCAGCTGCGACAGCTCGCGGTTGAAGTACAGGGAGCTGTCGCGCAGTGGATCGTGCTCGGCGGGCACTTCGATGCCGGCGGGGGTGGGCTGGGGGCGCGGCACGGGACGGTTCAACTCAGGACCTCGCTGGATTCGCGCTGGCGCACGCGTTCGGGGCCGAACACGCACGCAAAGGTACTGCCATGTCCGACCTCGCTGCTCACTTCCAGGTGGGCCTGGTGCAGGTTCAGCACGTGCTTGACGATGGCCAGCCCCAGGCCTGTGCCGCCGCTTTCGCGCGAGCGGCTGTTGGAGACGCGATAGAAGCGCTCGGTCAAGCGCGGCAGGTGCGAGGCGGGAATGCCGTAGCCGCTGTCGACGACCTCCAGCGCGACGCCGCGGCCCTCGCGGCGGAAGCGCACCGTAATCGTCCCGCCGGCCGGCGTATAGCGCACCGCGTTGCTCACCAGGTTGGAGAACGCGCTGTGCAGCTCTTTGTTGGAGCCGAACAGGTCGACGCCGGCATCGTCCTGGACCGTGACCTCGTGCCGGCCCTGGCTGAGCGCCATGGCCTCGCGCCGCAGCGTGCCCAGCATCGGCGCGATCGACACCTGCTCCTCGGCCGGCAGGCTGTCCTGCGACTCCAGACGCGACAGCATCAGCAGGTCCTCGACCAGCTGCGTCATGCGCTGGGACTGGCGCTGCATCTCGGCCACCATCGGCGCCCACTCCGGGTGGTCGGTGGGGTCGAGCATGTCCAGGTAGCCGTGGACCACCGTCAGCGGCGTGCGCAGCTCGTGCGAGACGTTGGCGACGAAATCGCGGCGCATCTGCTCCAGCTGCAGCAGGCGGCTGACGTCGCGCGCCACCAGCAGCCACAACGATTCCGAATACGGGATCAGGCGCAGGCTGAGGGTGGTACCGGGGTTGAGCGGGGAGGCGACTTCGAGTGGCTCGGCGTTGCGGCCGGTGGCCATCCAGCCCGCCAGCGGCAGCGGCTGCAGGCGCGCGACGATCGGTGCGCCGATGTCGTCCGGGTAGCCCAGGCCCAGCAGCGGCCCTGCCGCCTCGCTGAACCACACGATGCGCTGGGTGTTGCGGTCGACGACGACAATCGCATCGGGCAGCGCGGCGGCGGCGGCGCGGTAGGCCCGCAGCATTTCCAGCAGGCGTCGCTTGCGCCCGCGCATCTCGGCCTGGGTGCGGTGGAGCAGGCGGTCAAGCTCGTTCCAGACGCCGTCGCCCTGTGGCGGCGCCAGCCGCTGGCGCGCCG
>Ga0156725_1094_pt3 | contig 8243 bp, 7 predicted proteins | sample RifOxyD1_FD_112054 | JGI IMG/M metagenome (GOLD analysis project Ga0156725, IMG submission 112054) | Xanthomonadales bacterium RIFOXYD1_FULL_69_11
CCACTTCGGCGGCAGCCTGTTCGCGATGACCGACCCGTTCTGGATGCTGCTGGCGATGAAGTCGATCGGCCGCGACTACATCGTCTGGGACAAGGCCGGCACCATCGAGTTCGTCAAACCCGGCCGCGGCACCGTGCACGCGGAGTTCGTGCTGGAGGACGCCGTGCTGGAGCAACTGCGCCTCGCCACGGCCGACGGCGACAAGGTGCTGCGCTGGTTCGACACTGACGTGCGCGACGCCGATGGCGAGGTCGTTGCCCGCATCCGCAAGCAGCTGTACGTACGGCGCAAGCGGGGCCGCTGAGCCGGCTGTCCCCGACTCAGTCGCGCAGGCGAGCGGGTACCGGCAAGCGGAACGTACGGAGCGTGTCGTCCTTCTCCATCACCTCCAACGCCGCACCGCCGTCGACGACTTCGACCGGCCACGCGCCCTGCAAGGCTGCGGGTCGATCGGCCAGCCGCTCTGTCAGCGGGCGTGGATCGGAGGCGTCGATGCCGTGCAGCCACGCCAGCGTGGCGGCCAGGCGGATGTGGTCGCCGAACGCCCTGGCCCGTGCGACGTAGGTCGCATACGCGGGCTCGGCGATGTCCATGAGGATGCAGCCGGAGGCATTCCGGACACACTCCAGGCGCGCCCACATCGGCGGCCTCGGCGTGCGCCGCCCGGCCTCCACCCCGTCGCCGCCGCACGCACGCCGCAAGGCATGGGCAGCGGCTGCGTCGGCCATGTCCGCGCGATAGAACACACCGGCGACCTGACCGTCCACTGCGTCCTCCAGCTGAACGCGCAGCGCTTTCCCGGATTCGTATTCGCCGCGCATGGCGGTACACGTCGACATCTCATGCGGTGAGGGCGGCACGAGCGCTGTTTCGCAAGCCGGCGGCAATGCAGTCCCCGCAGGCCACCGGTCCAACATCTCCGCGAACAGTTCCATCTGGCCCTCGGCCACGCGCTGTGCAACCGACCAGACCAGCAACGACTCCGAGTGGGCATTCAGTTGTCGCCACGCAGAAATATCTCCGCACACCTGCGACAGGGCCGGGGCCGTTTCGCCGGTGACGAAGCGCACGGCTCGATCGGATTGAAGCGCAACGCTGACGCCACCCAGCGACTCCGGCCATGCAAGGGTGTCCGGCAGCAACGACCGGTAATGACCGTACAAGGACAGCCGGTCGACACGGTCGATCCACGCCCGGTGCGCCTCGACCCACCCCTTGGCATCGTCGCCCGCCGTCTCCACCGCGGACAGGCAGGGCCCGTCGCCACTGCACGGCGCGGCGTCCGGGTCGGGCTTGAACGGCGCCATGTCGCCCACCAGGTGCCGCTCGAAATCCTTCGGCAGCGTGAGCAAGCCGTTCGTTGAATCCACGGCGATGCCCTGCCACGGGGCAGGCTGCTCCAATGCCGACAGTTCCGCCTCGCCGAGGGGGTAGCGCAGCAGCATCATCGCCGTGAAGGCGTTGCGGCCGGGCAGTTCGACCGGACGCTCCATTTCCGCCAGCGCGGCCCGTTGCGCCGGCGTGGCGCCACGCCATGCCGATGCGCCATACACCGCCCCCGCCAGCAGGACCACGCTGCCGGCCGCCACCAGCATCCACTTCACGCCCTGGTGCATCGCATCCCCCTGCCGAATCCGTTCAGCCGTGCATCCTGTCGCAGCCCGGTGCCGACGGCAAACACGGCGGCATCCCGCCGGGGTATGCTCGGACGTCCGCAACAGGGGGCGGCCCATGTCGAACCTCGTGTCCGACAACGAACACGACGCACCGCCGTTGCCGGAGATCGCCGGCTACCGCCTGCTGCGCGTCATCAACCACGGCGGCATGTCCACCGTGTACCTGGCCGAGCAGGTCGCGCTGTCGCGGGAAGTCGCCGTCAAGGTGATGATGCCGCAGGCGCTGACCGACGAGGTCAGCCGCCGCCGCTTCGAGAACGAGGTCCGCACCGTCGCGCGGCTGGAGCACCCGCACATCGTCGGCATCCACGAGGTCGGGCGTACCCGCGACGGGCTGCCCTACTACTCGATGCCGAACATGCCGCGGGGCCACCTGGGCCAGCGCACGTTCCATGAGGCGGTCGGACGCGGGGACGAACGCCGCGTACTGGAGATCACCCGTGCGCTGCTGTCGGCACTGGAGTACGCGCACGGGCGCGGCGTGGTGCATCGCGACGTCAAGGCCGAGAACGTGCTGTTCGACGAAGGCGAGCGCCCGCTGCTGGCCGACTTCGGCATCGCCCTGCGGCGCGGCTTCGGCCCGCGAGTGACATCGGCGGGCATGGCCGTGGGCAGCACCGCGTACATGGCACCCGAGCAGGCACGCGGCGAGACGGTCGATGGCCGTGCCGACCTCTACAGTCTGTCGGTTCTGCTGTGGGAAATGCTGACGGGCGAGCTGCCGTTCCGCGCCGGCGATGCGCTGACGATGGCCGTCATGCACGCGCAGGACCCGATCCCGAAACTGCCGCCCCACCTGCGCCACTGGCAGCGCTTCATGAACCGGGCGCTGGCAAAGCAGGCCGCGGCGCGGTTCCAGAATGTCGCGGAGATGCGCGAGGCAATCGACAGGGTGGGCAGCCGTCGGCCGCTGCCGGGCTCGGTCCTGCTGCACCGCGGCCTGGCGCAGTTGCGTCGCCAGCCCAGGGTCGCGGCAATCGCGGCCGCACTTCTCATCACCGTGGGCGCGGGCGCGTGGCTGATGTCGCGCGATGGCGCGCAGGGCGACGGCTTCTTCCGCGCGGTCACCGCCAACGCGAACGACCCGGTGGCGACCGACCGCGTGGACGTTGCCGACGCGATGCTCCGCCCGCTGCCCGAAGCGCCTCTGCAGACGTCGCTGGAAAACGCACGCCGCCAGATCAAGGCCCGCAACCTCACCGAGCCGGAAGGCGACAACGCGTATGCCAGCGTGCTCAGCGCATGGCGGGTGGAGCCGGACAACCCCAACGTGCAGTCGGCCATCGGCGATCTCACCGATGCCTTCGCCGGCGAGCTCACCGGCCACCTGCGCGCCGGCCGGAATGCACGCGCACGCGAGTACTACGAACACGCGACCCGCCTGTCCACGACGACCCGCACGCAGGATTCCGACGCGATCGCGCGCATGCGCGCCGGGATCGAAGACGTCCTGTCGGACCGGGTCGACACGGCGGTACGCGACCATGACGCCGAGGCCGTGCAGCAGCTCGCCGCACTGGGCGGCACCTTCGGCCTGCCGAAATCGCAGACCGATGCCCTGCTCGCGCGTGCCGATGCCATCCCGCGTCGCGGACAGGCTGTGGCTGGCGATCCGCTCGGCGCCGTCATCATCGACGAAGGCCTCGCACTGGCACGCCGGCCGGTGTCGCGTGCGTTGTACTCGCGCTTCAGCCAGGCCACCGGGCGCGAGGCTTCGCTGTGCCGCGAGCGGGTGTCCCTGCTGCGTGTGATCGACCCGCGCAGCTGGCGCGAGCCGGGCTTCCCGCAGGGCAACGACGACCCCGTGGTGTGCGTGTCGGTCGCCGATGCGGAAGCCTTCGCCGGCTGGTACAGCCGCCAGAGTGGCCATAACTACCGCCTGCCCAGTGCGGCCGAGGCGCGGCAACTGGCCAGCCAGCTCGGCAACCGCCCGCTGTCGTTGTGGGTGCGCGACTGCGGCAGCGACTGCCAGCAGCGCCAGGTGCTGGGCGGCTCGTGGCGTGACGGAAAGGGGCAGCGCGCGCTGGCCGCCTCGCGCGGGTACGACGACGTCGGCTTCCGCCTGGTGCGAGAGCTCTAGCGCCAGGCGCGGGAGCGCCGCAGACGCCACCACGAACGGCGTGCCCGCCTACAATGCGCGCCATGCCTGACACCGCCCTGCCCCGCGCCAGCCTCAAGACCACGCTGATCACCGGCCTGCTCACCCTGCTGCCGATCTGGCTGACGTGGGTGGTGGTCAAGTTCGTGTTCGTGCTGCTGTCGGACATCAGCCGGCCGTTCACCGGCCCCATCCTGCAACGGATGGCCGACTCAAACCCGGCGGCCTGGGGTTGGCTGACCCAGCCCTGGGTCGACAACGGCATCGCACTGGTTGCCACCGTGCTGGTCATCCTGCTGTCGGGCGTCATGGCGCGGCGCGTGTTCGGCCAGCGGATGCTGCGCTGGATGGAGTCGCTGATCCTGCGCGTTCCCTTCGCCAGCACGATCTACTCCAGCGCGCGGCAGTTGCTCGACATCCTGCAGACCAAGCCCGACGGCACCCAGCGCGTGGTGCTGGTGGACTTCCCGCACACCGAGATGAAGTCCATTGGTTTTGTCACCCGGGTACTGCGCGAACAGGGAACAGGACGCGAACTGGCGGCCGTGTACGTGCCTACCACGCCCAACCCGACCTCCGGCTACCTGGAAATTGTCCCGGTCGAGAAGATCACGCCGACAGACTGGACCGTAGACCAGGCGATGAGCTTCATCATCTCAGGCGGCGCGGTTTCGCCCGAGTCGATCCCGTTCTCGCCGCCCGCGGCCGAACGCGCCTCCTGAGCCGCTTCCAGGCGCGCCTGCGTCCTGCGCAGTGACCTTCGGCCCATGCCAAGGCCTCCGGGCCCGGCGAGGCTCGCGGGCTATCCTGCCGGTCGGTCCCTTGTGCCTGACCGTCCCGCCGAACCGGAGAACGCGATGAATCCCGTTTCACTGCACCGCACCCTGCTCGCCCTGGCCCTGTCGACCGCCGTGGTCGGCTGCGCCACCACGGCGTCCGCGCCTGCACCCGCTACCACCGCTCCGGCCGGCAGCTCGGCCCAGGCCGAATCCAAGACCGAGCGGCTGGATGCGCTGTACGCGCAGTACTGGGAAGAGCTGCTCGAACTCAACCCGCTGGCAGCCACGTTCCAGGGCGACAGCCGCTACAACGACCGGATGCCGAACTTCCTGTCGGAGGAGTACCGCGACAAGTCCCGCGCGTTCACCCGACGCTGGCTCGACACCGTCGAGGCCGTCGGACCCGAGGGCTTGGAGGGCCAGGACCTGTTGAGCTACCAGATCTTCGTGCGCGACGCGAAGAACGAGCTCGCCGGCGAGCGCTTCCCCGGCTGGCAGCAGCCGATCAACCAGTTCTACAACTTCGCCTCCACCGCCGTGCAGCTGGGCTCGGGCACGGGCGCGCAGCCGTTCAAGACGGTCGAGGACTACGACAACTGGCGCAAGCGCGCCTCGCAGATCCCGCTGCTGTTCGACACCGCCATCGCCAACAGCCGCATCGGCGTGGAGAACGGCGTGGTGCAGCCGCGCGCGTTGATGGAGAAGGTGATCCCGCAGCTGGATGCGCTGATCAAGGACGAAGCCGAACAGACGCTGTTCTGGCGCCCGATCGAGACCATGCCCGAGTCGTTCCCGGCCGCCGACCGCGAACGCCTGACGGCCGAGTACCGGACGATGATCGAGGACGAGCTGATGCCGGCCTACCGCGAGATGCGCACGTTCGTCGCCGACGAGTACATGCCCCACACGCGCGATACCTCGGGCATGGGCGCGCTGCCCGGCGGCGACGAGTGGTACGCCTTCAATGCGCGCAACTCCACCACCACCGACCTGACCCCGGCGCAGATCCACCAGATCGGCCTGGACGAGGTGGCCCGCATCCACGGCGAGATGCGCAAGGTGATGGCCGAGGTGGGCTTCGAGGGAGACCTGCAGGACTTCTTCGCCTTCATGCGCGACGACCCGCGCTTCCAGTTCGAGAGCGAGGAAGCGCTGCTCACCTATTACCGGGCGCTCGAAGACAAGGTCAACGTCCACGTGCCCAAGCTGTTCTCGCTGACGCCGAAGGCGGCCTTCGAGATCCGCCCGGTCGAGCCGTTCCGCGCGCAGTCCGCCGCGGGTGGTTCGTACATGCGGCCGAGCGAGGACGGCAGCCGCCCGGGCATCTTCTACGTCAACACCTACGACCTGCCGACGCGGCAGAGGTGGGACGCGGAGGACCTGTTCCTGCACGAGGCGATCCCCGGCCACCACTTCCAGCTGGCGCTGCAGCAGGAGTTGACCGGGCTGCCGGCGTTCCGCCGCTTCGGTGGCGAGACGGCCTTCACCGAGGGCTGGGGCCTCTACGCGGAATCGCTGGGCAAGGACCTGGGTCTGTACACCGACCCGTACAACTACTTCGGCTACCTGCAGAACGAGCTGTGGCGTGCGATCCGCCTGGTGGTGGACACCGGTCTGCACAGCAAGGACTGGACCCGCGAGCAGGTGATCGCCTACATGCTGGAGAACTCCGCCACCGCCGAAACCCCGGCGATTTCCGAGACCGAACGCTACATGGCGATCCCGGGCCAGGCGCTGGCGTACAAGATCGGCGAGCTCAAGATCAAGGAGCTGCGCGCAAGGGCCGAGGCCGAGCTGGGCGCGGATTTCGACATCCGCGAATTCCACGCCGAAGTGCTCAAGGACGGCTCGGTGCCGCTGGACGTACTGGAAGGCAAGATCGACCGCTGGATCGCGGCCAAGAAGGCGTAAACCCCGCACACGCGTGGACCGACGGGCCGGCTCTTGCCGGCCCGTTTCCGTTCCGGGCCCGCGCGAGGTGCGGTTGTGCGGGCCGGCCCACCGACGCACACTGCCGGCCCCTCTTGCTCAAGGACGAGCCTGGTGCGCGCACCGCGTTTCCTGCTGCCCGCCGTACTGGCCTTGGCGGCCCTTCAATCCAATCCGCTGCGGGCGGCCGACGTGCCGCCGCGCACGACCATGCACGCCACTGCGCATCGCGACGGCATCGCCGTACAGCAGTACTGGGTGAGCGAAAAGCTCGACGGTGTGCGCGGGCGCTGGGACGGCAAGCACCTGTGGACGCGCGGCGGCCATCGCATCAACGCGCCCGCGTGGTTTACCCGCGGCTGGCCGACGGTGCAGATGGATGGCGAGCTCTGGATGGGACGCCGCCAGTTCGAGCGCACCAGCGCCGTAGTCCGCACGGCTCGTCCGGACGATGCCGACTGGCGCGACATGCGCTTCATGGTGTTCGACCTGCCGACCCACCCGGGACGGTTCGAGTCACGGCTGGTCGCGTTGCGACGGGCGGTCCAGACCGGCGGCATCGCATGGCTGCGCGCCGTGCCGCAAGTGCGCGTGGCCGACGCCCGGGCGCTGGAGCAGCTTCTCGATGAGGTGGAGGCCCGCGACGGCGAAGGGCTGATGCTGCACCACCGCGACTCCATCTACCGGAACGGGCGAAGCGAACTGTTGCTGAAGTACAAGCGCCACGACGATGCCGAGGCGCGTGTCGTTGCGCACCTGCCGGGCAAGGGCAAGTACAAGGGGATGACCGGTTCGCTGCTGGTGGAACGCGCCGATGGCATCCGGTTCCGCCTGGGCAGCGGCCTAAGCGATGCGCAACGCGCCAAGCCGCCGCCGATCGGTGCGTGGGTCACATACCGGTATGACGGGTTCACATCGAAGGGATTGCCGCGGTTCGCGCGGTTCCTGCGCGTGCGGCACGGCTGGACGCCCAAAGCCCCGGAATGACAGCCGCAGGATGGGTCTGAGCGCAGCGCTACCCATCATTGCGCCCGATACCGGGGGAGCGATGGGTATCGCTGCGCTCAACCCATCCTACGTTCGCCTGACGCGGCCACCCTTCTCACAGTCTCGGGCAATACGCGCACATAAAAAAGGGCCGGCATTTCTGCCGGCCCTCTTCATTTCACTTCACAGCGCCTGACTCAGGCACCCGCTTCGCGACGCGCGCCGCCGCGGCCGGCGCCGCCCCGGTGCTGCTTCGGACCGGCGTGCGCGTGGCGCGCAGCCGGCTTGCCGTGCGGGCGATGGGCCGGCTTGCGCGGGCTGTTGTTGCGGCCGCCGTTGTTGCTGCGCGGGTTGGGGATCGCCGTGTCCAGGCGGATCGGGCGGCTCGGCGCGTAGCCTTCCACCGCTTCCATCGCGATGTCGTCCTTGAGGATGCGCTGGATCTGGCGCAGCAGGCCGCCCTCGTCGTGCGAGACCAGCGAGATCGCCTCGCCCGTGGCGCCGTTGCGGCCGGTGCGGCCGATGCGGTGCACGTAGTCCTCGGCCACCATCGGCAGGTCGAAGTTGATGACCAGCGGCAGGTTGGGGATGTCCAGCCCGCGCGCGGCCACGTCGGTCGCCACCAGCACGCGCACGCGGTTGGCCTTGAACGAGTTGAGCGCCTTCTGCCGGGCCGCCTGGCTCTTGTTGCCGTGGATCGCCACGGCCTTCAGGCCGGACTTCTCCAGCTGCTCGGACAGGCGGTTGCAGCCGTGCTTGGTGCGGCCGAACACG